>JABAOE010002924.1_pt1 | contig 16111 bp, 9 predicted proteins | sample 7062141 | NCBI WGS metagenome assembly JABAOE01 (sample SAMN14538627, study PRJNA623070) | marine sediment metagenome | biome: marine biome [ENVO:00000428]; feature: marine pelagic biome [ENVO:01000023]; material: deep marine sediment [ENVO:00002113] | place: India: Gulf of Khambhat ... | reverse complement strand
CTTCCTGAGGCCTATCGTCCGGTTTCTTCTTCGGCATGGGGTCACTTGGGATGAGTTCAGCGAGGTGTCGAAGGACATGTATGTAGACGTTGCAAGAAGTGACTACGGCCTCCAGGGGAGACCGACCAACAATTCGCGGGTAGCCATCATGACAGGACTGAGCCGGCATGAGGTTGCCCGAGTCAGGGACCGCCTGATTGACGAGAGCGATGACTTCACAACGCGCCGGGGCAACCGTATATCGCAGATTCTGACCGGCTGGCATGTGGATGAAGAGTTCACCGACGACAAGGGCCAACCGAAGGATCTACCGTCGACTGGTCCATTGGGGAGTCTGTCCAGCCTTCTAAAACGCTATGCTGGTGACCTGCCCCATGGCGCCCTCCGAAAGGAAATGCTTCAGCAGGGGTTAGTCGAGGAATTGCAGGACGGACGCCTGAAAGTGCTTAAGCGTGACTACACCTATACACATCTGGACCCGGAAATTGTGAACCAGATGAGTGTTTCACTGCACGATCACGCGGCGACACTGGACCACAATCTCAACGATGCGCGCAAGACGCCAGCAAGGTTTGAAGGCGTTGCCGACAACGCCCGGATCTCCTCCCGTTCCGCCAAGACATTCATGAAACTCGTCGAGACGCGAGGCATGGACTTCCTGCAGGAAATGGATGGCTGGCTGTCCGCGCACGAAATTGATGAAACCAAGAAAACGAGCGTTCGCGAGGTGCGAATGGGCGTTGGCGTCTACCTGATTTACGACGAAAACTGAGAGGGCAAGGGAAATGATTTCGCAATCAGTACGAATATCTGGACTCCTGATCACGACGATTCTGGCCGTCGGAGGATGTGGCGGTTCCGGTGGAGGAGCAGCGCCTACACCTCAGCAGCCGCCGCCTGTAGGTGGCATCACAAGAACCGGTGTCGCAGTTGCAATCGGACCGGTAACCGCATTCGGCAGTGTTGTCGTCAATGGCGTTTCCTACGACACGTCAACCGCAGAATTCACGGTGGACGGGCAGCTGGCAACGCAGGATGATCTTGCTGTTGGTGACATGGTCCTCGTCAAAGGAACGATCGATGACGACAATACCAACGCTGTCGCAGAGTCGGTGGAGTTTGACGACAACGTCGAAGGTCCGGTGTCTAGCGTAAATACTGGCAGCGAAACGATGGTCGTGCTCGGGCAGACTGTGACATTTGGCGACGCCATATTCGACGACAATTGCCCTGCGCAACGGGATGATCTTGTACCTCCAACCGTCGCGGCTGTCGAGGTTTCCGGACAGGTTATGGGTGACGGCGCGATAGACGCGACGCGTATCGAGTGTAAGAACGTGCTGGGGCAGGTGGAAATCACTAGCACTGTGACAGCTGCGCAGCCCGGTGAAACGACTTTTGAAATTGGTGCCCTGACCGTCGATTTCAGTGGCGTTCTCATGCTGGAGAACTTCCCCGGCGGAAGGTCCGTGGAGGCTGGAGACCTTGTTGAGGCAAAAGGGAATCTCGGTGCACCTGATTTATTAATTGCTACATCCGTCGAATTCAAAGGTGACAGGCTAATCGGTGACGATGGTGACCACATCGAGATACAGGGATTCATTACCAGCTTTAACTCTCCCGCAAGTTTCGTCGTCGCCAACGAAACGGCGGTGTCATGTAATACAGATGACGGCTGTACCATAACCACTGAGGACATGCCCGGAGGTACGCTCGGCCTGAACGTAAAGGTTGAAGTGGAGGGTGAATTTGTCGGCAACGAACTGGTCGCCACAAACGTCGATATTCGTCTCGGCAACGCGGTGCGCATCACCGCGCTGGTGGACAACGTCAATGCTGAGTCCCTGGTGTTGCTTGGTATTACGTTCAATGTCGATGAACTAAAGACACGCTTCGAAGACAAGAGCGGTCAGGAGCCCGAGGCTTCGGCAATCAGCGAAATCAACGTCGGTGATTATGTCGCAGTTCGTGGCCAGCAAGACGGAACAGGCAACCTGTTGGCAACGACCGTAGAGCTTGAGGAGCTGGCCGATCCGATGACGGTGTTCGACACGATCATCCAAGGCTTCCTGGAGGAAGACCCGGCTGCGCAGGCATTCCCACCTTTGAACATACTCGGTGTAATTATTGCGAGTGATACTGGCACGACCTTCAGGGATGAATTGGACAATCCAGTAGACCCCCCGAGTGAGTTTTTCAATTCGATCCAGGCGGGCAGCCTCATCAAGGCCAAAGGAACGCAAGTAACCGTTTCGGCCACTATGCCGCCGGTGGTAACACTAACTGCGGAGGAAATCGAGAAGCAGATGGAGTAGGGAGAAGTCTCCATAGCCAGCGGCGTTGCGGGCGCGAGGGCGTTGGAGTCAAAGAGCGATGTTATTGGAGAACCCGGTGAGAGTCGCCACAATGCCCGGCATGGTTCAATCCGGGCTGCCCTGCCTGCGCCGATTGAACCTTTCCTGCCTCCGAAGCGACCTACACTTTGAATACACGACCGGGACCAGGAACGACGCACGTTCGGGAAGCGCATCGGAAAATCAGCGGTCGAAGTGGAGATCCAGATCGAGTAAGTAGTAATCGCCATTTCAGCGACAGTTGGAATCAGGGAGCGATGTTATTGGAGAAGCCGGTTCTATTGTATTACTGCAAGCAGACCACCTGCATGTGTGGCCTCGCACGGGCATTCACGATCGCGAATCGGCTGGCACACCGGTTCCGGGTCGTGATTGTCAACGGCGGGGTGCTGCCGCCCGGCACCGGCGTTCCGGCATCCATCGAACTGGTTCAGTTACCTCCGCTCAGTTCGGCCGTTGACAAAAACGTTTTCGGCGTCAAGCAGCAAGCAGCGACACCGAGCGAAATCGCGGTGCGCCGCGACATGATTCTCGAGAAAAATAAGCAGCTGGAGCCGCGGGTGATTCTCCTGGAGACTTATCCTTTTGGCTCGCCGAATCCGGGCGACGAACTGAGACCGCTGATCGAAGGGGCTGGGAACATGTCATTTGCCAAGCCTCTGATCATCTGCAGCGTGCTGGATATCCTGCCAGACAGTGGAAACGTCAAGGTAGGACGCGATGATCGAATTACGGCTCTGCTCAATAAGCACTTCAACACAATCATCGTGCACTCCGATCCACTTTTTGCTCGCCTCGAAGAGTTTTACCAACCGCGCAATGTGCTGACGACTCCGGTCTATCACAGTGGTTTTGTTGTGCGCGACAGAAATCCTCTGCCACAATCGAACGAGCGAGAGAGGCGCATAGTGGTATCGGCGGGTAGCGGCATCGCCGGGGGAACACTGTTTCGCGCAGCGGTGGAAGCACACCGCCTCATATGGGGTGTCCAACAACTGCCCATGACGATAATTACCGGCCCCGGCCTTCCCGAGCAGGAATGGGCGAATCTCGAAAATATCGCCCGGGGTCTGCGCGGTCTCGAGCTGAAAAGATCAGTGCCCGATCTCGGTGCCGAAATGGCCAAAGTTTGCTGGACAGTTTCCCACTGCGGCTACAACGCTGCTGTCGATGTGATGGCGACGGGCGTTTCGGCGTTGCTGGTGCCCGAAGAAAACGGCCATGGAACCGATCAGGCAGATCGTCTGCAACGAATGAGTCACTGGCACGCCGCCCGTATGTTGGAGCCGCGTCATCTGAACGGTCCGTCCCTGGCCAACAGTATTTATCAACTAATAAAATTCAGGCCAGCAGCCACGGATTTCAACCTCGATGGCGCAGAAATCACCGCAAATATTATTTATGAGCTTTCTCAGTCCGGTGATGGCAGATCGGTTGGCCTGAGTAGCAAATATCTGAGCGGCGTGTCGCGAATTCATTAGCAGTTGTTACCTGTTGCCCGGCTCCAGCTTCAGCTCGGTCACGTCATCATCGCGCCGGAGAGAGGCGCTCTTGGAGGTCAGTTCTTCAAACAGCCAGCTGTTGTGCGGCATCCCCACCGAAAACTGAAGCAGCTGATTACTCGCCTGATCCCTCCAAAAACTGCTCGAAAGTCCAGTTCCAATCAGTCCCTGCGGTGGATTCGTAATTGCCGGGCATCGCGTAATCTATCAACTGCTCTTAATTAGGAGTTCATTTCCTAAGGAGAGACATCGGCCGAAAAGGCCGTAATGCGGAGGACCTGGGATTGAAAATCAATAAGATTGGCGGCTTTCCTGCCGCAATGGCATCACTCTTACGCGCAACTACCAGAAGCGCGGACGATAATTTCCCCACCGACACGACTGAGTCCCCGTTCACGTGTATGGACTACAGGACTGACCAGCTGGATCAGGTCGAGGCGGTTGCGCGATACACGCTGCGTCTTGACTGATGCAGGCCGTGTTTAACGCGGGTTAATACGGTGGCTACGCCTGCCTCATTGCGGTACGGGAAAAGATTCGTCAGGCAAAAGCTTGGCGCCAGCAGGTTCTTGCTGGTTGGCAATGGGGAGGTATTGTGGTCGATGACACCACTTCGGTCCTCCGCAGTTCCGGAGTTAGCGCCTGCCTGCTTCTCCGTGCGCCAGCCGCAATCCTGCTGGCGCCTTCCTCAATGTCCGGACCATAACTAAGGGGCGCGATTCCTGTGATCGATTATTTTACATAATTCCCGTTACCATGGGCGCAAAATGCGAGCCTGGAAACTTCCGGTCACACTGGCTCCCGAATATGCGCAGCCGCATCGGCGTCGAAATTTATTACAAGAAGGCCACGGTATAAATAACAAGTATCTGATTTTTAGTGGAAAAATAACTCATGCATCTCCATCGTAAATTGCGACTGCGACTAGATTGGCGTACGCTTTGTCTTAACCGGTTGCTGCCCGTTGCGGATGGTGAGATCTTGCCAGACAATGCGACGGATAATAAGAATAAAAGGGGTGGCCGACCGAACATGGCGGTGAATACTCCCTCAATCTCTCTGCAATACCTCGTCATCGGTATTCTTGCCCTTGGAGTATTGTCCACCGGCACAGTCATTTATTCACAGTGGCTGACATCTCGCGATTTCGAAGAAAACGCATCACTGATACGTTTGACGCAGACGGTTCAGCAAGAAATTGCAACGGCGCATCTGTGGTTCGAGGAAGCGCTGGGCGGTGACTCAAGCATCGATTTGCAGGTTGATGTCCATCGCCGTGTCCGCTCCACCCTGCAATTAATTGATGAAATGCTTGAGCGCGACGATACGGCTGTCGCGAAATTTGAAACACTTTCGACCGCTCGAGAGAATCTATTGAGGCTGCGGGCGAGTATTGCCCTGTTCGATCAGTTAGCAGACGACCGGTGGGTCCGTCGCGATAGTACCGGCATCATCGGTGGCGAAGAAGATCAGGCATTCGATGAAGTATTTCACGACATCCTGTTCCAATCGCAGGTCATCGCAGACGATGTAGATACCTTCATTGCCGACGATCAGCGGAAGATATTTGCAATCAATACCGGCATGTTGATCGTCCTTGTGGTCGTGTTTTCGGCACTGGCTGTTCTGATCGTGTGGAACCGCAGAGTGACAGATATGCGCGCCGCTGAACTCGAGCTGCTTGTAGAAAAGCGCACGGCCAGTTTGGCTGCCCGTGAAGCTGAAGCGCAGCAACGAAACAGGGAGCTTGCGCTGGCCAGGGATCAGGCACGTGCAGCAAGTGAAGCGAAAAGCCAGTTTCTCGCAAATATGAGCCACGAAATTCGCACGCCAATGAATGGCGTGATAGGCATGGCCAGTCTGTTGATGCGCACCGAACTCACCAAGATGCAGCGGGAATATGTCGACACGATGCATAACTCCGGCGTGTCGCTTCTTAAGATCATCAATGCGATTCTCGATTTCTCCAAGATCGAGGCTGGCAAGATAACGCTCGATATCGCGGATTTCTCGCTGCAAGCAACGGTAGATGAAGTGTTGCATCTATTCTCCGCGGAGGCAGCGCGGAAAAATATTGTTCTGACGGCAACTATCGAAAAAGATGTGCCGGATATCCTGTACGGGGATTCTGTTCGACTTGGCCAGATTTTTTCGAATCTCGTAAGTAATGCCATTAAGTTTTCCGAAAACGGTGAGATTGCGATTAGCTGTCGGCTCAGCGACAAGCAACCAGGCAGCGGCGAAACGACGGAATTACTGATCGAGGTCCACGACCCGGGTATCGGTATCGCGGAGGGGTATATCGACAAAATTTTCGAGAATTTCTCGCAGGCCGATGAATCTTCGACCCGGCGACACAGTGGCACGGGGCTGGGGCTCGCAATCTGCAAGGAATTGGTCATCCTCATGGGTGGCCGTATCGGCGTCCGCAGCCAACCTGGAAAAGGCAGCACTTTCTGGTTTACGGCGCGGTTCGTAGAAGGCGACGCAGCAGCCGTTGCGGAACCTGCCCGGGAATCCGAACAGTTTGAAGAAAGTTTCGCCAATTACAGCCGGCGCAAGGTGGCGGCGAGCCGCCAATGGCCGGGCATTGAAGGCAAGATCCTCGTGGTAGATGACAATGAGATAAACCTGCTGGTCGCGCAGCGCATGCTCGAGGAACTCGGTTTCAAGGTTGACTCGGCGGCGAGCAGTCAGGCAGCGATTGATGCTGCAGCGAACTATGAGTACGCCGCGATACTCATCGACAGCCAGATGCCCGGAATGGACGGCAACGAAGCGACGGCCATTATTCGTCGCGCCGAGGGGACTCGGAAACACACGCCGATCGTCGCCCTAACTGCTAATGCGATGGCAAGTGACCGGGAGAAAGCGTTTGCGGCCGGTGTGGACGCTTACCTCAGCAAGCCGGTATTTCTCGAAGATCTTGAACGTACATTGAGCCGCTTGCTCCTGGATGACCAGGACGCAACCGTCAGAGTGATTTCATCAGATCTGCGGCCTCATAAAAATGGTGTCAGTCCGATATTCGATAAGAATATGGTCGAGGAGTTACGCAATATTGCCGGTCCGGGCGAGTTGGATCTGTTCAGTGAATTGGTGCGACAGTTCGTGCAAGAAATGCCGTCGTGGCTGGAGAAAATCAGATCGGCAGCGGCGCATGGCAACGCAAGATCGGTCAGGCGCGAGGCTCACAAACTGCTCGGCATGTGCCGGCAGATTGGTGCAGAGCGAATGGCGCGGATCTGCGATGAATTGGAGTCCATGGATTCGAAACCCGACGCAGACTGGATGCTTCGCGAGATCGAACTCTTAGACACCGAATTCGATTCGGCGCGCCGTGAGCTGCGCGAGAATAATCTTATCTAGAATATTCTTGTCAAACTCAGCTTAGTGCGGTTTCCGTACAAATGAAGCTACTGTCGCCCGATTGCTTGTCCGGAAAATCATCCCTCACATAATGAGTGCGATTGGCCAACGGCACGAAGCTGGTTTTGCCGGGGTAAGCGCGGCATTTCCACTTGGCGTCTTTTTGTGCAGCCACGCTGTGGCACAATAGCCCGGCGTTGCAGCATAAAATTTGTGTCAGTCGCCGGCATTCAATCTGCGGCACTTTCGCTGCGGTAACGGGGACGAAATGAATAGCTCTAAGATCGAGAGATTGCCCTTACCGGTGATTCTCTTCGCCATACTGTTTTGCACCGGATGCGATCCGGCCCCGCCGGGATCGGCGGTCACGCCGCCTGACCTCGTATATCACAACGCGAACGTAATAACGGGTGTCAGTGGCGGTGACCGGCAGGCAGAGGCGGTCGCCGTCCTCGATGGCCGGATTACGGGCGTCGGTTCGAATGCTGAAATCCTGCGACTCGCTTCGGCGTCGACAGAGGTGGTAGATCTCGAGGGCAACACGATGCTGCCCGGCCTCTTCGACAATCACGTGCACGCCGACGCGAGCCGCGTATTGCTCATGGAGTGGAAGGGCGGGCTGATTTCGAAAGTGCCGGACTGGGTCCGGGAAGCGACCACGATTCCGGAGCTGCAGAGCGCCTTGCGCAAGGAATCCGCAAGCCTGGGCGAGGATGAATGGATCGTCGGTGCACTGAGCAGGGAAGTCTGGCCGAATACGAACCTGCCGACTCGCGCGGACCTCGACCTGGGCACGACGTCAAACCCGGTGCTGCTGACCCGCGGGCCGCACACGACGGTCGTCAATTCAAGGGCGCTCGAGCTGGCAGGAGTCGACAGGACGACGACGTTCCCGGGTGGCGGTCATATCGGCCACGATAGTGACGGAGAACCCGACGGCCGGTTCTACGATTCAGCCCGGCGGCTGGTCAGCAGCGTGGCACCGCCCCGAGATGGCGGGGAATTGAGCGACGAGCAGGCAATCGAAAAACTGCGGCAACTCCTGTTGCAGTTCGCGAGCACCGGCATCACCAGCGTCAACGTCGCGGGTGTGCGGCCGAATAACCTTCGGCTGTTCCAATTCCTTTACGATCGTTACGGCGAAGAGCTACCAAGAGCGACCTTGCAGATCCGATTGCGTCCCGGCTTCGACGCTTACGACGATCTCGATGAAAGTGTACGCGTCGCCATCGCCGAGATGGAAGGCTTGGGTTTCGTTACCGGCTTCGGCGATGATCGATTGAGAATCGGCGCAATCAAGATGAGCATCGACGGCGGGCTCAGTGCGCCGGCTTACTGGTCCCTCGAGGCGTATGAAAATAAACCGGGATACACGGGTGCGATACGCATACCCGCAGAGGCTTTCTACCCGGTCGCGCGCCGCGCACACGAGCTCGGCTGGCAACTCGGCATTCACACGATGGGCGATGGTGCGGTCGAAATGGTCGTCGACGAACTGGAGAAAGTACTCGCTGAGTTTCCGCGAGACGATCACCGGCATTACCTGCATCATGTCGCGGTCAAACCGCCAGAGAGCACCATCGAAAAAATGGCGCGGCTCGGTATCGGCGTTGCAAGCCAGCCGTCGTTCACGGTAGGCCTCGGCTCGTTCGCGGTCGAATCGCTGGCGGGGGCCCGCGAGGCGACGATGAACCCGACCAAGTCCCTGCAGGACGCCGGCGTCTGGATGAGCTGGGGATCGGACGGCGCGCCATACGGTCCGCGAGTGACTTTATGGACCGGCATCACGCGCAAAGGGTGGGACGACAGGGTCTACGGCGCGGAGGAAGCGGTCAGCCGGGAGGAAGCGATTGGCCTGCATACCCTTGCACCAGCCTACCAGACGTTCCTCGAAGACAAGCTCGGCACGATCGAGGAAGGAAAGTATGCCGACTTTACCGTTGTTGGCGAGGACATCATGACAATGGATGCCGACCGGATACGTTACCTGCCGATACTGCGCACGATCGTCGGCGGCCGCGAAATCTATTCGGCGAACTAGTTCGGGGGGCAGGGCTACCTGATCTGCTGGTCCATGCGGACGATCGTCTGCAGCAGGACATTCGCCCCGTTCGTGATTTGCTCGGGGCTCGTGAATTCCGAGGGCGCGTGGCTGATGCCGCCCTTGCTCGGGACGAAGATCATGCCGATCGGTGCAATGTCTTTCAGGCTCTGGGCATCATGTCCCGCGCCGCTCGGCATGTGCATCGCACTTAGCCCCAGGGTGTCGGCGCTTTCCTGGATCATATTCTTGATTCTTTCGTCGGTGATTGCGGCCGGCGATTCGTAGTACTGGTCGAAGACGATTCGCGTGTCCGTTTCCTCGGCAATCCTAAGTGCGGCTTGCCGGATCCGCTCGAACAGGGTTCCAACCTTGCTCATATCGAGGTCTCGAATCTCCAGGCTCAGGACCGTCTGGCCGGCGATCACGTTCGGCGCACCGGGAAATGCCTGCACGCGCCCGACGGTACCGACCTGGCGCCCGGGTTCCGCCGTGATAATTTCTCGCACTTCGGCGATCAGCAGTGCCGCTGCATACAGCGCGTCCTGGCGCTGGTCCATCGGCGTCGTCCCCGCATGATTGGCAAAACCATTGACAGTGATGTTCCAGCGCCTGATGCCGACGATGCCCTGCACGACGCCGATCGAGGTGTCTTCGGCCTCCAGGAACGCGCCTTGCTCGATGTGCAATTCAATGTAACTCGAAATGTCGCCGGCTTGCCTGACGTTCTCGGATAATGCATCCGGTTCGCCGCCGATAAACCGCAGGCCGTCGCCGATGGTTTTATCGCCGAGGCTCTTGAGGTCGAACTCCCGTTCCGCGACAGAGCCCATATAGGAGCGACTCCCCGTCTTGCCGCCTTCCTCGTTCGACCAGACGATGATCTCGAGTGGGTGATCAAGCCTGTAACCGGCTTCGTGCAAGGAACGCGCCACTTCGATCGCCGACATCGTGCCGACGACGCCGTCGTAGTGGCCGCCATTCGGGACCGAATCGATGTGGGAGCCGGAAACGATCGGTGCGAGAGCACTGACCTTGCCTTCGCGCCGGCCGACGAGGTTGCCGGCGACGTCGATACGCGGCATGAGTCCGGCCTCCAGCATGAGCGATGAGAGGTAGGACAGGGCGACGCGATTTTCGTCGCTGAACGCGACCCGCGTCGAACCGCCGGTCTCGCTCATGCCGAAGGTCTTCATATGTTCCATCGTCGCATTAAGACGCTCGCCGTTTACCCGTATATCGGCGGAAGCGCTATCTGCCGCGCGGACGATGCCGCCATTGGTGATTGATACGAGGACAAAGAGGGCTGCTATGCCAGGTTTCATGATTGCGGGATTCGATATTGATTCTTAGACTGCGCAAAACAAATTAGGGCATTTCGATGCGAACGTCATTTAAGCACATTTTTGCATATCTGCTGCTCATAGCAGGCATTTTGGCAACGCTAGCCGTAACGCGGACTGTTCAGGATTAATGTGATATCGAACCGAGTCCGATATCATTCAGGCGCGCTAAATAAAAAGAACGGGGGGTCAATGTGAGCGTATTCAACACCCGACGCACGATATGCCGGCTTCTTACGGCACTGGCATTGATCGTATGCGCCCTGCCGATCCGCGCTCAGGACGAAGAACCACAGATGATACCCGCCCCGGACCGCAAGGCGGGTGAAGGCGAGGGCCCCTTCGAGCGACTGATCATCCGCGGTGCCACATTGATCGACGGTACCGGTGCGCCACCGATCGGGCCGGTCGATATTGTCATCGAGAACAATCGCATCGCCGACGTCGAATCGGTCGGATACCCGGGCCTGGAAATTAACGAGGAAAAGCGCCCCAAGGACGCGACACGGGAAATCGACGCGCACGGCTCCTGGGTCATGCCCGGCATCGTCGACATGCATACGCACACCGGGGGCAGCACCAAGGCACCGCAAGCGGAATACAGTTACAAGCTGTGGATCGGGCACGGCATCACGACCGTGCGCGGCGTACCAAGCGGCCCGATGGAATTCTCGCTCTCGGAAAAGGCGCGCAGCGCGCGCAACGAGATTGTCGCGCCGCGGATCTTTTCCTATCACCGCATGGGATCGGGAGAACGATACGAGGACGTGCAGATCCTGACGCCGGACGAAGCGCGAAACTGGGTGCGATATGCGGCCAGGCAGGGAGCAGACGGGTTGAAGCTCGGCGCCTACCGGCCGGCGATCATGAAGGCGTTGATCGAAGAGGCCCAGGAGCAGGGCCTTGGCACGACCGCACACCTCGGGCAGTTGGGCGTCGCGCAGATGAACATGCTGGACGCTGCACGCTTGGGCCTCGAGACCGCGACGCATTACTACGGCCTGTTCGAGGCGATGTACGAAGAAAACGACGTACAGCCCTGGCCCGCCGACATGAATTACAACAACGAGCAGCACCGCTTCGGCCAGGTGGCGCGGCAATGGAAGCTGGTTGCCGGTCGTGGTTCGGACAAATGGAATGCCTTGCTCGAGGAGTTCAGGTCGCTCGATTTCACGCTCGACCCGACATTCACGATTTATTCCGCGGGCCGCGACGTCATGCGTGCACGCAATGCCGATTGGCACGACATTTACACCTTGCCGACTCAATGGGATTTCTATACGCCGAATCGCGAAAGCCACGGCGCTTACTGGTTCGACTGGACGACCGCTGACGAGATCGCGTGGAAAAATTTCTACCGGGTATGGATGCAATTCGTCAACGACTACAAGAACAGGGGCGGTCGCGTCACCGTCGGGTCGGATTCCGGCTTTATCTACCAGCTATACGGCTTCGGCACCATACTCGAAATGGAAATGCTGCAGGAAGCCGGATTCCACCCGCTCGAGGTCATTCGTTCGGCGACAATGTATGGTGCGCAGGCGCTGCACAATCCCAAAGGCCAGGAGATACAGTTCGGTGTCATTCGTCCCGGCTTGCTCGCGGATCTCATCATCATCGACGAAAATCCGGTCGCCAACATGAAAGTGCTGTATGGCACCGGCGCGGTGCGGCTGAACGACGAGACCGGTCAGGCGGAGCGCGTCGGCGGCGTCAAGTACACGATCAAGGACGGCATCGTCTACGACGCCAAGCAGCTCCTGGCCGACGTCGCCGCCATGGTCGAGAAGCAAAAGGCGGAACTCGGCGAGCTCAACAAATACTGAAGCTCGCCACCATTCCTATTCGATCGTTGCCGAGTGCAGCGCGTTGAATAACAACTTGTAGGTTCCCCTCGGCTGGCCACGGAACTGTGGACGGAAGCCGAACAGGACGATCTCGCCTGCACCGTGCGGCACGCGCGCCATCGCAGTCTTTGCCGCAATGTGTTCGCTGCCGGTCGCCCAGCCGCTCATCAGTACCTGTTCAGCATCCTCGGCGTAGTTGACGATGCTGTCGAAAAGCGGTTCGGTCGGCATCGGGTTAAGCGGCCTATCGCCCCGCACGACTTCGTGGCAGTGACGCTGGTTCAGAAGATCGTCGACGCAGCCGGCCTGGCCGAGTACGGCAAACGCCGCACCGTTGACGAAATTCACTGCGACTTCGCCCGCCATGCCGTATCCGAGCGGATCTTCAGTGTCGACTGTCGCGCGCAGTAGCGAGCCTGGAATCGAAAAATCCTGTCCTGATGCGCCGGCGACAATATTGCGGACCGGCAGTCCGAACTGGCTGATAACAAAGCTGCTCGCGTCGCCGTGTGTCACGATCGTACCGCCGGCCTGCACGTACCTCTGCAGCGCGTATGCACCTTCGAGCCCGAGGCCCCCCACATATTCATCCGGCATCGTTCCGGGCGCGTGCCCGGTCAGGATCTTGTCGACACTGTTCTTGAAGTACAGCCGCCCATCCGTGTGCGGAAGGACGATCGCATCGAACTGCGAAAGTGCGCCTGAGCGAATGTCACTGTCGTGGAGGGTCACCGGATCGAATCCGTATTCCTCGAGCAGCCAGCGGGTCCAGCCCTCGTCCATGAAAGCGACATAGGACTTGTAGAGACCGACCCTGGGCTTCGACAGCGTGGACTTGCCGGCAGAAGGATCCGAACCGAGGCCGACGAAGTCGACGCCGAGCGAGCGGGCGAGTTCCTCGACGCGCGCCGCGGTGTCGTCACCGGACGACTCGATGATGAAGGAACCGGATTCGAAATTAGTGCCTCCGGCGCGAAACGGCCCGTTGGACCAGGACACGGTCTCACCATCGGCGAGCAGGGAGTTCACGGCCTTGATGCTCACATTCTGCACGTGGCTCAGGGCATAGCCGAAACGTCCTCGGCCACTGACGGTGCCCGGGTCGGCGGTAATCGTACTCTCGAGACGGGTTGCATCTACGGCGATGTCCTCGCCGACCTTGTCGACTGCGACGCCCATCTGAATTGGCAGGGTCCAGCCGGCGATGTCGTATGGCGGCTTGGACTTGCCGCTCGGATCGAGCCTGGTATCGGGATAGGTCTGCTGCTCCAGCAAATCGATAATGTAGGGCCGGAATGCTTGTGCCGAGTCGATGATGAACGATCCTTCCGCATAGCGATTGCCGTCGGCCCGGAAGGACTCATCCGCACGATCGATCTCGATGCCGCCCTCGAGCAACACGTTGACGAGATTGATTGCCTCATCACGGTGTCTTTGATCTGCAGGAATGACGTAATAGCGTGTGCCACTCATGCCCGCGACGATGGCGTCGCGACCCATCCGGTAGATATTCGTCAGCCATTTCAGTCGTGAATCCGATGCCGCGCGCAGCACCGCGACCGAACCAGTAACCATGAAATTAACCGGCTCGCTGAAGCGCGATTCCCCGCCCGGCCACGGGTAGGGATAAAGTACGCGTGCATCGGGAACGCCGCTGGCATCTTCCTCGACCACGATGCCCACGCCGCCCGGGTTTGCGCGCACCGCGAGCGTCTTCGGAAATACTTTCGGATCGTAGATCCTGGGCGACGGCGAGTCGTGACCGGTCTCCGTCAGTATGCCGATCATATTGTGGAAATAGGGAACTGTGCGCATGCCGCCGTTCCACCACATCGAGAATCCGACGTCGGATATCGCGCCCGGCATGTTCTCGAGTGCGAAGCGATTGGCCATGGCACTGCCGATTTCATTGACGCCGGTCGTGACGCCCGGGTGGATGATCGGGTTGACCGGGTCGGAGTATGGCGGGATGACGATACGTGCATAACCAGGCGAGCTCTGGTGCTGGTTGTAAACGATCTGTGGATACCATTCGTTGTAGACCACCTTTGCGACCGCTTTCGATTCCGGCATGTTGTTCATGAAGAAATCGCGATTGTTGTCGTGGCCGACATAGTGGTGATAAAGCTCTGGCGGTCTCGTTTGCTCGAATGGCGTGCCGAGCTGGCTCTCGTACCACTTGCGGACGATCTCGAGACCATCGGGATTCATCATCGGCATTAACAGGAAGATCACGTCGTCACGGATCTTGCGCATTTCCTCGGATTCTTCAGTCGCGACGCGGTAGGCAAGCAGGGGCGTCATCTGCCCATGCGCCAGCTCGGTGGCGTGCAGACCGCCGTCGATCCAGACCACCGCCTTTCCTTCGCTGGCGAGTCTCGCGGCGGTCTCGCGGTCTACCCAGGCACGCGCAAGCCGCTCGCTGATCGAGCGGTACTGGTCGAGATTCGCAAGATTCTCGGGGCTGGAAATAGTCAGCAAATAGAGCGGCCTGCCGAGCGCCGACTTACCGATCTCTCGCAATTGCACGCGATCACTCTCCGCCGCGAGCTGACGGTAGAAGGCCTCCATCTGTTCATAACTTGCCAGCTTGTAGTCGTCGCCGGGTTGAAAACCAAAAACCTCGGCCGGCGACTGCGGCGCGGCCGTCACGCCTGAAAACGAAAGTGTGGCCGCAAGAACGGTGATTGCAGCTCGACGCGCGATGGACAGGATAATTCGCATGATTACAGTTGCCTCGTTATTCGGGAGTTTTGCAGGAAGTTCGTTGAATTGTCGAACCCGTCAATTCGCATCGAACGTCAGCACGAAGGAAACCGGCACCGCTTTGCTGATGCTCGGCAGATTGGCGACTTCGCGTAATGCCTCGATGCCGTTCACGAGATCGACGCTGGCTGCGTTAACGATGACCGGCTTGCGGCTCGATACCATCAATCTATCGTCACCCAACCGGGCAACGATCATTTCTGCAGGCAGTTCGACCTGCTGGTTGCGAAGATCCAGCTTGAGGTTTGCGGTCATGTCCATGCTCTCGCCGGGCTCGATCGCGTTTAAGACGGCCATGTCGATGTTCGCGCTCAGGTTCGCGGTCGGGAAAAGCTCGGTCTGGAACAGCAATTCCCGCATGCGATCGTCACGCAAGGGGATAAGGGTATCGACGCTTGCCAGCTGAATGACGACAGTAGCATCGCCGTTACTCGATAGGCCACCGGTTATTTGCGTGAAACGATGTACCTCGCCGGCATCGCCAGCTTTTACGGAGACGAAACTGACTTGCGACGCATCATTGTTGAGCGTCCACGCAGCCATGGATGGCGCCGACGCAACGATTAACACAAAAATCAGGAATTGAACTGTTTTCATTTTGGTACCCAATGCTTCGAATAGACTTTTAGTCCGATATGACGGTGAAGAAAAATTCACCCGTCGAGAAATGCGAGTCGCTTGCTATGCATCGCCACAACAGGTAGTACTCTCCCGGCTGGAGCAGCCCGGGGACCGCGACGGTGAAAGAACGGGCCGATGCTTCCGGATCGAAATCGAGTTGAAGGATGTCTCCCTCGAGTGTCCTTTCCTCGGCGCTGACGCCTTCGATCGTATGAAGCTCCATGCCGGTCAGCCTGACCTTATTGTCGAAATTGAGGACGAAAGTCTC
>JABAOE010000533.1_pt2 | contig 16125 bp, 14 predicted proteins | sample 7062141 | NCBI WGS metagenome assembly JABAOE01 (sample SAMN14538627, study PRJNA623070) | marine sediment metagenome | biome: marine biome [ENVO:00000428]; feature: marine pelagic biome [ENVO:01000023]; material: deep marine sediment [ENVO:00002113] | place: India: Gulf of Khambhat ... | reverse complement strand
TCGTGTCGCCGGAATCGAGCACGAGGCGATTGGCAGACGCAAACTTTGCGGTCCCTTGCACGACCTTGACCTTGCGCCGTTTCGCGAGTTGCGTAAGACCGCCGGTCAGCCGTCCGACTACCTCGTCCTTCCAGCCACGTAATGCGTTTGCGTCGATGGTCGGCCTCGCAAACTGCACGCCGTGATCCGCCATCGCCGCCGCGTCATCGATGACCTTGGCGGCATGCAAAAGCGCCTTCGACGGGATGCAGCCAACATTCAGGCAGACACCGCCCAGGACCGGGTAGCGTTCGACGAGAATGACCTGCAAGCCCAGGTCGGCGGCGCGAAATGCGGCCGTGTAACCGCCGGGTCCGGAGCCAATGACGACGAGCTGCGCTTTGTGGTTCGCGTCTCCTTTTGCTTGCGGCGCTGCCCCGGCCTCCGCAGCGGCCCGGGCCAGGATATCCGCTTTTTCGTCGGGCTCGATGATGACGGTTTCATCGGGTGCGTCGGCCACCGACACGACGAGTGACGCGATGACGTCACCGGCATTTACCTTGTCGCCGACCTTGACGCTGATCGAGACGATCGAGCCCGCATGCGTCGACGGCACGTCCATGGTGGCTTTGTCGGTCTCGAGCGTGATCAGGGGCTCTTCGACCGCGACCTCGTCGCCCTCTTGCACGAGCACCTCGATAACGTCGACATCGGAGAAATCGCCGAGATCCGGCACCACGAGTTCGACCTGGTGAGTCGTCACGAGCCGCCCTCCAGGAGCGCGTCGACGTTTGCCAGCACCTGGCAGAGGTGCGTCGTGAAACGCACGGCATAGGCGCCGTCGATGACCCGATGGTCGTAGGACAGGGAAACCGGCAGCATGAGTCGCGGCTCGAACTCGGATCCGTTCCACACCGGCTGCATGCTCGAGCGGGATACGCCGAGTATGGCGACTTCCGGCGCGTTGATGATCGGCGTGAACGCGGTACCACCGATACCGCCCAGGCTCGAGATCGTAAAGCTGGCGCCCTGCATCTGGTCCAACTTCAGCTTGCCCGCTCTTGCCGCGGCCGACAGCTCGCCCAGGGCCGTGGCGAGTTCGTACACATCCATCCGGTCGGCGTCGTGAATCACCGGCACCATCAGTCCGTGCTCGGTATCAGCCGCGAAGCCGAGGTGAAAATACTTTTTCATGACCAGGGATTCGCCGTCTTCGGATAGCGAAGCATTCGCTTTCGGATATTCTTTCAATGTGGCGATGCAGGCTTTCATGATGAAAGCGAGCGGCGTAAGACTGATGCCTTTCTTCTTCGCCGGCCCTTTCAACTCCTGGCGCTTTGCTTCGAGTCCTGTGATGTCGGCGAGATCGTGCTGCGTAACATGCGGTAAATTAATCCAGCTCGCCTGCAGACGCGGTCCCGATATTTTCTGGATACGAGTAAGGGGCTGTGTTTCGACTTCCCCGAACTGCGAGAAATCGATTACCGGCACCTGCGGCAGAGCGGGAGCCGCAGGCGCTGCTCTTTCACCGGTCAGGATCGCCTTGACGAATGCCTTGACGTCATCGTGCAGGATTCTCTTGTTCCTGCCGGAGCCGCTGACCTGCACGAGGTCGACGCCGAGCTCACGCGCGAGTTTCCTGACCGAAGGGCTCGCGTGTGCTTTCGAAAATCCGGCTTCGTCAATGGCTGGCAGTGCCGCCTGCATCTGCAGCTTCGGCTCCGGGGCAGCGGCTGTCGCTGGAGTTGCAACTGGCGCGGCCTTTGCTGTTTCCTGTTTGCCTTTGGGGGCAGCGGCGATCGCCTGGATGACAGCGATCTGATCACCTTCGGACACCTTGTCGCCGACCTTGATCATGACCGACTCGATCGTGCCTGCCGCTGTCGACGGCACCTCCATAGCCGCTTTGTCCGTCTCCAGCGTCACGAGCGGGTCGTCGATGCCGACCTCGCTGCCTGCCGACACGTGCACCTCGATCACATCGACGTCGCTGAAATCGCCGAGATCCGGAATCAACAGCGTCTGCGATTCGCTTTTCGGCGGCGGCGCCTCGGCATCCTTGGTTTCGGCTTTCGGCGGCTCGGCTATGGTCTCGATCAACACCGTGTCGCCTTTCTCGGTTGCGAGCCGTCCGATGACGTCACCGGTCGATACCTTGTCGCCGACCTTCACGGAAAGTTCCTCGATGACGCCGAACTCGGGAGCAGGCACATCCATCGCGGCCTTGTCCGTCTCGAGCGTAATCAGCCCGTCTTCCCGCGCGACCCTGTCGCCCGGCTTCACCAGGATCTCTATGACGTCGACGTCCGAGAAATCGCCGAGGTCCGGAATGACGATATCGATAACGGCTGCCATCAAAGCGTTACCGGATCGGGTTTCTCTGGATCGATGCCGAACCTGTGGATAGCGTCCGTTACCGTCTTCTGATCGAGCACGCCATCGTCCGCCAGTGCTTTCAACGCCGTAATCGTGATGTATCGTTCGTCGACCTCAAAAAACTGTCGCAATGCGTCGCGCCCGTCGCTGCGCCCGAAACCGTCGGTTCCCAGCGTGACATAGCGTCCCGGCATCCAGCGCTGGATCTGATCCGGCACGATCTTCATGTAATCGGTCGCCGCGACGAAGGGCCCTCTGCGGTTCCCGAGACATTTTTCCAGGTAACTCCTGCGCGGTGCCGCCTCCGGATGCAACTGGTTCCAGCGCTCGGTAGCCAGCGCGTCGCGCCGCAACTCGTTGAAACTCGTCACCGACCAGACATCAGCCGGAACACCGAATTCTTCGTCCAGTAATTTCGCGGCGTGCAGCACTTCGCGCAGGATCGTGCCCGAGCCCATCAGTTGAACGCGTATCTGTCCCCTTCCGCCTACCTGCAGTAAATACATGCCGCGCAAGATGCCGTCCTCGACGCCGCTCGGCATCGGCGGATGCACGTAGTTCTCGTTCATGCAGGTGATGTAATAAAAAATGTTTTGCTGCTCGGCAAACATGCGCCGCAGCCCGTCCTGGATAATCACCGCGAGTTCGTAAGCATACGTCGGATCGTAAGAAACGCAGTTCGGTATGGTGGACGCGGTAACCAGGCTGTGACCGTCCTGGTGTTGCAGTCCTTCGCCGGCCAGCGTCGTCCTGCCGGCCGTACCACCGATCAGGAATCCGCGCGACTGCAGATCACCGCCGGCCCAGATGAAATCGCCGATGCGCTGAAAGCCGAACATCGAGTAATAGATGTAGAAAGGAATCGTCTGGATGTTGTGGTTGCTGTAAGAGGTTCCGGAAGCGAGCCACGAACAGAATGCCCCGGCCTCGTTAATGCCTTCCTCGAGAATCTGGCCTTTCTTGTCCTCGCGGTAATACATCAGCTGATCGGCATCCTGCGGCGTGTAGAGCTGGCCTTTGGATGAATAGATGCCGACCTGGCGGAACATGCCTTCCATGCCGAAGGTCCGCGCCTCGTCAGGAACGATCGGCACGATGTATTTGCCGATTTGTTTATCGCGGATCAGCGCCGTCAGCATGCGCACGAATGCCATCGTCGTTGACGCCTCGCGCTTGCCCGTGCCTTCGAGCTGCGTCTTGAAGATCTCCAGCCCCGGAACCTGCAGCGGCTCCGCGGACTCGCGCCGCGCCGGCAAATAACCGCCAAGCGCCTGGCGGCGTTCTTGGATATATTCGATCTCCGCACTATCCGGTTCGGGTCTGCAATACGGGATGTCGCTGATGTCTTTGTCTGACACCGGTATGTTGAAGCGATCGCGAAATTCTTTCAGCGCATCGATGTCGAGTTTCTTCGCCTGGTGCGCGACGTTCATCCCTTCGCCGGCGGCACCGAGACCGAATCCCTTGACGGTTTTCGCGAGGATGATCGTCGGCTGGCCGGTATGCTGCACCGCGTTGTGATACGCGGCGTAAACCTTGCGCGGGTCGTGGCCGCCGCGATTCAGTCTCCAGATTTCCTCGTCGGACATGTTCGCGACCATCGCCGCGGTCTCCGGATATTTTCCGAAGAAATGTTCGCGGACATAGTCGCCGCCTTTCGACTTGAAATTCTGGTACTCGCCGTCGACGCACTCTTCCATGACGCGGCGCAACAGTCCGGTATGATCTTTTGCGAGCAGCGGGTCCCAGCGCGAACCCCAGATGACTTTGATGACGTTCCAGCCCGCGCCGCGGAACGCGGCTTCGAGCTCCTGGATGATCTTGCCGTTACCGCGCACGGGCCCGTCGAGTCGTTGCAGGTTGCAGTTGACGACGAAGATGAGGTTGTCGAGTCCTTCGCGTACGGGCATCGTGATTGCGCCCATCGATTCCGGTTCGTCCATTTCACCGTCGCCGAGAAAACACCACACCTTGCGATCGCTGGGCTCAATGATTTCCCGGTTTTCGAGGTAGCGCATGAAGCGTGCCTGGTAGATTGCCATCATCGGCCCGAGACCCATCGACACGGTCGGGAATTGCCAGAAATCCGGCATCAGCCAGGGGTGCGGATAGGATGACAGCCCGCCCCCGCCGACTTCCTTGCGAAACCGGTTCAGGTGTTCCTCGGTCAATCGCCCTTCGAGGTATGCGCGCGCATAAATACCCGGAGACGAGTGGCCTTGTATGAATACCAGGTCGCCCCCTTGGGTTGCCGTCGGCGCCCGCCAGAAATGATTGAAACCGACCTCGTACATGGTGGCCGAAGATGCATAACTCGCGATATGCCCGCCGTACTCGGAACTCTGGCGGTTAGCCTGCACGACCATCGCCATTGCATTCCAGCGGATATAGGCTTCGATGCGCCGCTCGATCGAGCGGTCGCCCGGATATTCCGGCTGGCGCCCCGTCGAAATCGTGTTCAGGTAGGCCGTGTTCGGCGCGTACGGCAGGTACGCGCCGGAGCGGCGTGCGAAATCGATCATCTGGTTGAGCAGAAAATGGGCTCGTTCGGGACCTTGTGTAGCCAGAACCGAATCGATGGATTCAAGCCATTCGCGTGTTTCNNATCGTCCATAAATGGTCCACATTCATTTGGTCCCCGTCGAGGTGGCATTCGACGGCGTGAATTCGGTCAGGTGTCCTGCTAGGATCACGGCACTGCCGCGCCGGAGGTCTCTTCTGCGTGGCGATATTATGGCCCAAGCGGGCCGAAAAAGGTTAGTGCTCAGATGGGAAGTCTCCTAGCGGAACATAACAAGAACGGCAAAGTAAGAGTTACGCAATACACCGGCGTGCCGGGTCCGAAAACGATTGCCGGCATCGATCATTTGCTACTGGTTTTGCCGGAGAAAGTGCCTGCGACCCTGTGGCGTAAGGTTCCGCAAGGAATCAAGGTGCAGGCGCTGATGCGGCGCAAATCGCCAGACCATGTACCGGCGATCTCCACCCGTATCAACAATGACCGGCAGACTGCTTTGCACGTCGGCTCTTTGAAGCCACATGCAAGTGCATTTGAAACGCTGACGTTTGGCCGAAAAATGGTCGCCGCAGTATTGTCGGAAAAGGCTGGCACTGTCGGTATCTGGGTGCTGGGCTTTGATGCCGAGGAACAGGCGTCGATTGTTGCGCGCGTAACTGCCGCCGCCCTTGCCGCCGCATATACGATGCCGGCATTCAAAACCAATCCGCGACCGGCGAAAATCAAAAGTATCAAGGTCATCGGACTCGACAAGAAAATAAGTCTCGTTCGCCAGCAGGCAGAAGCGGAAGGCAATAACATGGCGCGGTGGCTGACGGCCCTGCCACCCAACATACTGGATGCGGCGGGCTATGTGTCACTGTTACGCGAGTTAGCCGAAGAGAACGGTTGGCAGTTCAAGAGTTACGGCATACGCGAGCTGGAAAAAATGGGCGCCGGTGCTTTTCTCGCCGTGGCACAAGGCAATGCTGACGATAGCGCCGCAATCGTTCGCCTGCGTTACCGACCGAAATCCAAAACGGCGAGACCGGCGCTGAGCCTCGTCGGCAAGGGGATCATTTTCGATACCGGTGGAACGAACCTGAAACCATTCACCTCGATGCTCGACATGCATATCGACATGGGAGGCAGCGCGGTTGCCGTTGGAAACCTGCTGGCGATTACCAAGCTCAGGCTGCCCGAAGCCGTCGACTGCTGGCTCGCGATCACCGAGAACAGAACCGGACCGACGGCTTACAAATCCCAGGACGTCATCACCGCGCTTAACGGCAAAACCGTGCAAACGATTCACACCGATGCCGAAGGTCGCATGGCGCTGGCGGATACCCTTGTGCTTGCCTGCAAGGACAAGCCTGGCCTGATCATGGATTTCGCAACGCTGACCGGCGCATGCATGAACGCAATTACCACTCGCTACAGTGGCGTCTTTACGAATCGGCCAAAATGGCACCCGGTGCTAAAGCGCTCGGGCGAAGACAGCGGCGAAAGAGTCTGGCCATTCCCGATCGGCAGTGAATTTGTGGAAGACCTGAAAAGCGACACTGCTGATATTCAGCAATGTGCGCCTAACGGCGGTGGCGATCACATACTCGCTGGATCATTCCTGAACGAATTCGTTGACAAGAGCATTCCCTGGGTACACGTCGACCTGAGCGCGATCAAGCGCAAGGGTGGACTGGCCCACATCCCGACCGAAATCAACGGATTCGGCGTTCGATACACAATGAACCTGCTTATCGACAAGAACGCTTTCGGCGATGCTGACTGGAAGTGAGCGACTCCTTTTCCATTGCGCAGCGATTCCGCGGTTTTCTCCCCGTCGTCGTCGACGTCGAGACCGGCGGATTCAATTGTAAAACCGACGCTTTACTGGAAATCGCAGCAGTACTCATTGATCCGCAGGAGGATGGGACACTGAAGCGGGGAGAAACATTTCGTTATCACGTAAAACCATTCGAAGGTGCCAACCTGGAGCCCGCATCACTGGCGATCAATGGAATCGATCCGGATCATCCACTTCGGCCGGCAATCGATGAACGCGATGCCTTGCAGCGAATTTTTCGCGAGGTGCGGCGTGCGGTGCGTGAGCAAAGATGCACGCGCGCGATACTCGTCGGTCACAATTCCTCATTTGATCTGGGATTTCTGAACGAGGCGGTCGAACGCAGCGAAATCAAGCGCAATCCATTTCACCCATTTTCGAGCTTCGATACGGTAACACTTTGCGGCGTCGCTTACGGGCAAACCGTATTGTCGCGAGCGGTAAAGGCGGCCGGGATGACCTGGGACGAGGCATCTGCTCACTCGGCCGCCTACGATGCCGAGGTTACGGCCGATCTGTTTTGCGGCGTTGTGAATCGCTTCCAGCCGATATTCGCCGGGAGCAAACCCCAGGATTGGCCTGACGAAGTAGAGGAACAGTTGTAGGTCGCGAAATCAGGCGCCGGCTAAATTGGAGCGGCCGGATTTCTTGGAGCTAATCGGAATCGGAATGGTCTTTTCGCTCGGCACCGGCACAGGACGACCAATGTAGTATCCCTGGGCGAAGTCGATGCCCAATTCTCCGAGCAAGGACAGCGCCGGGCCGTCTTTCACATACTCGGCAATGGTTTTCATACCGGCTTCCCGTCCGATCTCGCCGATTAGTCGAACCATCTTCTGGTCCACTGGATTCTTGACGAGATCCCTGATGAAGCAACCATCGATCTTGATGTAGTCCATGGGAAGGCGCTGCAGATAACCGAACGAGCTGTAACCCGTACCGAAGTCATCGAGGGCTAGCTCGCAGCCCAGCCTTCGCAATGCTGCCATCTGGTGCTCTACATAGCTCAGGTGCCGCACCGCCAGGCTCTCGGTAATCTCCATGATGATCGCGTTCGCAGGCACACCGTGTTTCTCCAGATTGACCTGAACCATGTCAGCGAGATCCTCGGTCTCGAATGCATTGGCAGACAGATTGATCGAGAATCGCAGGCGCGGCTGTTCCTTGCGGTACTCCGCCAGCGCCTCGATCGCGTGAGTGACGACCCAGCTATCGATCTCCGCCATCAGGCCGAAGCGAACCGCCGCGGGCAGGAATGCATCCGGCGCAACTGCTTTGCCATCCTCACCCTGCATGCGCAGCAATACCTCGTGATGCGTAATCCTGCCTGTCGCGATCTCGACGATCGGCTGGTATCGCAGCATGAAGAGATCATTGTCGATTGCTTCGCGCAACTTGCCCATCCAGCCGACGTCCGCAACCATTTTTTCGGCTTCCCGAACCGACATGTTGTAAAACTCGAGCCGGTTGCGGCCGCTGGCCTTGGCTTCGCGGCATGCGATGTCGGCCTGTGCCAGGATCTCGTTGTGGTCGAATCTGTCTGACGTGATCATCGTGATGCCGATGCTGCACTGGACATGAAATACATTGTTATTCTCGATATGCGCAAGCCGCCGCATGTCCTCCAGAATCGTTTGCGCCAATTTCCTGGCTTTGCGCTTGTTCATGCCGGATGCAAGCACAGCAAATTCGTCGCCGCCGAAACGCGCGACTATTCCTTCGTCATCGACGGATCTTTTCAACTGGTCGGCGACTTTACGAATGAGGCGATCGCCTGCTGGGTGGCCACAAGTATCATTAACATATTTGAACTGGTCGAGATCGATGAAAAGCAACGCACTTCGCGTCTCTTTGCCCGTGACGTTATCAATTTCCTTTTTCAGCTCATCGATCAGGCGCCGACGATTGAAAAGGCCGGTCAACACATCGTGATTGGCGAGCTTCAGCAGCCGGGCGTCGCGCTCGCCGAGCGCCGATGCCGTCGATTCCAGCGCCTCCACGATTTCTGAGATTTCCCGGTGTGCTGCCGGTTTGAACTGCACATCCAGGTTGCCTTTCGCAAGTTCGGAAATCGGTTCCTGCAGATCGGATATCGCCGACAATGCACGTTGCAGGGAACGTCGGCCGAGGAAACCGGATATGGTGAGCAGTATCAGCAGAACCGAAATCGCAATCTTGATGTTTGTCAGGAGGCGATCGTGGAACAGCATGAAATCGAGGTTAAGGCCGACGAAACCGATGAGCCGCACCGATGAGTGGTTCGCTTCCGCCGAAGGGTCGAAATCGAACAGGCCATCGCCGTGCAGCGATTCTGTCCAGACGGGCGCAAGAATCTCGAAAGCCCGCACGTTGGCGATGCTGCGTTCCATCTGATAGGGGGTGTCCGTACCAATGAGCGAAATCAGCTCACCTGTCATATCCCGGTCGAGGTGCTCCGCCGGTTCGTGAGAGGCCTGGTCATGGAACAGCGAATGCAGTACGGAGCCGTCCTCGCGATAATAGGTCACGCGTTCGATTTCCGGGTACTTTTCGATAAAGGTCTCGAGATTCATCAACACCTCGGCATCATCCGGCAAGTAGAGCGGCGAACCCAGCTCATTGAGTTCCTCGGTCCACTGCAACGCCCAGCGGCTGTAATTGTCCTGCAGCACCCATTGACCACCCCAGTAAAGGCCGGCAATCGCCAGCGCACCGATAATCGCTGTGATGATCAGTTGCAGTGACAGGATCTCGTGAATCAGGACACGCTTGCCGTGGCGTCTTCTCGGCCGCAGTGCAGCGATCACCGCCGCCCCCGCAGCGTACAGAGCCTGCCCGATCCTGACCGAACGCATCCGGTCAACGGCGCGTGAGAGCGATGCGAAGCTGACCCGGTCGAGGACCCCGGCAATGCGTCGCGAACGCAGGAAGCGCAATGCTCGCGTCGTGACAGCCGACACGCTTAGGAAAATGGCTCGGGCATAATCTTTCATTGTGCCTCCGCCATCGAGGTATCGATTTCCACGCCGCTTACGTCGAGTCCAAAAACTCGCACCATGGCCGGATTCGCACGAATTTTTATTTCGGATAACGGCGTGATCGGCGCGATATCGTCAATATTGCCTTTATCGATCTCGTTTAACGTAAGCGTAATCTTGACTGCGATATTGGAGTCGACCGCGCTCGCACTGAACGTAGCGCCGTGCTTGAGAAGTGATTCGTTAAACACCGCGACCTGCACGTGATGCCGTGCCGCTTCGCTCATGATTTCGGTGAACGCGTCCCGGCTCAGTATCCTGTTATCCGGGAGCAGCAAGAATCCGTCGAGTTCCCGTATCAGCCGATTGAAATGGTAAAGCGTCTCGCGATCGGAATTGGCATTCGCATGATGGAACTTGATGCCCCGCTCCGCCATCGCTGCTTCCGCTTCCGCGATCAGCGCCTCGTGTCCACTGCCGAGTATGGCCCCGACATTACGTACTTTCGGATCCATACTGCGCCACGCTTCGACATGCAGATCCATCGGTGGCAAAACCGCCACGCCCCTGATCGAGTCGCCGACCAGGCCGTTCTCCTCCACGTTGAACACCTGGCTGAAAACGACAGGAACGGTTGCAAATGTATTTGCGAGCTTTGCAGCTTTCAGGCCGATCGCCACGACCAGCTGCGCATCCGACTCCGCGATCGCGGCAAACACCTGGCGTGGAGACCGGTTTCCGTCATCGAGGTCATAAGTGCTGTAGTCATTGAGCCAGCTGGCGAGCTGATTGGCGACGCCGGCGTAGGCTGGCAGCGAACTACTCAGCACGACTGCGACGCGTGCGGCGACGGGCTCAGGCGCAGGCGGCGCTTTGACCGCAGCCGCCGGTTTCGCCGCTGGCGGCGCCTCGACCTGTGGCGCGGGCTCCGCCTTCGCGACGGGTGGCGGGGCCGTAGCCGGCCCTGGCGACGGTGCTTCGGGAATCAGCAGGGCACAGCCGGACAATGCCAGTAACAATGTTACGAGCACCGATTGCATTGCCAGTCGCTGCAAAAGTTCTGCCCTTGTCATTAGAAGGAATTCCGCTTTTGTTCAGCTTTTGCTGTTTGTTCAGGGACGCCAGGTCAGATGGACTAACGTATTAATCCATAACGAAATCGAATATATCAGTCGCTTGTAATGGCGCAGTGATGCGTGTCTCACTTGGTTCCGGACTTGACAATAATTGTCGCGGGAACGTGAAAACACGGGGCGAGAGCGCGATTTTGCCGGAAAAGATAATTATTCCGGCACTGGCTGGATTTTCGGATTATGTCCTTCCGGAGCTCAGTCTTCGTCGTTCGACGCAGGAGTTTCCGCAAGCAGCTTCTGCAATTCCCCGGAGTGGTACATCTCGACCACGATATCGCAACCGCCAACAAGCTCACCATCGACGTAGAGCTGCGGAAAAGTCGGCCAGTTCGAATAGGTTTTGAGGCCTTCCCTGATCTCCGGATCCTCGAATATATTCACATAAGCGAAAGGCTTGCCTATCGCCTTCAGGGCTGCGACCGTCTGTCCGGAAAAACCGCACTGCGGGAAGTCGGGCGTGCCCTTCATATAGAGCAGCACAGGGTTGTTCTCGAGTTGCTCCTTAATTCTTTCGTTTACATCCACTTGATTGCTCGCTTTCATGTTGTGGCTGGCCGAATGACCAAATATATATCCGCCGCGCTGGAAATCAATATCGTTCAAAGATTCGTATTGACGACGATCCGGTTTGTTACGCCCCTGACCCCGTCAGTATCGCTGGCGATCTGCACGGCGCGATCCCGAGCCGCAAAACTGCCGACCGTGCCACTGAGGGTAACATTACTGTCAACGGTACTGATGCCAATATCGTATTGATTGACGGTCGCATCGGCACCCAAATTGCGCCGGATCGACGCCGATAAGGCATTGTCGGCAGCGACCTGCGCGCTGCTTCGCGCCTCTGTCGACAGGCCCCTTTCGGAGATTGAAGCCTCGCCAAGCAGAATGGATGTGCAAGCCGGCAACGTCGCTACCAGCAAGACCGCAAGTAATAAGCGCATGATCGTTCCCGTGGCCCAAATGATGGCGCGATTGTACGCATATGAGGCGCCTTAACAAATCGCTGCAAACCCGGAGGCCAGGCACTATAATATGCCGCGCAGACTCCGCTACCCCAGAACAAGAAAAACGCGCAATAACAAACGAATAATCATTTCGGAGAAGAAAATGAATCCACTTAACAGTGTCCTGGGCACAATCATTGCCGGTTTCGTTCTGGCGATCATTATTGTCCTTGTCGCGGGCGAGAGCCACATGCCCGCAGCCATGCCGGTTAATTCGGTGATTATCTGGCTGCACGTATTTGCAGGAATCATTTGGATCGGCCTGCTCTACTATTTCAATTTTGTCCAGGTTCCGGCCCTGGCGGATGCTGCGGCGGATGAAGGTGGCCCGGGCGGCGCCGGTATCACGAAATACGTTGCACCGCGAGCGCTCCTCTGGTTTCGCTGGGGCGCACTGTTCACCTGGTTGACCGGCGCGGCATTCCTGCTGCACCGTGGCATGCTCGACGACGCATTCATGCTCGGCATGAACTCCGATCCTGTCAATACCTACGCGTTTACGATCGGCGTCGGCGCCTGGCTCGGCACGATCATGTTATTCAACGTCTGGGTACTGATCTGGCCGAACCAGAAGAAAGTGCTGGGCATCGTCGAGGTAAGTGCCGACAGGATTGCGCAAGCAAGAAAAATTGCACTCATGGCCTCGCGCACGAATACGATGCTTTCCATCCCGCTGATCATGAGCATGGTCGGCGCCGGCCACGGCTGGTTCATGTAAAGCATTTGTTTAGAATCGTTTTGACAGCCCGGCCTCGCGCCGGGCTTGTCGTTCTGACGCCTGGAAAATGAATGAGCAACTTGCATCCGCGATAATCGAAAACGTCAGCGCCGCCTTGAAGGAAGACCTGGGAAGCGGCGACAAGACCGCCGCGCTACTGCCGGAATCGACCACGGCGAGCGCGACGATAATCTGTCGCGAGCCGATGACCCTGGCGGGACAGCCCTGGGTCGACGAGGTCTACAAGCAGCTCGACCCCAGCGTCGAAATAGAGTGGCTGGCCAACGACGGCGATCACCTGCAAGCCGATTCGGAGATTTGTATGCTCCGGGGACCGGCACGCGCGCTGCTGAGTGGCGAACGCACTGCGCTCAATTTTCTGCAGACCCTGTCGGCGACGGCGACGACGACCGCGCGTTACGTCGATGCGGTCACCGGGCACAAGGCGAAAATACTCGACACCAGGAAAACCCTGCCCGGCCTGCGCCTCGCGCAAAAATACGCGGTCCGTTGCGGTGGCGGACACAACCACCGGCTCGGTCTCTTTGACGCGATATTGATCAAGGAAAACCACATCACCAGCGCTGGCGGCATCGAGGCCGCGATTCGCGCCGCAAAAGAAAAGCACAGCGACTTGCCGATCGAAATCGAAGTGGAATCGGTCAGCGAGTTACGCGAAGCGTTGGGCGCCGGCGCCGACCGGCTGCTGCTCGACAACTTCGACATCGAGGACCTGCAGCGCGCGGTCGATATCAATCACAAGGAAGGCAATCCGCCTGCCGACCTCGAGGCATCGGGAAGACTGACGCTTGAGGATATCGTCGACATCGCGGAGACCGGCGTCGATTACATCTCCGTCGGTGCGCTGACCAAGGACATTGAGTCAATCGACCTGTCGATGCGCTTTCGCTATTCCGACTAGGCGGGCTCCCGCAACTCGGGTCGTATCTCGAGATGGCCCGTTACCTGCTCGTATGCCGCTGCGAACTCGAGCACTCTCCGGTCCTCGCCGAATGGTCCCAGGATCTGCATGCCCATCGGTCGCCCTTTGTCATCGAAACCGACCGGTACGTTGACGACCGGGAGTCCAGCGAGCGTTCCACCGATGACTACTTCCATCCATCGATGGTAGGTGTCCATTCTTTTGCGATTGATGCGTTTCGGCCAGTGAACGTCCTTGGGAAAAGGAAATACCTGCGCAGTAGGGATCGCCAGGAAATCATATTGATCGAAAAGCGTGCGCAACGCGCGGAACCAATCTGCGCGCGCAATGCCGGCGTGATAAACGCTTTCTGCAGACTGGTCAAACGAGCCTTCGATTTCCCACACGGCCTCGGGCTTCAATAGCTTGCGGATTTGAGAATCGTCGTACAGAGGTCTTAACAAATGACGCGACCAGTGCCGCAAGGTCAGCCAGGTCTGCCACAGGCGATCCATGTCGTACCGGGGCAGGCATGGTTCGACGGTCACCCCATGATCGCCGAGGGACCCGAGGCTCGATTCGCACAGCTCGAGAATACCGCGCTCTGTCTCCAGGTAGCCGTCATAGTCGCCCATCCAGCCGATCCTGACGCCCCGCAGATCGAGCGGGCGAAACTCCGCAGGTTCGTCGACGCGGTCGCGGAGCGAAAGTGGCGCGAAGGGCTCTGGCCCGGCGATGGTGTGCAGCAAGCGATAGGTGTCCTCGCTGTTTCGACCCATCGGGCCGCTCGTTCCGAGTTGCTGGTAGAAAAGATCGCCGGCGCTGCCGTCGGCGACCCTCCCCTGGGTCGGGCGCAAACCGATGACATTGTTGAAAGCACCGGGATTTCTGAGCGAGCCCATCATGTCGCCGCCGTCTGCCACGGGCAGCATGCGCGTGCCGAGACCGCACGCTCCGCCTCCGGTACTTCCTCCGGAGGTCAGTGCCGGATCGTATGCGGAACCGGTCGCCCCGAAAACCGGGTTGTAGGTCTGCGATCCCATACCGAATTCAGGCAGGTTGGTCTTGCCGATGAAGATCGCACCTTGTGCACGGATCCTGGCCACCAACGGATCGTCCTGTTGCGCGACGGCACCGGCGAATATCGGTGAGCCCCGACTCGTCGGCAGGCCCTCCACGTCCGTTCCATCCTTGACCGCATGCGGCATGCCGTGCATCCAGCCCCAGTACTCGTCATTCGCAAGCGCGGCGTCCGCCAGTTCGGCCTGCTTAATCAGCTCATCATCGGCCACCATGCTGACGATCGCGTTGTATACCGGGTTGTAGCGGTGAATCCGTGCCAGATAGGCCTGCATGACCTCGACGCAACTGACGAGTCCCTCACGGATCGCCGAAGATAATGTCGAAGCGCTCATGTCCGTCAGGTCGGACGGCAAATCACTTGCATTGATCGTTTTTGGATTGATCGCCATCAAAACACCCAGGCTGCCAGTGCCGGCAAGAAAGTCTCGTCGATCCATTTCAATTCTCCGTAACGCGACACGTCAGACGACTGCCCTGACGATCAGGAACAGGACCGAGGGCGCAAGCAAGCAGCCCACGCCCGTATAAAAAGTCGCAGTCATCGCACCATAAGGCACCAGTTTCGGATCGGTCGCCGCAAGCCCGCCGGCGACGCCGCTGGTCGTCCCCATGAGCCCGCCATAAATCATCGCGGCATGCGGATTATCGAGACCGATCCTCGGTGCAACGAACGGCGTTCCGACCATCACCAGCACCGATTTCGTCAGCCCGGCAGCGACGCTCAAAGCGATCACGTCGGTACCGGCCCCGAGGGCACTGCCGGTCACCGGGCCGACGATATAGGTTGCCGCGCCGGCGCCGATGGTGCTGATCGCGATCGCATCGGTGTAACCGAAAGAAACGGCGACGATGGTACCAACGGCAAACGACAGCACGACGCCGATGACCACCGAGGCAGCGCCGACAAAACCGGCCTTTTTCAACGCATCGAGGTCGGCGCCAAATGCGGTCGCGACGATCGCGAAGTCGCGAAACATGGCCCCACCCATGACGCCCACGCCCGCGAGCAGCGAGAAATCGGCCAGCCCCTGGCTGCCGCCGGTTCTGGATCCGCCAAAGTAGGCGAGCACGAGGCCGATCGCGATCGCGATCGCCGAACCGTGAATGTGGCCGCGGGTCAGTCTTGCCGAAATCTCGTAAGACAACCAGACGAGTATGCCGACGAACACGAAGGCCGTGATCAGGGAATTCTTGATCAGCACATTGGCGAGCGATTCAAGAATCATTGTCGTTTCCTTCGCCGATGTGGATCTTGTCGAGTAGCGGGATCATCGCGAAGCTGACGGCGACCGCCGCGACACCCGCAATGATCGCCATCCAGCCGCTCGATACTGCCGCGATGACGTTTTGTTTGGCGGCCATCGCGACGACGATCGGGATATACATTGCGCTCCAGAAGTTAATGCCCTTCTCGGTGGGCGCGCTAAGGTGGAACTGGTGATGCGACAGGTTGGAGAGAACGATCAGGAGCAGCATCGCGATGCCGACACCACCGACGTTGGCCTGCACTCCGATCAGCTCGCCGAGCACGTCGCCGACGAACACGCCGACGAGCATGCAGAATGACAACAGGGCTACGCCGAAGATCACCACTGTCTTTATCCTTTTTCTTA
>JABAOE010013383.1_pt1 | contig 16130 bp, 17 predicted proteins | sample 7062141 | NCBI WGS metagenome assembly JABAOE01 (sample SAMN14538627, study PRJNA623070) | marine sediment metagenome | biome: marine biome [ENVO:00000428]; feature: marine pelagic biome [ENVO:01000023]; material: deep marine sediment [ENVO:00002113] | place: India: Gulf of Khambhat ... | reverse complement strand
TCCTTCATCGCTCGCCTACACCGGGATCTCGATCACGAACCGCGCGCCGCGGGGCTCGTTGTCCTCGACACGAATCGTCCCATGATGGTCGGTCACCACCTTGTGGACGATCGCCAGACCCAAGCCGGTGCCCCGTTTCTTCGTCGAAAAATAGGGGCTGAACATCTTGTCGCGGTCCTGGGGCTCGATCCCCGGCCCATCGTCGCACACATCGACGTGCAAGATCCCCGAAGCCGACCGCGAGGCCTGGATTCTGATCGTTCCGCGGTCCTCCATCGCCGCGATCGCGTTGTCGATCAGGTTGATCAACACGCGCCGCATCTGTTCGGGGTCCAGCTTGCAGTCTCGTGTCGAGGCGTCGACCTCGACGTCGAAATGAACCTCCGACGAGCCGTAGAGGTCGAGGGCAGATTGGACGATGGAGTCGAAATCGACCTCTCGAAGGCGCACCTCAGGCATCCGCGCAAATCGCGAGAACTCGTCGACGAGTTGCTTGAGCGCCCCGACCTCGCGTTCGATCGACGCCGTTGCCACGGGGACGACCTCACCGAGATCGGCCGAACTCGCCGCGAACTTCTTGCGCAGCCGTTGCGCCGCGAGCTGGATCGGCGTCAGCGGGTTCTTGATCTCGTGCGCGATACGGCGTGCGACCTCACGCCATGCGGCGGCGCGCTGCGCGCGGATCAGCTCGCCGAGGTCTTCGACCATGACGAGCGTCCCCAGCGTCTCCCCCGCACTGCTCTGCAGCCGGGTGACCTGGGCCGAAAGGTTGAGCGTCGCGGACTCGTGATCGATGGTCAGGTCGCGGCGCAAGTTCTCGCCGCTGCGAAATTTGGGATCGAACAACTCGGCCAACGGCTCGAGTTGGTGGCGCAGCAGTTGGGCCCGCGGATCGTCACCGGTGCGCAGATCGACACCCAAGATCGATTTCACGGCGGGGTTCGCCGTGGTGACGCGTCCCGCGCGATCGAGCGAGATGACTCCCGTGGAGAGGTTCGCAAGCAACACCTCGATGTAGCGTCGCCGCTCGTCGAGTTCGCGGTTCGAGCGCCGCAAGTCTGCGGTCGAGCGCGTGATCACGGCGCGGCTCTCTTGAAGCTCCGCCGCCATGTCGTTGAACGAGTCCACGAGCAAGGCCATTTCGTCGCCGACGTCGGTGCGCACGCGCACGTCGAGGTTGCCTGCCGAGATCTCGCGCGACGCCGCGGCGAGTTCCTGGATCGGTACGGTGATGCGCTTGGAGACGTAAAAGCCGGTCCACGTCGCGATCGACAACGTGACGAGGAAGATGACCCCGATCAGCGTGACGTAGAAGCGCACCAAGCCGCGCCGTTTCAACCGGAACTGCCGGTAGGCCTGGTTGGCTTCGTTGAAGCCTTCGAGGCGCTCGGCAAGGGTCGGCGGGACGAGAATCCCGACGGAGACGATCGTCGTTGGCGCATCGGCGCCGTCGAGCCGGACGGCCGCGTGCGCCAGCAGACCGTTTTCGAGGTAGTCGATCCGCGCCGCCGCTTCGCCGTTGCGCTCGACCTCGGCGGCGAGGTCGCTCAAGAACGGGTCGTACTCGGCGCGCAGCGGGTCCGCGGCGGGCGTCCCCGACGCCGCGACGAGCCGGCCGCCCGACGTGACGCGTATGACCTGGCGGTCTTCCTGTTGTTGCCAGCCCTCGAGAAGTCGCGCCAGCCCCTCGCGCTGCTCGCCGGCCAGGTAACCGCGCTCCGAAATCTGATTCGCGATGGCCGTCGCCCGGCCGCGGGCTTGCCCTTGGAAGTAGGTCCGCCATTCGTCGACGATGAATTGAGACTCGCGCGTCAGGTCAAGCGGTTCGCTGAGGATCGCCTCGACCGTGCGTTTGATGATGTGCGCGGACCCCGAGAACAGGATGATGGCCGGAGCCAAGACCAGCGCCAGAAAGAAGAAGACCAGTTTGGTGCGCAATCGCGACCCGAGAATCCCGCGCTTCCTGTCCGTGATCAAACGGACCAGGTTGGTGATCAACACCCCGGTCAGCAGCAGCGTGAGGACGACGAGGGCGAGCGACAGCGCGGGAAGCAGGATGCGTCCGCTGTCCGATTCGGGTCCGACGGACAGCTGGTCCTCCAGCGCGCGGTACAGCAGCCATACCATGATCGCCAGCACGGCGATCAACAAGGCCGAGCCCAGCGTGCGACGACCGGCGGCCATCAGCGACCCACCGGGCCGACCGCATCGATCGTCTTCTTCGTCGGGAAGATCCACAAGACGTAGTCACGCCCGATCGACGACTCGATCGCGACGCGCAGCTCGTCGCCGTCCAAATCGCGTTTCGGGTCGTACAGCACGACGTGCCGCGCTTCGACCATCCAGCGGTGCATTTCCTCCTGTTGCCCGGTGACGGTCGCTTCGACGTAGGGCGGGGGCCCTTTCTTGCGTTGCGGCTTCTTGAGCGTGGTCGTCCGCGACAGCTCGTAACGCCCGGTCAGGGCGTCGTACGCCACGCGGGTCTCGATGATCGATCGAGCCAAGACGTTGCGCCGTGAGAGCAGGAAGCGACGCGGGCCGATGACCTCGATGCGGTGGCGGAACTTGACCGGGATTCCGGAGTGGATCCATTCCAGCGTTTCCTCGGTGAAAACGTCGGCGACGCGGAAATCGACGCTGACGCGGCCGGCCTCCAGAACCGCGCGCTCGATTTCGATCGTCGGGCCCGGCTCGTCCGTCTTCTTCTCGGAATCCTCGTCGCCGGCGGCGGCCCAGGGACAGGCCGCCGCGAGCAGGCACAGGATCCAGGCGATGCGTCGTGGATTCACGCTTGTGCCGGCGCCCCCCGGTCGGGAGCCTTCTCGGACCACGGAGCCAGATACCAAGAGTCGCGGGCTTGGAGTATCGCGCGCGCCAGGCGCAGGTGCATGTCGTGCCCGGCCCGATAGGCCACGACGTGAGCGCGCACGGCCCGGCCGATCAGCGACAGGTCCCCGGTGAGATCCAGGATCTTGTGACGGACGAACTCGTCGGGAAAGCGAAGTTCCTGATCGTTCAGGATGCCGTGCTCGCCGAGCACGATCGCGTTGTCCAGCGAACCGCCGAGCGCCAAGCCGCGGCCGCGCAAAGCTTCGACGTCCTTCTCGAACGTGAACGTGCGCGCCGGCGCGAGTTTCTCGCTGAACGCGTGCGCATCCCACAAACTGACCGACAGTTCCTGATGGCCCAGCACGGGGTGTTCGAAGTCGATCCCGTAGGTCACGCGAAACTCACGGCACGGGTACGCCGCGATGCGCTTGTCTTCGTGATGCAAGCGGATCGGGCGAGTCAACGTGATGTAGTCCCGGCGCGCCGGCTGTTCGGCGAGACCGGCCGAACGGATCAACTGCACGAACGGGCGCGACGACCCGTCGAGGATCGGGACCTCGGGACCGTCCAGTTCGATACGCAGATCGTCGACCAGCAAGGCACTGACCGCCGCCATCAAGTGCTCGACGGTGCCGACCGACTCCTCACCTTTGCGGAGCACGGTGGAGTAGAAACTCGGCGCCTGGTACTCGAGCCTTGCCGGGATCTCGGCGCCGCTGCGGTCGGTGCGGATGAACGACACGCCGGCGCCGGGCTCGGCCGGGACCAGCCGCAACCGGACGGTTTCCCCGGAATGAAGCGCGATTCCCTCGACTTCGACTGGATTTCGGATGGTTTGGCGGTTCAGCATCGGCACGCCCGGTTCGTACGGCGATCGAAGTTGCGTCGCCGCATTCTAGCCTCAATTTTTAACCCAGGCCGGTTTTGGCCGGGTCCGCCTCCAGGCGTTTTATTTTGGCCTCGCTTCTGGCAAGATCGCACAGATTGGAGAGATTTCCGTGATGGACGCCGCATGCAAGTAGAAACCGTTTACGTCGCCGCGCTGGAGGAGTGCGTACAGTCGCTCGTCGAGTCGCAATCCCCGTCGGACATCTTCAAGACGCTGCTCACCGGATCTCAGTCCGCCGCCCCGCGCGGCGCGATCTTCCTCGTGCGCCAGGGGGTCGTCAAGGGCTGGGGCTCGATCGGCTACGACGAGAACGTGGCCAAGGCGCAGCGCGCCTATCGCACGGCCGCCGACAAAGGCTGGCTCGGTGAACTGGTTTCCGATCGCGACGGCGCGATCCGCGTCCGCAGCTCGGGCGGCGACCCTGACTTCGGACAGGCCGCGCCGAGCGACGCCGCAGCCATCCCCGTGCGTGTGCGCGGCAGGACGATCGCGGTGCTGATGACCGAACGCTGCGCCGGGGAGGACCTGTGGCTCCCCAGCGCGTTGAGCATGCTCGTCACCGTGGCCCAACTGCGCCTCGAACTCGATTTGGCATTGAGAAAGATCAAGGCCGGCGCACGCGGGCCTCAACCGGCTGCGCCGCCCCAACGGGCTTCGGCCCCCGAAACGCCGGTAGCCGAAACGCCCGCTTCGGAAGCTCCCGTGGCCGGTCCGCCGCCGCAAGTTCCCGCCGCGCAAGAACCCGCGGTGGAGGCGGCGCCCGGGCCTCCCGCCGCGCCCAGCGCGGAAACCGTTCAGATCGATTCGCTCGAACTGGAACCGGAAGCGCAGGTTGCCAAGGAGATCGACGAGGTCGAGGAAGTCGCCGATGAGGACGCCGAGCTTTCGGCAGCGCGTCGCTTCGCCAAGCTCGTCGCCACCGACATCCGTCTGTACAACGAGGACGCCGTCATCCAGGGCCGCCGAGAAAGGGACCTCGTCGACCGGCTGGGCGATCAGCTGGGCCGGGCCAAGGAGACGTTCCTCAAGCGCCACGGGTCGATGGGTTCGGCTGCGGTGGAGATCCTGCACGAAGCTTTCGTCGAAGTGCTGGCCGGCGGCGACGCCGATTTGATGCCCGTCTCGGTCCTCGACTGACTCCGCCCGCGTGGTCGGGCCGCGTTCCCGGTGGTAGATTCGAATCATCTTGGAGGTTTCCCGGTGATTCGGATCCTGGCTCTTTCGGGCGTGCTGTTGTGCGCAGGCCCGGTCGCTCCGGCGGGCGCGGACGACGCGCCTTTCGCGGCCCACGAGCTGCTGGACGGGGTGTGGCTGTTCCGTGCCACCGGATCCGGAGCGGGGCACACGAATTCCCTTGTCGTCGAGCGTCACTCGGGGCTCCTGGTCGTCGAGGCCCAGCCTTCGCCGGACGCCGCCCGCGATCTGCTCCGCGCGGTCGCCGCGGTGTCGGACAAGCCGGTGCAGTACCTGCTGTACACGCACCCGCACGTCGAGTCGACCGGCGGCGCCTCGGCTTTCCCGGAGTCGGCGCTCGTGATCGCAAGCTCGCAGACCCACGAGGCATTGGTCGATGCGTCCAGCGATCTCGCCGGAGAGACGCGTCGCCGCCTCCGCGCCGCGGACGATTGGTCGGCGCCGCCGCGAGTCCCGGCCGAGGTGGTGATCGGCTCGACCCTGCGGCTGGTCGACGGGAAGCACACGGTCGAATTGCTGCCGCTGCAAGGCGGACACTACCCCGGGCACGTCGTCGTGCGGATCGAGGCGGAAGGTTTCTACTACGTGGGATCGTTGATCTCGACGGACCGAAACCCGTTCGCCGACGTGGTTCACTCGGACCTGCGCTCGTGGGTCAATGCGCTCAACGCGCTGTCGGTCCTGCGGCCGGAAACCATCGTCCCGCTGCGCGGCGAGCCGGTCGAAGCCGATCGCATCCGCCGTTTCCGCGATTCTCTCGTTTGGGTCGTGGGCCAAGTCGAGAACGCTTTCATCGAGGGGGTCGCGACGGATGAGATCTTGGCCTTCGCGATGGACTCGCCGAAACTCGCCGAATACTTCGACCTCGAAGCCGACCCGTCGTTCGTCGACACGCTGTTTCGCTCGGCGTTCGAGCAAGCGCTCGACGAGCGGCGCAAGCGCGAGGTCCCCTGACGGGTCAATTTTTCTTGGGGTGTGTCTCGCGGTAGCGGTCCCGGGCCTGCCGGCCCGCTTGCTTGACGCGCTCGAACACGCGCCGCGCCAACCGCGAGTGCTGGGACAAGACCGCCAGGCCGGCGAGGATGAAGACCCAGCCTTGGAGGATCGGCACGAAACCGCCGATCACGCCGATCGCGATCAGCACCAGCCCGGTGATCCAATCGAACGCCAGTTTGCCCCGCGGGCTGAGTCGTTGCCGGGTGTTCCGGCGGACCCAGCGAGCGGCGTCGAGCAGCGCGCGGCCGACGCGCTTCAGCCAGTCCATTCCCACGCTTCCGGATCGATCTCGGCGCGAAACAAAACCCTGGCCTCCCCTTCCAGGACGGCTCCCCGGGGCGACCCGGGGTCGCCCGGGATCTCGACGCGAACAGGGATTCCTCCGCTGGGTCGGACGGTCAGACGTTCCGGCGCCCCGCGCAGCCGGGCGGCCAGCGCCGCGGCGATCGCCCCGCTGCCGCAACACAACGTTTCCCCTTCCACACCGCGCTCCCAGGTCCTCAAACGCAGGAACGAACCGTCCAGCGCGGCGACGTTGACGTTGCTCCCGTCCGGCCCGAAGACTTCGTGCCGGCGCAGTTCGGGGCCCCAGGTGTCGAGCGGCGCCGCCGCCGGGTCGTCCACGAAGAGGACGAAGTGCGGGATTCCGGCGCTGACGAAGCGGCCGCGATGGACGATTCCGGCGCATCGAGCCTCGCGCTCCCCGTGGTCGACCGGGGCCGGCAGTTCCAAGCGGACGTCGCCGTCGAGCACTTCGGCCCGGATGTCCCCGGCGTCCGTGAGCAGCAACATTCGCTTGCCGGCCCACCCCTCGAGGTGCGCGTAGCGCGCGGCGCAACGGCTGCCGTTGCCGCAGAAAGCGGAACTCCCGTCGGGGTTGATGAACCGGACCGCGACGCGGTCGGCACCCTGCGGTTCGACGAGAACGACGCCGTCGCTGCCGACCGAAAGGCCTCGCGAGCAGACGCGCCGAGCCCAGCCCTCGGGATCGTCGCCCAGCAGCGCCGCGGACTCGGGGCCGACGACGAGGAAATCGTTACCCGCGCCGGACATCCCGGTGACTCGAACCGGCCGGCTCAACGCGGACCATCCTCGCCGCCGGGGACGGGCTCGTCGATCAGCGTCAACGGGGGCGTCTCCGCGGGCCCGCTTTCGTTGGGCGGGTCGGCGGCGTCGATTGCGGTCACGCGGTAGCGCACCCGCTGCCCCGGCCGAACGTCGGCGTCGAGGTACAACGGACGCTCCAAGGGGTCGGGACCGATGAGAACGAAACCGGCCCCGTCGAGGCTGCGGAACACGCGGTACCCGGCGACGTCGCGCTCGGGGCTCGGATCCCAAAACAGGCGCACCCCGTTGCCCTCCTGGACGGCGACCAATCCGTGCGGCGGTGCGGGTGGAAAGCGGTCGACGGCGGTGACGACGGCAACCTCGCTGTCGGCGCTCTCGCGGCGCGGGCGCCCCTCGGCGAGCAGCGCGCGAACAAGATATTCGTAGGTTTGACCGATTTGCGCATCGTCGTCGAGGAATTCCGTTGCGCGAATCGGCTGATCGTTGACCGGAACCTGCGTTCCCTCGCCCGACGAACGGTAGAGGTTGTACCCGCGGTCGGCATCGCCGCTCCAGACCAGGCGGATCCCGGCAGCGGTCGGTTCGGCGGCCAGGCTGTCCGGCGGCCGGCCCGCCGGAAGCGGGACCAGGTCGGGCGCCGCCACCCATGCGGAGGAGCGACCCCGCCGGTCGAGCACGCGGACCGCATAGCGTAGCGTCTGACCGGCACCCGAACGGTCGAGTTCTTTCACGCTGGGATCGCTGAGCGCGAGAATCGCGCCCGGCTTGAACGGGTCGCCCTGCACGATGCGCACGCGCTCGCCCCGGCGGCGGAACGCGTCCGGGTCCGGTGGCGGCGGGGTCTCCGAGTCGTAGACCAGCCGGATCAGCTCAACGCGGGACATCTCCTGCGTGGGCTTGACCCCGCGCGGGCTCGGCAGCTCAAACACGACGTGCGGCAGCTCGCCGATCTGACGCACGGTCACCGAGCGCGGTGCGTTGGGGCCGCGCAACGCGGGCGGCAGCGGCGGCGCCTTCTTGCCGCAGCCGCTGGCGATGGCGGCGACGCCGGCCAGCACGAGTGCCGAACGGCAGGCATCTTTCGCGATGTGCACGCCGGCGGCCACTACAGGATGAACCGCGAGAGGTCCGTATCTTGGGTGATCTCGTCAAGGCGTTCGTGGACGAACTCGGCGTCGATGCGGATGTGCTTTTGCTGCAACTCTGAACCGGCGAAGGAAATCTCCTCGAGCAGGCGCTCGACGATCGTGGTCAGGCGGCGCGCACCGATGTTCTCGGTTCTCTGGTTGACCTCCGCGGCCGCCTCGGCGATGGCCAGGACGCCGTCTTCCGTGAACTCGAGGTCGAGCCCCTCGGTCTTCATCAACGCGATTTGTTGCTGAACCAAAGAATGTTCCGGCTCGGTCAGGATGCGCACGAGTTCGTCCCGGCCGAGCGCCCCGAGCTCGACGCGGATCGGGAAGCGACCCTGCAGCTCGGGGATCAGGTCGGACGGCTTGGAGACGTGGAACGCGCCGGCGGCGATGAACAGGATGTGGTCCGTGCGCACCATGCCGTACTTGGTGTGCACCAGGGTGCCCTCGACGATCGGCAGCAGGTCCCGCTGCACCCCCTCGCGCGAGACGTCCGGTCCCTGGCGTCCGGCCTCGGCGCCGGCGATCTTGTCGATTTCATCGATGAACAGGATCCCGGATTGTTCGACGCGTTGGATCGCGTCGCGCGCGACCCGGTCGGGATCGATCCGCTTGTCTTCCTCTTCGCGCTGGATGTGCTCGCGCGCTTCCTCGACGGTCATGCGCCGCTTCTGCTTGGCCCCTTTGAACAGGCCCGGCATCATCTCGCGCAGGTTCATGTCCATTTCTTCCATGCCTGCCGGGGTGAACATCCGGAAACCGGCGGAAGGGCTTGCCGCGGTTTCGACTTCGACGTTTCGCTGCTCCAGCTCGCCCGCCTCGAGTTTGCTCTTCAGCGTGGCGCGGCTGCGTTCCCACGAGGCGTGATCCTCACGCTCGCGCGCTTGCGCCTCGGCGTCCCGCGGACGGGTCGAGGGGTTGCGGGGGGGCAGCAGCAAATCGAGAACGCGCTCTTGCGTCGCCGCCGCCGCGGAGGCGCGGATGTGTTCGCGGCGTTCCTGCCGGACCAGATCACAGGCGAGTTCGACGAGGTCGCGCACCATCGATTCGACGTCGCGACCGACGTAGCCGACCTCGGTGAACTTGGACGCCTCGACCTTGAGAAACGGCGAGCCCGCCAGCCGGGCCAGACGGCGCGCGATCTCGGTCTTGCCCACGCCGGTGGGGCCGATCATCAGGATGTTCTTCGGGATGACGTCCTCGGCGAGTTCTGCGGGGAGCATGCGGCGCCGGATGCGGTTGCGTAACGCGATCGCCACCGCGCGCTTGGCCCTGGCCTGGCCGACGATGAAGCGGTCGAGCTCTTGAACGATCTCTCTGGGGCTCATGTCGTCGCAGCTGCGCCGAGCGGATTCGACCTGTCCGGGCATGTAAAAGACCATCTCAGAGTTCCTCGACCGTCAGATTCTCGTTGGTGTAGATGTCCATGCCGGCCGCCACCGTCATCGCCTCGATCGCGATCGTCCGCGCGTCGAGACCGGTGTGCGCTACAAGAGCGCGGGCCGCGGCCATGGCCGGAACACTTCCGCTGCCGACGGCGACGATGCCGTCGTCGGGCTCGATCAGGTCGCCGGTCCCGGACAGCACGAGGGTCTTCTCGGCGTCGGCGACGATCAGCATCGCCTCGAGCCGGCGCAGGACGCGATCGGTGCGCCAGTCGCGCACCAACTCGACGGCGGCCCGCTCGAGCTGGCTTTGATGGGCGGCGAGCTTTTCCTCGAAGCGGGTCAACAGAGCGAACGCATCGGCCGCGGCTCCGGCGAAACCGGCCAGGACCTTCCCGTCGGCCAACCGGCGCACCTTCTTGGCCCCGGCCTTGACCACGTTGTTGTTCAACGTGACTTGCCCGTCGCCGGCCAGAGCGACGGCGGAACCGCGCCTCACGGCGAGAACGGTGGTGCTCACGATTCGCGGAGTTTTCGGCATGTCTTGCAGTTTAGCAGGGGCTTTGAAACGCATCTGAAGAGGTCACGGTTCCCCGATTTGCGTCCTCCCGTGAGGACGGGGCGCCGCCGCGCAGGCAAGTCCCGGGTCTCCCGACAGTCGGCCTCAATTTTTTCCAACTAACTGATTATGAATGGGTTAATCGCCTCGACCGGGGCCCGGAACCGGTCTTGGCCCGGTTCTGGCAACAAGCCCGGGCAGTGAAGGAGGCTTTGCCATGAAACGCATCACCCGGATCGCCCTCGCCGCCGCCACGGTCGTGTTCGCGACGGCGCTCGCCGCACCCGCGCAAGCGCACGACCGCCACGACCGCCGCCACCGCATCGAGCACCGGCACCACAAGCACCACAAACATCACCAACTTTGCGATCACCGCGGCCACCGCCACGACGTGTTCTACCGCCACGACCGCCGCTCCGATCGCCGCTTCCGCCATGACCGGTTCGAGATCCCCCAGCGGATCCACGACCACCGGCGTCACGTCTACCGGCCCTATTTCGAGGGTTCGGTCTACTTCGCCCCGCACCGGCACCGCCACAGCGTCTACCTGTTCCCGGTGAGGATCGGGCGCGGATGGAGTTTCCGTGAGCACGTCTACTGCGACGGCGACTTGTTCTTCGACCACGCCAGGTTCGACTACCACGGACGTCGTTTCAGCATCAGCCTCGGTTACTAGGGCCGGAAGCGCGGGCGCGGCGGCAGGCGGATCCTCTCCCGCCTGCCGCCGCCCTTGTTAGACTGGCGCTCNNGCTCGTGAAACGGGCGCCCCTTCTTCTGCTTGTTCTGATCGCCGGGTGGCCGGGGTGCGACGCGCCGGCTCCCGGCCCGGAGTCCTCGCCGGCCGAGGCCCTCGACGGTCCGCGGTTGCGCGTGCTGGGCAGCGCGCAGGACGGCGGTTTCCCCCACGCCGCCTGCAGCTGCGTGCGCTGCGAGTTGGCCCGCAGCGATCCCCACGCCGAGCGCCTGGTGGCTTCCCTGGCGCTGATCACGGCGGACGGTCGCGTGTATTTGATCGATGCGACCCCGGACATCCGCCGCCAGCTCGATTCGCTGCGCGACGTGAAACCCGGTGCAGGCGGCGTCGATCGCGCGCCCCTCGACGGCGTGTTCCTGACGCACGCGCACCTCGGCCATTACACCGGACTCGCGTTCCTCGGCTTCGAGGCGGTTCACGCAAGACAGACACCGCTCTACGCGACCGCGCGAATGATCGACTACCTGTCGACCAACGGGCCGTGGAGCCAGTTGGTCGATTTGCGCAACGTCGCGCCCCACGAGCTTGTGCCCGGCGAGCCGCTCGCGTTGGACGACCGGTTGGAGGTGACCGCTTTCCCGGTGCCGCACCGGGACGAATTCGCCGACACCGTCGGCTTCCTGATCGCGGGACCGACGAAGCGCGTGTTCTACGTGCCCGACACCGACGGTTGGCAGCATTGGGACGAGCCTTTCGAAGACTGGCTCGAACGGCAAGGCGTCGACATCGCGATCGTCGACGGATCGTTTTATTCGATGAACGAACTGCCCGGCCGCGACGTCGCCTCGATCGGACACCCGCTGATCGCCGACTCGATCGATAGGCTGAAGCAGCGGGTTGCCTCCGGCTCCCTGCAGGTCTACTTCACGCACTTCAACCATTCCAACCCCGTGCTCGACGCCGATGGGATCCGCCGCCGTGAGATCGAGGCCGCGGGTTTCGGGGTCCTCGACGACGGCCTGGAGTTTCCGCTCGACGATCGCTGACCGCCGTTCCACGACCGTCCGGGATCCAAGCCCGCGAACGGGTCGAGCGGCAGGTCCGGCGATGAGGCCCGCGCCGCCGCCGGCCCGGGACACGCGGGCGCGCCGCCCGCGGGAGCTACAATCGTCGCCATGGACGGCACCGAAAACGCCGGCCGTATTCGCGTCGGCGTCGCCGGCTGGGACTACCCCGACTGGGAGGGCGTCGTCTACCCCCGGCATCCGCGGCGGGGTTTCGACAAACTCGCTTGGATCTCCCGTTTCGTCGACGCCGTCGAGGTCAACAGCTCCTTCTACCGTCCCGTGCGTCCGCGCGTCGCCGAGTCCTGGGTCCGCCGGACCGCGTCGTCGCCGGGTTTCCGGTTCAGCGCGAAGGCGCACCGGAGCTGGACCCACGAGATCGACGCCGACGTCGAACGGGCCGTCGCCGCGACGCTCGGCGGTCTTGCGCCGCTACGCGACGCGGGCGTATTCGGAGCGCTCTTGGTGCAATTCCCCCAGCGCTTTCACTGGAACCCGGGAAACGCCGAACACCTCGAGCGCCTCGCCGGTCTGTCGCGAGGCTGGCCGCTGGTGCTCGAAGTCCGCCATCGGAGTTGGAGCGCCGACGTCGTGGCCGACTTCCTCAAGGACCTCGACGTCGGCTGGTGCGTCGTCGACCAGCCCCGCGCGTCGCGCATGGCCATCGAAACGCTGGAGCGGCTGACCTCCGGGGTCGGTTACGTGCGGCTCCACGGGCGCAACGTCGAGCAGTGGTTTCGCCCGGAGGCCGGACGGGACGAACGCTACGACTACCTTTACTCGCCGGCCGAATTGGCCCCGTTGGCGCAAACCGCGCAGAACCTCGCGGCTGAAGCCGCCGAAGTCTTCGTGATTCAGAACAACCACTTCCGCGGACAGGCGCTGGCCAACTCGCTGCAGCTCAAACAGCTGTTCGAGGGGCAGCGCCCGAAGAGCCCGCAAGGCCTCCTCGAAACGTATCCGCATCTCGAACGGCTGGTTGACGCGGAACGTGAAACGCTGTTCTAGAACGGGAAGAAGTACGGGATCAGCCACGTGACGAGCGCGGCGTACAGGACCGTCAGCGGCGCTCCGACGCGGAAGTAGTCGGCGAACTTGTAGCCGCCCGGGCCGTAGACCAGCAGGTTCGTCTGGTAGCCGATCGGCGTGTAGAAAGCGGCGGAAGCCGCGAAAGTCAGGCCGACCAGGAACGGGCGCGGATCGACGGAAAGCGCGCCCGCGATTTGGATGGCGAGCGGGGCCAGCAGCGCGGCCGTCGCGTTGTTCGACATCGCGCCGGTCAGCGCGGCCGTGAGAATCACGAACAGGCCCAACGCGAAATGCGGCCCCATTTCACCGCCGATGCGCAGGATCGCCTCCGCGACGCGCGCCGCCGCGCCGGTCGTTTCCAACGCGATGCCGAGAGGAATCAAGCCGCCGAGCAAGACGATCACGACCCAGTCGATTTCCTTGTACACGCGGCGCACCGGGAGACAGCCGCTGACGACCATCACCACGGCGCCGACGACGGCCGCGCTGACGATGGGGTAGATGCCCAGCGCCGCGACGGCGACGACGGCGGCGATGATCGCGCATGCGACGAGCGCCTTGCGCAAGTCGAGGGTCGGAAGGTCCAGCTCCTCGAGCACCAGGAACGCGCGCTGGCCGCGCAGTTTTTCCATGTTGCCGCGCGGCGACTGGATCAGCAGCTCGTCACCGAGACGCAAGCGCACGTGACCGATCTTCTCGAGCAGATCTTCGCCGCCGCGGCGGATCGCCAGCACGCTGGCCCCGAACGTGTTGCGGAAGTCGACGCCCTTGAGGCTCCGGCCTTCGAGCTCGGAGTTGTGCGAGATCACCGCCTCGAACAAGACCGTGTCGCCGGAGCGCAGGTCGGCGTCGCCGGGGTGTTTCTCAGGACGCACCGAGATACCCGCGCGTTCGCCGAGTTGGATCAACGTCGCGGCGGGCGCCTTGATCAGCAGGATGTCTCCCGCCTGCAGCGCGCCGTAGCCGGTCATGACGTTGCGCATCTCCTTGTCGCGCACGTGAGCGAGGACCTCCAAGTCGTATTTTTCCGCCATCTGGGCTTCCGTGACGGTCTGGCCGATCAGCGGGGATCCTTCGAGAACGAGGACCTCGCTGAGGTAGCGATTCAAGTGGAAACCCTCGGTCAAGCTCTCCGCTTGCACGCGCTCGGGAATGATCCGGCGGCCGACGATCAACAGGAACACGCCGCCGACCAGCAGCACGATCAACCCCAGTTCGCTGAACTCGAACATCCCGAATCCGGGCTGGCCGTGTTCCGCCGCAGCCGAGCTGACGATGATGTTGGTCGACGTCCCGATCAGCGTGCAGGTGCCCCCGAGCATGGCGAAGAAACTCAGCGGCATCATCAGGTAACTCGGGCTGATCGAACGGCCGTGACAGGCGCGCAACACCAACGGCAGGAAGATCGCCACCGCGGCGGTGTTGTTGATGAACGCGGAGAACGGCGCGATGGCCAATCCGGTGAGCAGCATCAATACGGTCGGCGAGGAGGGCCCGTACTTCAGCAACCGGTCGGCCAGCGCGTGGATCACGCCGCTGGCCTGAAGCCCGGCGCTGAGAACGAACATCGAGGCAACCGTAATCGTCGCCGGGTTCGAAAAACCGGACAACGCCTGGCGTGGATCGAGGATCCGCAGCAGGACGAGCGCACACAGCACGACCATGGCGACGACGTCCGCACGCAGCCGTTCGGTGGCCAGCAGGACGACGGCGACGATGAGCAGGCCGACGAGGAGCAGCTCGTCCAAATCGGGATCCTCCGTAAAACCGTGCCTATCTTAGTCCAGGCGCGGATACGGAGTTCCGGACGGTCGTGCGGCGGCTCAGGCGTTGGCCCTGCGGGCCGAGCGGCCGAACAGCCAGATCAGGCCGAAGAGGATCAGGATCGGCATCAGCGGCAAGAACAGCAAGGCCCCGACGGCCAGGACGAGCGCCAGCAGCACGGAACCGAGTGCGGCGATTCCACCGAACAGGGTGCCGGCGATCCCGGCCAGCGCGCCGAACAGCGCGCCGATGAGACGAAACGGCAGGGCCACCAGGAAGACGAGCAGCTTGAGCACTCCCCCCACCAACATCAACGGCAACACGACGAGGCCCGCGATCAGCAGCCCGAGCGCGACGACCCCGGCCAGCATGAGTGCAGCGAATTCCAACAAAACCGTGCCCTCCCAAGGGGATCCGCCCCGCTGAGGGGTGTGGCTCCGGCACGCCCCTGCTGCTTGAAACGTCCAAACCGTCGAAACGGTTTCATCGAAAAAAGGGTGATAATCGGCCGCCGGAGGGCGGTTGGTGGCGCACCCACATCGACAGGACGGCGGCGCGACCCGGCGGTTGGCCGCGGTGCTGGCCTTGACCGCGGTCTTCACCGTGGTCGAGGCGATCGGCGGCTGGCTGGCCAACAGCCTGGCCTTGCTCGCCGACGCCGGCCACATGTTCGGCGACAACGTCGCCCTGGGCCTGGCGCTCGTCGCCGCGTGGTCGGCCCGACGACCGCCGGACGCGGCGCGCACGTACGGCTACCAACGCGCCGAAATCCTTGCCGCCTTGTTCAACGGCGTGGCCTTGATCGTGATCGCCTTCTACATCTCGAGCGAGGCCTGGGAACGACTCTCGAATCCGCCCGACGTGCGCTGGAAATCGATGCTCGCGATCGGCGCGGCCGGTTTGGTCGTCAACGTCGTGGCGGCTTTCTTGCTTCACGGCTCGCAGCAAAATCTCAACATGCGCGGAGCCTATCTCCACGTGCTCGGTGACTTGCTCGGATCGATCGGGGTCCTGATCGCCGCCCTGTGCACCGGATTCGGCGGCTGGGCGCTCGCCGATCCCGTCGCCAGCGCGGTGCTCTCCGTGATCATCGTGTACGGCGCCGTGCGGTTGGTGCTCCAGGCCGTTCACGTTTTGATGGAGGGCACTCCGTCGCATCTCGACGCGACGGAAGTCCAGGCCGAGCTCGCCGGGCTACGGGGTGTCGCCGGGGTCCACGATCTGCACCTGTGGACGGTGGGCGGAAACCAAACGGTGTTGACCGCCCATCTCGTTTGCGATCACGACGAGTCGCCGAACCGGTTGCTGCGAAACGCCACCCGCCTGCTGGAGACGCGCTTCGGGATCACGCACACCACGCTGCAGATCGAGCCTCCCGACTACAACATCGTCGAAAGCGTCGAACCGGACTGGAATCGCTGACCGCCGCCGGGTTGGTCAGAGCTCGAACTCGACGCCCTGCGCCAGCGGCATCTCGCTGCCCCAGTTGATCGTGTTGGTCTGCCGGCGCATGTAGATCTTCCACG
>JABAOE010008723.1_pt1 | contig 16135 bp, 14 predicted proteins | sample 7062141 | NCBI WGS metagenome assembly JABAOE01 (sample SAMN14538627, study PRJNA623070) | marine sediment metagenome | biome: marine biome [ENVO:00000428]; feature: marine pelagic biome [ENVO:01000023]; material: deep marine sediment [ENVO:00002113] | place: India: Gulf of Khambhat ... | reverse complement strand
GGGCGTTCAAGAGCCACATCCTCACGAAGAAGGACCAGAAGCGGAAGCGTCGCCTGCGCAAGCCGGACCTCGTCGCGAAGGGTGACGCGAAGCGGATCAAGACGATTCTGCCCTACGGCTCCTGAGGAGGAAGACCGATGCCACGATCGACCTCCGCCGTCGCGCGGAACAAGCGCAAGAAGAAGATCTTCAAGGCCGCCAAGGGCTACTTCGGCGGCCGCAAGAACCTCTACCGCACCGCGAAGGACGCGGTCGAGAAGGGCTGGGAGCACGCGTACCGGGACCGCAAGAAGAAGAAGCGGAACTTCCGGCGGCTCTGGATCGCCCGGATCAACGCGGCGGTCCGCGAGCACGACCTGTCCTACTCCCGGTTCATCAACGGGCTCAAGGAGGCCGGGGTCGAGCTGGACCGCAAGGCGCTCGCCGACCTCGCGGTCCGCAACCCCGAGGCGTTTGGCGCCGTCGTGGACCGGGCCAAGGAGGGGCTGGCCGCCAAGGCGGGCTGAGGCTTCGCCCTCCGGGGCAGCACCTTCCGTGCCGGGTCCGAAGGGCTCTGTGGCTTCTGCCTCAGGGCCCTTCTGCGTTGGTGCCTCGGGGCGGTCCCCGAGCCGGGCGTGGCGCAGCGCCCGATCAGACCTCACTTCCACCGACTCCCTTCCATGACCCACCCGAATCCCATCGACGCCCTTCAGCGCCTCGAGGCCGAGGCGCTGGCCGAGATTCAGGCGGCCACCGACGCGGGCGGGCTGGAAGCCGTGCGCATCGCCTACCTCGGCCGCAGCGACGGACGCATTTCGGCGATTCTGCGCGGGCTCGGCGCGCTTCCTCCCGAGGAACGCCCTGCGGTGGGGCAGGAGGCGAACCGGGTCAAGAAGGCCGTCTCCTCGGCTCTGGAGCACAAGACGTCCTCCTTTGCGGCCGTGACGCGAGAGGACGCCGTGGACCTCACCTTGCCGGCCAGAGAGCCCTGGCGGGGAGGCCGGCATCCGATCACGCAGGCGGTCGACGAGATCTGGGCCATCTTCCGCGACCTCGGCTTCACCCGGGCGCGCGGCCCGGAGGCCGACACGGAGTGGTACAACTTCGAGGCCCTGAACACGCCCCTCGACCACCCGGCCGCCGACGAGCAGGACACGCTGTATCTGGTCGACTCGGTCCTGCTGCGCAGCCACACGTCGCCGGTGCAGATGCGCACGATGGAGGCGCACGAGCCACCGATCCGGATCATCGCGCCCGGCTGGGTCTACCGGCGCGACACCTACGACGCGACCCACACGCCCGCCTTCATGCAGATCGAGGGCCTGGTGATCGACGAGGGGGTGACCTTCGTGGACTTCAAGGCGACGCTCGCCGAGTTCGCCCGGCGCTACTGGGGGCCGGGCACGAGAGTCCGCTTCCGACCCTCGTTCTTCCCGTTCACCGAGCCCAGCGCCGAGGTCGACGTGAAGCGGATCATCACCCGTCCCGATGGTTCCCGGGTGGAGACCGACTGGCTCGAGATCATGGGCGCGGGCATGGTCGACCCCGCGGTGATCACCAACGCCGGGTACGATGCGGAGCGCTACACCGGGTGGGCCTTCGGCATGGGTCCGGGGCGGATCGCGCTCCTCAAGCACGGGGTCCAGGACCTGCGCACGTTCTTCGAGAACGACGTCCGGTTCCTCAGGCAGTTCGCATCATGAAGGTGTCCCTGCGATGGCTCCTCGACCTGGTCCCCGGACTCCATCTGGGGGCGGAGGAGCTGGCCGAGCACCTGGCCCTGCGCGGCGCGCCCGTCGACGCGATCGAGCGCCCCGGGGCGGGCCTCGCGGACGTCGTCGTCGGAAAGGTCATGACGGCGGGACCGCACCCCAACGCCGACCGCCTCTCCCTGTGCACCGTCGACGGGGGGGACGGAGAGGTGCAGGTCGTCTGCGGCGCTCCCAACGTGAAGAGCGGGGCCTGGTACCCGTTCGCGCCCGTGGGCGCGGTCCTGCCGGGTGACTTCCGGATCAAGAAGGCGAAGATCCGAGGTGAGGTGTCAGAAGGTATGTTGTGTTCTGCCAGAGAGTTGGGGCTCGGAACCGACCACACGGGAATTCTCGAGATCGAGGGAGATTTCACACCGGGACAGTCGTTCGTCGAGGCGCTCGGTCTCGACGACGCCACGCTCGACGTGGAGGTCACCGCGAACCGGGGAGACCTCCTTTCCCACACGGGGATCGCGCGGGAGCTGGCGTCGCTGGGCCACGGCACCGTGACCCTGCCCCCGATCCCCGGGGCGCGCGAGCAGGAGGTCGAGTATCGGGAGGGGGCCGGGGAGGTCGAAGCCGGCGGCGTCACGATCCGCATCGAAGATCCCGACCTGTGCTCCCGCTACCTCGGGGCCGTGATCCGCGGCGTCGCGGTGGGCCCGTCGCCGTCCTGGCTGCAGGAGCGGCTGCGGGGCGCGGGGGCGCGGCCGATCAACAACGTGGTCGACGCGACCAACTACGTGATGCTCGAGCTCGGGCAGCCCCTGCACGCCTTCGATCTCCAGCGCCTCGCGGGGCCGGGTATCGTGGTTCGGCGGGCTCGCGCCGACGAGCCCGCCTTCACGACGCTCGACGGCGAGCGGCGGGACCTCTCGGGCGAGATGCTCATGATCTGTGACGCCGACCGCCCGGTCGCGATCGGGGGCGTCATGGGCGGGCTGGACTCGGAGGTCGAGGACGGGACCACCGACCTCCTGCTGGAATGTGCGCTCTTCGACACCAGGTCGATCAGGTCGACGCGACGGGCGCTCGGCATGTCGACGGACGCCTCGTACCGCTTCGAGCGCGGGGTCGATCCCGAGGGGATGCGCGCCGCTCTGGAGCGCTGCATCGCCGTCATCCTGGCGACGGCGGGGGGCGACGTCGACGGCCCGGTGCTGGACTGCTGGCCCGTGCCGTTCCTCCCGCCCGTGGTTCCGCTGCGCGTGTCCCGCGTCGACCGCCTCCTCGGCATCCCGTTCGAGGCGCCCTACGTGCGCGAGCTGCTCGGGCCGTTGGGCTTCGAGATCCTGCGCGAGGAGGAGGGCACGCTCCAGGTGCGCGTGCCGGGCTTCCGGAGCTACGACGTGACGCGTGAAGTGGACCTCATCGAGGAGGTGGCGCGCACGCACGGCTTCGACAACTTCCCCGACGAGCTGAAGCCGTATCGCCCGGGCACGGTTCCGGATCATCCGCTCTTTCGTCTGGAGGACGAGCTGCGCGACCTCCTCGTGGGGCGCGGCCTGTTCGAGACCCAAACGCCCGCGTTCGTGCCGGCGGGCGAGGGAGACGTGGAGGTCGCCAACCCCCTCGCGACCACCGAGCCCTTCGTGCGCGCCGAGCTGCTGCCGTCGCTGCTGCGCCGGCTCGAGTACAATCTCGCGCGGGGCAATCGAGACGTTCGGCTCTTCGAGATCGGCACCTCCTTCCGCAAGGCGGGCCCGTGCCAGCCTCCGCGCGAGGAGACGCACCTCGCGGCGGTTCTCGCCGGACGGCGCGCGCCGCCGCATTGGGCTCACGCCGACGAGCCCTTCTCGCTCTGGGACCTGAAGTCCCTGCTCGGCGCCGTGGCGGAGCGCGCGTACCGCGGAGGGGCGAGCCTGGCCCCCGGGGACGGCGGCGCGCGCCACCTGGAGCGGGCGCGCTCGTTCGTCGCGCTCGATCCCGCCGGAACGGTGGTGGGGCGGGGGGGACGCGTCGCGGCCGGGGCGGTCGACGCCCCGGTGTGGGCGGGCGACCTATGGGCCCTGGAGATCACCCTGCCCGCAGACGTTCCGCCCAGGCCCGTGGTGACGCACGCACCGCTCCCGCAGCTTCCCGCCGTCGAGCGGGACCTGGCCCTGATCGTACCGCACGCGGTGGCTGCCGGCGCCGTCTCCGAGGCGATCCGCCGATCCGCCGGGGGCGACCTCGAGGCACTCGAGATCTTCGATCTCTACGAGGGCGAGGGGCTGCCCGAGGGCGTGCGCTCGCTGGCGTTCCGCTTGCGCTTCCGCTCGGCGACGCGGACCCTGCAGGACAGCGAGGTCGAGAAGGCGGTGCAGGCGGTCCTCAAGCGGCTCGGGGAGGAGCTCGGTGTCGAATTCCGTGGATAGCGGCGGGCGATCGAACGGCGATCCTTTCAAGGCGCTCGAGGGAGCGGTGGGCGAGGCGCTCGACCGGCTGGCGGCGATGACCCGGCGAGCCGAGGAGGCGGAGCGACAGAGCGCGGAGCTGAACGAGCTGATGCGACGCGTGGCGAAGAGTCCCGCCGACGCCGGGGACCTCCTGACCCGGCTGAAGCGGCTCGAGGACGAGAACTTCGATCTGAGGGAGAGGATCGAGCGGGGCCGCGAGGGCGTGGAGCGCCTCCTGGCGAGGGTACGTTTCCTGGAGAATCAGCGATGAACGGCGAGAAGACCTCCGTGACGGTTCGCATCGCGGGCGAGGAGCACACGATCCGCGCGAGCGCCGAGCCCAGCTACACGAGGCGATGCGCGAAGCTCGTCGACGACCGCATCCATCAGATCCGGCTGCAGGCCGGGCTCATCGAGGGCCACAAGGCCGCGATCCTGGCGGCGCTGTCGATCGCCGACGAGTGCTTTCAAGCGCAAGCGGAGCTGGAGCACCTGCAGGCGGAGGTGGCCAGCCGGACCGACCAGCTTTCCGAGCGGGTCCGCCAGGCCCTGGCCGAGGGCGCCGCGGGCGACTGACGAAGCGGCGCGGTAGCGCCGGCCGACTGCTTGCGGATCGCTTCGCACGCGCCCTATCCTGAGCTCCAGACGCGGCGCCCTTCCGCGCGACGTGCCCGAGCCCGTCCGCGAGAGGGGTGCTCCTTTCGCCCACCTTCGGCCGTCACGGCGGCCGATTTCGGAGTCGATACATGGTCACCCCGCCTTTGGTTGTGGCGGCGGCGGTTGGGCTCGTCCTGGGCGCGCTCCTCGGGTTCGTGATCGCACGGAGCCGAGCGGCGGCGCGGCAGGAGCTGGAGAGAACGAAGGGACAGGACGAGGCCTCCCGCATCCTCAAGCGGGCCGAGCACGAAGCAGAGAACGCACGCAAGGCAGGAGAGCTGGCGGGGCGGGAGGAGGGATTCCGGCTCCGGGAGGCGTGGGAGAGGGAGGAGGCCCGGCGCCGCGAGGAGCTCGAGCGCGCGGAGCGGCGGGCGGAGGAGCGCTCCGACACCTTCGACCGACAGCACGAGCGGCTCACCGCACGGGAGGAGGAGCTCGAGGAGCGCTTCGGAGCCCTGCTGGCGCGCGAGGAGGATCTCACGGGGCGCGACGAGGCTGTCGGAGCCCGCGAGGAGGAGAGCCGCCGCCGCCTCGAGCGGCTCGCCGGCCTGACCGAGGCCGAGGCCAAGGACGAGCTCATCGCGTCCCTCACGGACACGGCGAGGGCCGAGGCGGCGAACACCCTCCGCGAGATCAGGGAGCAGGCCCAGAAGGAGTCCGAGAGGGAGGCCCGCAAGATCGTCGCCCTCGCCATCCAGCGGATGGCCGCCGACCTCACGGCGGAGACCACGGTCTCGGTCGTGCAGCTGCCGTCGGATGAGATGAAGGGCCGGATCATCGGACGCGAGGGGCGCAACATCCGCTCGTTCGAGCAGGCCACGGGCGTCGACGTGATCATCGACGACACACCCGAGGCGGTGGTCCTGTCCGCCTTCGATCCCGTGCGCAGGGAGACCGCGCGGGTCGCGTTGGAGCGTCTGGTCGAAGACGGGCGCATCCACCCGGGGCGGATCGAGGAGGTCGTCGAGAAGGCGGCCGTGGAGGTCGAGGAGGCGATGGTCGAAGCGGCGGAGGAGGTTCTCTACGAGCTCGGCCTGCACAACATCCACCCCGAGATCGTGAAGACGCTCGGCCGCCTCCGCTTCCGCACGTCCTACGGGCAGAACCAGCTCCAGCACGCCCGCGAGGTGGCGCTCCTGGCCGGAACGATGGCCGCCGAGATGGGGCTCGACGTGCAGGGCACGAAGCGGGCGGCCGTGCTGCACGACGTCGGGAAGGGGATGACGCACGAGCACGAGGGCACGCACGTGGAGCTCGGCTATCGGCTGTGCAAGAAGCACGACGAGACGCCGCTCGTGCTCAACGCGATCCGGGCGCACCACGACGAGGAGCCGCACTTCTTCGCCGAGACCTTCCTGGTGACCGCGGCGGACGCGATCAGCGGCTCCAGGCCCGGAGCCCGCCGCGAGATGTTCGAGGGCTACGTCAAGCGCCTCGAGAAGCTCGAGGAGCTCGCCATGGAGCAGCAGGGCGTGGCGCGCTGCTTCGCCATCCAGGCGGGCCGTGAGCTCCGGGTGATGGTGGAGCCGGACAAGGTCGGGGACGGGGAGATGGCCCAGATCTCGGAGCGGGTCGCCCGCCGGATCGAAAGCGAGCTGCAGTATCCCGGCCAGATCAAGGTCGTCGTGGTCCGCGAGACGCGGGCCGTCGATTTCGCCCGCTAGTGGCCTGTAACAGATGATTGTTGAGCATCGAGGGTGGCGCGGCGCCGCACCCGACAAGGCGCGACGACGACGAATAGCAGCGCTACTTGGAGAAGGAGCAACGCAGTCGGGGCGGATGCAGCGTCGCCCGACTGCCAATCGTTCATCTGTTACAGGCCACTAGGGCGGGGGCGGGAGGGCGGCGCGGACGAACCCCCGTCGGCGGGGAGCGCCGTGGCCGGGAGCGCCGTTGCCGGGTGTGTTAGCTTCCCGGTCTGACGAGCCGGCGATCGCGCACCCCCATCCCCGACCGAGCCATGACAGCCCAGATCATCTCCGGACGCGACATCGCCGCCGAGATCCGTGCGGAGCTGAAGGGCGAGGTGGAGGCCCTCAGGAACGAGCGCGGCGTCACCCCGGGGCTCGCCACCGTGCTGGTCGGTGAGGATCCGGCGTCGCAGATGTACGTGGGCATGAAGAACAAGGCCGCCGCCGAGATGGGGATCCACTCCCGCCAGATCACGCTGCCCGCGGAGACACCCGAGGCCGAGCTCCTCGGCGTGGTGGCGGGGCTCAACGCCGATCCCGAGGTTCACGGCATCCTCGTCCAGCTCCCCCTGCCGGGCCACATCGACGAGGGCAAGGTGATCGAGGCGATCGATCCTTCGAAGGACGTCGACGGCTTCCACCCGGTCAGCGTGGGGCGGCTCGCGACCGACTCGGGCGAGTTCTTCGCCCCCTGCACGCCGGCGGGAGTCGTGGAGATGCTCGTGCGCAGCGGCCACGATCCCGCGGGCAGGCACGTCGTGATCGTGGGCCGATCCAACATCGTGGGGCGGCCGCTCGCGTCGCTCCTCCTCCGCAAGGCGCCCGGCGGCAACGCGACGGTGACCGTGTGCCACTCGCGCACGCCCGATCTCGGTGCGGTGACGCGCACGGCCGACATCCTCGTGGTCGCGATGGGGCGGCCCGAGATGATCACCGCGGAGATGGTGAGCACGGGGACCGTGGTCATCGACGTCGGAACGAACCGGGTCGACGATCCGAGCCGGGAGAAGGGGTACCGGGTGTGCGGAGACGTGCGCTTCGACGAGGTGAGCGAGGTGGCGGGTGCGATCTCGCCCGTGCCGGGCGGCGTCGGCCCGATGACGATCACGATGCTGCTGGCGAACACGGTGAAGTCCGCACGGCTGGCAGCGGGCGCCGGCGCCTGATCCGACCGTGTCCGACGAGCTGAGCCTGGATCTCTTCGCGGAGCAGCCCGGGGCGGAGGCGCCACGTGGAGATGCCGGCTCCCGGCACCCCGAGGGGGGAGCGGCCGGGCCCTCCGCCGCGGGCGTCGCCGAGGTCCCGGAGCCGGACGGTGCGAGGGGCCGCGCGGCCGAGGGTCCGAAGGTCTGGTCGGTCTCTCAGGTCAACCGCGCGGTGCGGGGCCTCCTGGAGGACAGCGTCGAGCCGCTCTGGGTGGGGGGCGAGGTGGGTCAGTGGACCCGCTCGCGGGCGGGCCACTGCTACTTCACGCTCAAGGACGACCGCGCTCAGCTCCGGGCGGTGATGTTCGGTCGTGACGCCCAGCTCCTCCCGGTCGACCCCGACGAGGGGATGGAGGTCCGCGCCTACGGCACGCTGACGCTGTACGAGGCGCGGGGCGAGTACCAGCTCGTCGCGCGGCGCCTGGAGGCGCTCGGTGCCGAGGGGCTTTGGCGCATCGCGTTCGAGAAGCTCCGCGCCAGGCTCCTGGCGGAGGGCCTCCTGGCTCCGGAGCGCAAGCGTGCGCTTCCCGCCTACCCGACGTGCGTCGGCGTGGTGACCTCGCCGACCGGAGCGGCGCTGCGCGACATCGTGTCCGTGCTGCGCCGGAGGGCCCCGTGGACGAGGGTGGTTCTGCGGGGCACGCGCGTGCAGGGCGAGGGTGCGGCGGTCGAGATCGCGGGCGCGATCGAGGCCCTCGCGGCGAGCGGGCTCGCGGACGTGCTCATCGTCGGGCGGGGCGGGGGATCGGTGGAGGACCTGTGGGCGTTCAACGAGGAGCCGGTGGCGCGGGCGATCGCCGCCTGTCCGGTGCCGGTCGTCTCGGCGGTGGGCCACGAGGTCGACGTCACGATCTCGGACCTGGTCGCCGACCTGCGGGCGCCGACCCCGTCGGCCGCCGCCGAGGCCGTGGCACCGGACTCGGCGGTCCTCGTCGCGCAGCTTCGGCGGGCGCCCGAGCGTCTGGGCCGCGGGCTGCGCCGCGTGGTCGAGAGACGGCGAGGCCGGGTGTCGGAGGGGCTGCAGCGGCTCGCGCGCGCCGTGCAGCGGCGGATCGATCCCGTCAAGCAATCCCTCGATCTCGGCCTGGCTCGCCTGGAGCGGCGGGCCCGGGGCCTCACCGCCGACCGCCGCCGACGTCTGGCCGGGCTCTCCGGCAAGCTGGAGGCCCTGTCGCCCCTCGCGACGCTGGCGCGAGGCTACGCGGTGCCCCGAACGCCGGAGGGGCGCATCCTGCGCTCGCGCGCCGAGCTGCCTCCCGGCCTCACCTTCCACCTGCGGCTCAATGACGGCTCGGTCGCCGCGGAGTCGCGCGGCCCCATGGAGGAGGACGTCGATGAATGAGCGGCACGAGGGTGCGCTCGAGGCCAGGCTGCGCCGGCTCGAGGAGATCCTCGCCAAGATGGAGTCGGACGACGTCGCCCTCGAGGAGGCGCTCGAGCTCTTCGAGGAGGGAGTCGGGCACGTGCGCGCCGCCGAGCGCGTGCTCTCCGAGGCGGAGCTGAGGGTCGAGGAGCTCCTCTCCGACGGGGGCACCGAGCCGCTCGAGGTCGAGGAGTCGTGACGGGCCCGACGGCATCGTCGGAGCTGAGGGGCTATCTCGAGGCGCACCGGGAGCGGGTCGAGGAGGCGCTGGGCCGGGCGCTGACCCGGCTCGAGGAGCGCCTGAGCGGCGAGCTCTCGGCCGCGGTCGCGCACGGGGTGACCGGGGGCGGCAAGCGCCTGCGGCCGATCCTCTGCGTGGCGGCCTACGAGGCCTGCGGCGGCCGGGCGGTCGACGCCGTCTACGACCTCGGGGCCTCGCTCGAGATGATCCACGCGTATTCGCTCATGCACGACGACCTTCCCTGCATGGACGACGCCGAGCTGCGGAGGGGGCGGCCGACGACCCACAGGGAGCACGGCGAGGACGTCGCGACCCGGGCCGGTCTCGCGCTGATTCCCGCGGCGGCGCTGCAGGCCCTCAGGGCGTGCGCCGACCTCGGCTTGGAGGAGGAGCGCAGGCGGGCGGTGGCCCGAACGCTCCTCGCCGCCTCGGGGCGGGGGCGGGCGGCATGGTCGGTGGGCAGTGGCTGGATCTGAGGGGCGAGGGGCGCGCGCTCTCGGCGCGGGAGCTGGACGGGATGCACCGCCGCAAGACCGGCGCGCTCCTGGCCGCGTCGCTCTCGCTCGGGGCGCTGGCCGCGGACGCGTCGGAGCGGGTCGAGCGGGCGCTGCACGAGTACGGGCGCGCGATCGGGCTCGCCTTCCAGATCGCCGACGACATCCTCGACGCCACGCAGTCCGCCGAGACGCTCGGCAAGAACCCGAGCGATGCGGCGCTGGGCAAATCGACGTACGTGGCGCTGTACGGGCTCGACGGCGCGAGGACCCGGGCGCGCGAGCAGGTCGAGCGCGCGCTCCGGGCTCTGGAGCGCGCCGGGATCGACGCGCCGCCGCTGCGCGACCTGGCACGCTTCGTCGTCGATCGGGACAAGTAGGGCGAGACGCACTGTTCGGCACGCCCATTGCCGGTATCTTTCCTGGACCGATCGACCGAATCAAGCGACCAAAGGAGCGGATCCGGTGTCTTTGCTGGATCGGATCAACGACCCCTCGGACCTGCGCGCCCTCGGGCCGGACCAGCTCGATCAAGTGGTCAGGGAGGTCCGCGAGCGGCATATCGACGTGGTCTCGCAGAAGGGCGGGCACTTCGGAGCGAGCCTCGGCGTCGCCGAGCTGACCGTGGCGCTGCACTACGTCTTCGACACGCCGCGCGACCAGCTCGTCTGGGACACCGGCCACCAGGCCTACATCCACAAGATCCTGACCGGCCGCAACGACCGGCTTCCCTCGATCCGCACCCGCGGGGGCCTGGCGCCCTTCTGCCGCCGTGACGAGTCGGAGTACGACACCTTCGGCGCGGGGCACGCGGCGACGTCGATCTCGGCCGCCTGGGGGATGGCGGTGGGCCGCGACCTGACCGGAGAGGACTTCGACGTCGTGGCGGTGATCGGCGACGGGGCCATGGGGTGCGGTCTCGCCTACGAGGCCCTCAACAACGCGGGGCACACCGGGCGCGACTTCATCGTGGTGCTCAACGACAACGACATGTCGATCGCGCCGGCGGTCGGGGCCATGAACAAATACCTGACCGGGATGATCACGAATCCGGCCTACAACAAGGTCCGGAGCCTGGTGAAGGAGGTCCTGCACCGGACGCCCACCGCGGTCGGCGACGTCATGGAGGAGCTGGCGGGCCGGATGGAGGAGAGCGTCAAGCACCTCCTCACCCCCGGGCTGATCTTCGAGGAGCTCGGCTTCCGGTACGTCGGTCCGATCGACGGGCACGACGTGCGCCAGCTCGTCGAGACCTTCGGGCGCGTGCGCGGGATGAGGGGCCCGATCCTCGTGCACGCCCTGACGCAGAAGGGCCGGGGCTTCACGCACGCCGAGGACGATCCCTGGACCTGGCACGCCGCCGGCCCGTTCGACAAGGTGACGGGCAAGGGCAAGAAGTCCTCGCCCGGGCTCCCGCGCTATCAGAAGGTGTTCGGCAAGGGGCTGGTCGAGCTCGCCGACGCCGATCCGAGGATCGTGGCCATCACCGCCGCCATGCCGGACGGGACCTCGACCGACGTGTTCCAGGAGGCCCACCCCGATCGGTACTTCGACGTGGGGATCGCCGAGGGCCACGGCGTGACCTTCGCCGCCGGGCTGGCGACGCGCGGGGTCAAGCCGGTCGTGGCGATCTACTCGACCTTCCTCCAGCGCGCCTTCGACAACGTCGTGCACGACGTCGCGCTGCAGGGGCTGCCGGTCGTCTTCGGGATGGACCGGGCCGGGATCGCCGGCGAGGACGGCCCCACGCATCACGGCGCGCTCGACATCGCCTACATGCTCGCGGTCCCGGGGATGACGGTCACGGCGCCCAAGGACGGAAGCGAGATGCTCGCGCTCCTCCGGCTCGCCACGCAGCGCAACGACGGGCCGTGGAGCGTGCGCTGGCCCAGGGCCGCGGTTCCGGCCGCCGTGCCGCCGCTCGGCGAGATCGAGCCGATCGAGCCCTTCACCTGGGAGCTGCTGCGCAACGGCGCGGACTGCGTGCTGCTGGCGACCGGCACGATGGTGCTCGCGTCGCTCGAGGCCGCCGAGGCCCTCGACGCCGAGGGGGTGCGCTGCACGGTGGTGAACTGTCGCTTCCTCAAGCCGTATGACCGCTCGGTCTTCGAGGAGATGGTTCGGAGCCATCCGGTGGTCGTGACGGTCGAGGAAGGCCAGGTCTCCAACGGATTCGGGGCTTACCTCGCTCGGGAGATCGACGCGCTGGAGCTGGAGACGCCCCCGCGCGTCTCGGCGCTGGGCATGCCCGACGCCTACGTGGAGCACGGCGCCCGGGACGGGCTGCTCGCGGAGATCGGCCTGGACCCGGAGGGCATCGCGACCCGAGTGCGGCATCTGGTGGCCTCGCGTCCGGAGATGGAGCCGGCGTGACCCTGCGGGGCGAGGCCCGCCTTCAGGGTCCGATCCGCAGCATCGGCGTCGTCTATCGCGACGAGACCTCCGAGGTGCTGGACATCGTCGAGCGGCTGAGCCGCTGGGCGTCGGGTCGCGACATCGCCGTCGTGGTCGAGCGCGCCGCGGGCCGGGAGCACGAGGGCCACCTGGACCTGCGGGCGACTCCGGTGGATCTCGTCGTCGCCCTGGGCGGCGACGGCACCCTGCTGCGGGCGGCCGGCGTGGTGCGGGGGACGAGCACGCCGGTCCTGGGCATCAACATCGGCCGGCTCGGCTTCCTCACTGCGCTGCCCGACTCCTATCTGGAGGGCGGCCTGCACCAGGTCGTCGAGGGCGAGGCGCTGCTGGACTATCGCTTCCGCCTCCAGGCGCGGGTCGAGATCGACGGCGAGCCGCGGGGCGAGACCCACTACGCCCTCAACGACATCGTCGTCCATACGTCCGGGGCCGCCCGCGTCACGCCGCTCACGCTGCACGTGGGCCACGGGGGCCGCCGCCAGGAGGTGGGCTCCTTCAGCGCGGACGGGGTGATCTTCGCGACGCCGACCGGGTCGACGGCCTACTCGATGTCCGCGGGAGGGCCGATCATCGTGCCCGACGTCGAGTGCATGGTCATCACCCCCATCTGCCCGCATTCGCTCGCCGTGCGGCCGCTCGTGGTCCAGGCGGACGCGGAGATCTGCATCGGCTCGCTCGACCCGGGGGCGGATCACCAGGTCACCGCGGACGGGCGCGTGGTGCATCGGCTGCCGGCGCGCCACCAGGTGATCGTCCGCCGCGAGGAGGAGCCCCTGGCCCTCGTGCGGCTTCCGGGCCAGACCTTCTTCGAGACGCTGCGCAGGAAGCTGAACTGGGCGATCCGCCCGCCCGAGCGGAGCTGAGGCGCGGACGCCCAGGGCCCCATTGTAGCGGCCCCGGCTCCGCTTCTACTTTGCCGGCATGTTGGTCGAGCTGCGCATACGCGACTACGCGGTCGTCGAGGACCTGACGCTCCGGCTCGGACCCGGTCTGAACGTCCTGAGCGGCGAGACCGGGGCCGGGAAGTCGATCATCGTGGGCGCGCTGTCCCTTCTCCTGGGAGAACGGGCCTCCTCCGACGTGGTGCGGACCGGGGCCGAGCGGGCGGCGGTCGAGGCCGTCTTCGACGTCGAGGCGATCCCGGCCGTCCTGGCGCGGCTCGAGGAGTACGGCTTGCGGCTCGAGGACGGGCTCCTGATCCTCCGGCGTGAGGTCGCGGCGGAGGGCCGGAACCGCGCGTGGGTCAGCGGCTCGCCCACGACCGCGAGAATCGTCGGGGAGCTCGGGAGCGCTCTCGTCGACCTGCACGGACAGCACGAGCACCAGACGCTCCTGCACGCCGCGGACCAGCGGCGTGTCCTGGATGCGTTCGGCGAGGCCGAAGACGCGGCGGAGGAGGTGGCGAGGCTGCACGCCGAGCTCACCGCCTTGAGAGCCGACCTCGAGTCGCGCCGGGACCATCTGAGGGACGTCGAGAGCCGCGCCGACTTTCTGCGCTTCCAGCTCTCGGAGATCGACGGTGCGCGGCTCGCTCCGGGAGAGGACGACGCGCTCGAGGCCGAGTCCGCCCGCCTCGAGCACTCCGAGGAGCTCTCGCTCGGCGCGGCGGCGCTGCACGAAGAGCTGTATGGAGGCGACGAGGCCGTGGCGGACCGCGTGGCCGAGGCCCGGCAGCGGGCACGGAGGCTGGCCGACTACGATCCCGAGCTGGCCGACGCGGCCGAGCGGTTGGCGGAGGCCTGGCATGCGATCTCGGACGTGGGGCGCCGCCTGGGGGACTACGCCGCGTCGATCGATCACGACCCCGAGCGGCTGGAGGAGGTGCGGGGACGGTTGGACCGGATCTTCCGCCTCAAGCGCAAGTACGGCCCCGAGCTGGCCGACGTGCTCGCCACCGCTCAGCGTGTGCGCGCGGAGCTCGCCGCTCTCGACGACGCCGACCGGGACCTGGGTCTGCTCGAGCGGAGGATCGCGGACAAGCAGGGCGCGGTGCGCGCGGCGGGCGGGCGTCTCAGCGCGCTGCGGCATGCCGCGGCGACCAGGCTGTCGGAGGCGGTCGCCGAGGTCCTGCCGGAGGTCGGCCTTCCCGGCGCCCGCTTCGAGGTGGAGCTGAAGCCCTACGAGGAGGTGGGGTCCGGGGGAGCCGAGCGCGTGGAGTTCCTCCTCTCACCGAATCCGGGATTCGAGGTGATGCCGCTCTCCCGGATCGCCAGCGGCGGTGAGCTGTCCCGGGTGATGCTCGCGCTCAAGTCCATCCTGGCCGCCGTCGATCGCGTGCCGGTCCTCGTGTTCGACGAGATCGACGCCGGCATCGGCGGGGTCGTGGCGACCGCGGTCGCGGACAAGCTCGCTCAGGTCGCACGCGGGCATCAGGTCTTCGTCGTCACGCACCTCGCCCAGGTCGCCTCGCGCGCGGCGAGCCATCTGCTCGTGGAGAAGGCCGCGGCCGGGGGAGTCACGTCCACGACGGTGCGGGCGCTCGTCGGGGATGCCCGCGTCCAGGAGGTGGCCCGCATGCTCGGCGGCGATCCCGAGTCCGCCGCGTCCCGCGAGCACGCGCGCGAGCTCCTCCAGGCGCAGGGCGGCTAGAGGGCGCGGCTACCGGTTCGGCTCGGGCCCCCAGAACCGCTTGAAGAGCCGGATCCCCGCCTCGATCCGTGCCGCCTCGGGCGTGTGCCCTCCGCTTCCCGCGGCCGCCCAGATCAGACGCAGGTGCGCCTCCAGGGGCCGGGTCGCGACCCCCTCGCGCCATTGCGCGACCGTGGAGTAGCGGAGCCCGGCCCCGAGCTGCGTCAGCTTCATCCCGCTCTCGCGTCCGAGCACGTCGGGGTCGAGCGCCGGGGCTGACTCGACCAGCTCGAAGACGTCCCGGCCCTTCTCGAAGTACCGGATCCGGCCCGAGAAGGAGAGCTCGCGCGTGAACCGGAGCGTGGGGGCGGCCTCGATCTCGACGTAGGAGGCGGGGCTCCAGCGGACGAGCTGACGGGTGGCGAGCTCCGGCATCGGCGCCTCGAGCGGCGCGACGCGCTTCACGAGCGTGCGTGGCTCCTGGACGCCGTAACGGCCGCCGACCGCGAGCCCGAGCCGCCCGATGCTCAGCGCTCCGATCACCCGACCCTCCACGTCGACCTGACCGTCCCCGGTGCCCACGTCCAGGAAGACGTCCGGGTCCTCGGGCGCGCCGGTGCCCAGACGGACCAGCCCGCCCACGCTCACCCGGTAGGACAGTCCAGCGACGGACGGGCCCGAAGGCTCGCGGTCGAGCAGGCGCAGGAGCGCGCTCACCTCGATGTCTCCGGTCTGCCAGAGCCCGCGGCGGGTCCGCAGAGGGCTGCCGTTGATGCCCGCGCCGCCCAGGGCCGGAAGGGTCAGGATGTCCTCCGCGGTCACGCCGGCCCCGGCGAAGGCCATCGTCGCGCCGATGCCGGACAGACCCGCCGCGACCAGGTCGGCGTCGAGCGTCGCGGACGCCGCGGCGAGCGCGGCCGCGGCGGACGAGCCCCCGAGCGGGAAGAAGGGGGACGCTCCGTATGCCCCCTGCGCCGAGCCCAGGAACCCTTCCGTGCGGGCCGCCAGCGCCTGCGCCGCTTCGCACTCGGGCCCGGGCCCCGCCGCGCACACGGCCGTCGCGTTGTCCCGGGCGGCCACGGCGGCGCCTCCGAGGGCGGCCAGGTATCCGTCGACGGCGGGGGCGGCCGTGAGCGTGGGGTTGAGCCCCAGGCCGTCGCCTCCGGCCGTGTCCGGGGTGAAGGCCAGGTCGATCGCGGTGCGGGTCTGGATCCACGGCACCACGACCCCGATCGTCAGCCAGTCGAAGACGCCGAGATGCCCCCCGAACTCGACCCGCGTGACGTCCTTCGTCACGCGTCCCTGGGTGACGCCCAGGGCCGGGAGCGCCACACCCGGCCCGGCGAGCTCCTCGACGTACCCTCCCAGCGTCACCAGGCCCGGAAAGAGCCGG
>JABAOE010002007.1_pt3 | contig 16136 bp, 17 predicted proteins | sample 7062141 | NCBI WGS metagenome assembly JABAOE01 (sample SAMN14538627, study PRJNA623070) | marine sediment metagenome | biome: marine biome [ENVO:00000428]; feature: marine pelagic biome [ENVO:01000023]; material: deep marine sediment [ENVO:00002113] | place: India: Gulf of Khambhat ... | reverse complement strand
GCGAACAGGTGCTTGACAGAATGGCCGCTGATCAGCCCGCCCGCAGCGTAAATGGCGGCATCGAAAAACTCCACGACTTTGGCCAGGATGTAAAACATCAGCATGATCCAGTAATAGCGCACAGCGCCGGTCAGCGGCTGATGCGTCAGCAGGATGACGGGGATCAGCATCATGGGCAGGAACTGGACAACCGCGTAGGCTCGCAGGTCGCCGGCGCCGCGCGCCTCGGTATAGGCCCAGTACTCGACCGAGAAGGCGCCGAGGAGCAGTAACGGAATCAGGATCGCGCGCCCGATTCGCACCGAAACGAACTCGCCGACGATGATCGAGAACAGGCCTGCAAAGCCGATCGTCATCGGCAGCCGGTCCCACACCAACGGGTCGTTCGCAGGGCGTAAGTGGTAATACCCGGAGCCAAACGCCGTCAGGAAAATACCTGCGAAGAATACGATATAGGCAAGCCCCAGCCCCGGCGCGCAGGCAGTCTGCCCATGCCGGAAGACGTGCAGCATCCCCCACAGGCCGACGACGAGGAATGGCAGGTTGGACATGACATTCCAGAAGTTTGCGATGCCCAGGATCGTGCGCTTGTCGGCAAACACGTGGTATGCAGGATCCTGCGGGATCGGCGCCACGAACGCGAAGAATGCGGCGACGGCGAGAAAAGCGCCGCCCAGAATGGCGATCGAGCGCGAACTCAAATGCCCATTTTCGCCAGCAAGTCTGCGAATTCCCTGGCGATACGTTCGGCGATCGGGTGATTCGCCGCGAAACGCGACTCCAGCCCTTTGGCCCGCTCGACGGCGGATGCATGGCTTTCGCCGGTCAGGCGATCGATATCATCGTGCAGCTGGGTGAGCAGGACGCGCGTCTCCTCGTCGACATCGCCTGCGTGGTGAAGCTCATCACTGAGTTCTGCCAGTAATTCACTGAGTCTTTCCTTGCTCACGTCACGTCCTTTGCTCAAGCGACGTCGGTCTCGCGAAAGTCGGGCCTCGCAAGATCGTGCTGTTGTACCGGCAACTCGCGTATGCGGATTCCGGTCGCGTCATAGATCGCGTTGGTCAGGGCCGGCGCGATCGGCGGAGTGCCCGGCTCGCCTGCGCCGCCGAGCGCTTCCCCGCTGTTGATGATGTGAGTTTCGACGGCCGGTGCCTTGTCCATTCGCAGCATCGGGTAGTCGTGGAAGTTGGATTGTGCGACAGCGCCGCGACGAATCGAGATCTCGCCGTAAAGCGCCGCGGTCATGCCATAGGCAATGCCGCTTTCCATCTGCGCGGCCACGCCATCGGGGTGGATCGCGAAACCCGCATCGACCGCGCAAACCACGCGCGGAATGGACAATTCGCCGTCGACAACTTCGACCTCGACGACCTCGGCGACGATCGTACCGAATGATCGATGAATCGAAATGCCCCGTCCCCGGTTTTCACCGAGCGGTTGTCCCCAGCCGGCCTTTTCGGCCGCGAGATCGAGCACCGCCAGGAAGCGCGGCTCGTTCCTGAGCAGCTCCCGCCTGTATTCATAGGGGTCGCGGCCTGCCGCAACTGCGAGCTCGTCGATGAACGACTCGGTGAAATACGCGTGCAGCGAGTGATCGACACTGCGCCAGAATCCCCAGGGCACATGTGTTTCGCTCTCGGTGAACACGATGCGCTGGTTGTCGATTGCATAGGGGATATGCGGCGCTTCCTCGGGGTCGTGCTTGTTGACGTAATGGTTGTGCCACGCGTGCGGATTACCGTCCGCATCGAGTCCACCGCGGAAACGGCTGATGCTCGCCTGGCGGTAATAATCGTGCCGCGTATCCTCCTCGCGCGACCAGATCAGCTTTACCGGGTATGGCACCTCACGCGCCAGGCGCGCAGCCTGGATCGTGTAATCCGCGAACAGGCGACGGCCGAAACCACCGCCGAGGTACTGGTTGTGCAAAGTCACGTTCCCGATGTCCATTTCGAGCACATCGGCGACCTCTTTCGCGTAACCCAGCGGATTCTGAGACCCGGTCCACAACTCGCACCGGCCATCATGTATCCAGGCCGTGCAATTCATCGGTTCCATCGGTGAATGCGCGAGGAACGGAACGCGGTACTCGGCTTCGACAAGCTGTGCAGCGCCGGAGAGCGCCGCAATGGCATCGCCCGCCTGCACGTCGATCTGTTCATCGCCTGCGGCGGCCGATTTGTCGAGGTCGGCGGCAAACTGCGCAAATATCGTGCCCTGCTCGACGTGTGAATTACCGCCGTCGGAAAACTCGACATCGAGCTTGTCCAAAGCCTTGCGGGCCTGCCAGTAACCGTCGGCGATCACGGCGACCGCGTCGTCGAGGCTGATGACCTTGCGCACACCCGGCATGTCTTGCACGGACGAGGGCTCCAGCCGGGCAACCTTGCCACCGAAAACCGGCGCGGCCATGACGGCTGCGTACTTCATGCCTGGCAACGATGCATCGATGCCGAACACGGCCGTGCCGTCGACCTTGGCCGGAATGTCCTTGCGCACGGGCGAGGTGCCCATGAGGCTGAATTCGGCGCTGTCCTTCAGTGCGGGCTTGTCGGGCAGGGCGGTTTTTGCCGCCGCACCTGCGAAGCTGGCGTAAGTCGCAGACCGGCCGCTGGCCGCATGCAGCACCATGCTGTCCTTTGTCGTGATCTCGTTTGCCGGAACCTGCCATTGTTCCGCGGCAGCCTGGACCAGTGCGGCACGGGTGGCGGCGCCCGTGACGCGCATCGCAATCTGCCCGGTCGTGCGAACCGATGTGCTGCCGCCGGTGATCTGCAGACCCATCGCACGTGTCGCGAGCACGAAAAATCCGTTGACCGTATCATTGAGCCAGGCCGGAAAATCAGCGCCGCCGGTCGCGAAGCCGCGCGCCAGCGCGTAGTTCGCATATTCGGGGTCGCTCGGCGCTTCGAGCACGCTGACTTTCGACCAGTCGGCGTCGAGCTCGTCGGCGAGCATCATCGCAAGGCTTGTATGCACGCCCTGTCCCATTTCGGCATGCGGAACGATCGCCGTCACCGTGTTGTCGGGTGCGATCTTGAGCCAAACGTCGAAGAGCGTTTCACCGTCTGCGGCAACAAGTTGTCTTACATCGTCGCCGGGCTCCCCCCGCCGGATTGCGACGCCAAAGACAACGACGCCACCGGCAGCAATACCGGTCGTAATGAACGCGCGGCGAGTCCACTTACCCATTACCCGCCTCCTCGCGAGAAGCGCTTATCGCCAGCGCGGCCCGCTTGATGCCTTTGCGAATGCGCGGGTACGTGCCACAACGGCAGATAATGCCGGCCATGGCTGTGTCGATGTCGGCATCCGACGGTGCGGGATTGCCTTCGAGCAACGCCGCTGCCGCCATGATCTGGCCGGACTGGCAGTAGCCGCATTGGGGGACCTGTTCATCGATCCAGGCCTGCTGCACGGGATGCAATGCGCCATCGCCGGGGGCGATGCCCTCGATCGTCGTAATCTCCTGCCCGACGGCCAGCTGTGCCGGCGTGATACACGAGCGAATCGGGTTACCGTTGAGATGCACGGTGCAGGCGCCGCACTGCGCGATGCCGCAACCGAATTTCGTGCCGGTCAACCCGGCGTAATCGCGAATGACCCATAGCAGCGGGGTCGCGGGATCCACGTCGACCGAGAAATCCTGACCGTTGATTTTCAATGTGATCATGACAAATCACGTTACTCCAAGGCATCGGGCACGGCAAGCACAGGAATGTGACGGCGGGATGATGATTGGCGTAGACTGGTCATCACACTTCAACTGGAGAAACGACGATGTCCGGGAGCCGCAGTTACGACACCGTGGCCTTCGATGTTCGCGACAATGCGACGATGCTGTTCTTCGCGCGCACGACCCCGGAGGGTGATATCGACGACTACCTGCTGCTGATGCGGACGATCGACGAAGATTTCGATTCCTCGACCTATATCGAGATCAATGAGAAGCAGTTTGGCGGACACAACCTGATTCGATCATCGGAACTGGTCGGCAACACCCTGACATTGCATCTCCATGAACCCGCCGCCGAACTGGACGGCGCCGAGCAGATCGTTCTGACCTGGGCGGATACACGCGAGAATGGTGACAGTATCGAAGCCGGTGCCTTCCGGGTACTCGGCGATACGATGACTGGCGGCAGCGCCTGAAAACGATGGCCGCGGTGGAGTACAGCCTTTACATCGTCCGCTGCGGTGACGGCTCGCTGTACACGGGAATCGCTACCGACGTCGAACGGCGCGTTCGTGAACACGAGGACGGCAAGCGCGGCTCGCGATACCTGCGTGGCAGAGGGCCATTGCAGCTCGAATTCTCGGAACCGCTCGGCAGTCGCGGCCGTGCCCAACGGTTCGAATGCCGGGTGAAAAAGCTCGAGCGCGAGCAAAAAGAAGCGCTGATCGCGGGCCACTCAACGCTGTCGGACCTGGTTACCGAGTAAGCTCAGGCCTCGGGGTCGACGTTCGGGTACAGAATGAGCGGCTTGTCAAACTGCGGAAGGTGCAGTTTCGTATCGGCATCCCAGGTAGCGCCGATTTCCTCGAGCCATTTCGACGTCTTCAAGAAATCGTCCAGCGCTCGTGGGTAGAGTTCGATTTCCCCAAAAGGCCGGGTGAAGTCGTCGAAATGGAACGGGAAGACGTGCCGCGCGCCGGTCGTCGTGACAATCGCCTGCCAGTACTGTTCGGCATAGTCGCGGCCCAGCCCATCGAGCAGGGAGACACCGAGCATGACGACGTCTGCCTGCACGCCGACGTGGGCGTCTTGTGCAAACCCGCCGCTGCCGTGAACGAGCGTTGCACCGTGCGGGTGTCCGACCAGAATCGAATAGCTCTTGTTCTCCCGGTAGTCCCAGATCGTTGCCGGCGGCACGAGCGGTTCGTCGATAGTGCCCGAAACGGGGACCGAGCCTCCCCAGCCGATCGGCGCATGCGGCGCCTCGATCATCGTGATCGTGAATTTGCCGAACTGGTATTCGCCGCGATCGGCAGCGACGATGATCTGGTCCTCCGGCACACCCGCGCCGCGAGCGATATTGGCCGCCGACTCGGAACCGAGGATGGAAGCACTGCTGCGATTGGCTATTGCGCCGATGTCCATGGCGTGGTCGTAGTGCGACTGCCCGGGAATGATGGCGGCGAGACGGCGCATGCGGTACTCGTCGAGCACGTAGTTGATTGTCGCGGCATCGCTCTCGACCGGACGGCTCAGCAGCGCGTCGAGCAGCGTCGGTCTCGAGAAGAAACCATCGATCAGGATCTGGGTCTCGCCATCGTCGAACAGCAGCGTCGTCACGCCGAGCCAGGTCATCGTCACCGCATCGAGACTTGGCTCGACGTGCGGATAGGGTGGCCAGTCGATGTCGTCGAGCGATGCCCGGTCACGCCACAACCAGACGGTCGCCATGGAACCGACGGCGAGAACGGCCAATACCGTCAGCGCGGTGCGTCGAGCCCAGCGTTTGACCTCGGCTAATTCGATCTGGCGCATTACTGTCCGACAGCTATCCTTGCGAGGTGCCCCGTCATCGGGGCCAGGTAATTGCCCATCGCATAGCCCAGCAAGGCCATCAGGATTGATGCCGGTACGAGGCTGGGCCGGTGGTGAGCTGCCACGATTGGCGCGGATGCCGCCGCGCCGATGTTTGCCGCCGATGCGATGGCGACGCTGTGGACGTCGACACGGAACAACCACGCGCCCGCCAGGCAAAACAGACCGTGAATCGTGATCCAGATGAATGCGCCTGCGACAAACATCGGTGCCTCGGCCAGCCCTTCGACCGACGCGCGTGCACCCATGCCCGCGACGAAGACGTAGATCATCGCCGTGCCCATCGCGGTCGAATTGGGCAGTTTCGAGACAGGCGTCGCCGAAAGAATCAGCGCGATCGTCGTTACCAGCAGAATGCGAACGGTCGACTCGCCGAAGATCCCGCTCAGGGCCGGTGTGTTTTCGGCGATCGAGCCGGATATGCCAGGCGCCAGCGATGTGCCGATCCAGGTTACACCGATGACGACAGCGACGAGAAACAGATACTGCGGCATCGTCGGCGCATGGTCGTCTTCAACGTGCAGTTCTGCCGCCGCGTCCATCGCCTCGAGACGCTCCGTGGGAACCCGGGCCCAGCGATTGAAACGCTCGGCGAAATCCCGTGACATCAGCAGCAAGGGCAGCCAGACGATGTAGATGACGTTGTCGGCGATGACGGCCAGCCCGAACTGCTCTTCGGACGTGCCGAGCATTTCCGCCGTCGCCGCCATGTTGGCCGTACCGCCGATCCAGCTTCCGGCGAGGGCGCCATAGCCCTTCCAGGCATCCTCCGACAGCCAGCTGTGGACGATCATATAGGCGATAACGGCGCCGACCATGACGCCGGCCGTTCCCATCAACATGACGAGCACGCCTTTGCCCATGACACGCACGACGGCCGGCACGTTGACCTTGATCAGCATCAGCACGATGAACGCAGGCAGCACGTAGGCGCTCAGTCCCGAATAAACCGCCGATGCGCTCGGGATGACATCGAAGTTATTGAGAAATACCGGCGTGGCGTAAATGAACAACAGTGGTGGCAGGTACTGGAACAGCTTTGCCTTTGTCGACTGTTCGATCGCGAAAAAGAATGCGGCGACGAACGCGAGCACGGCAAGCACGCCGATCGGTGAAGAAATCAGGACCTCGTCCATGTCATTTCGACTCCTGGGCGAAAAGCGATGCCGCAGAGTATAAAGGAATGCTGTGGGGTGCGGCGGTGACCGGGCGGTCAGGCGATCTGTGCCTGCAGGTCCTTGCGCGATGCCTCGTCGGTCAACGCCGCGGACTTGACCGTCAGCCAGGCGGCGTCCCAGTCCTTGACCTTGCTTGGGCCGAAGACATGCTTGGCGATGAAGCTGTCCAGTTGTCCTACGCGGATTACGTTCTTCGGTGGTGGCGTCGGAAATTCGACGTTGCCCGTGAATACGACGAGATTGTCGACCGGGACGTCGGGCACCACGTTTTGCAACGCGCGGGTACGACCTTCGTTCTGAATAAGAGGATTCAGGAAGCGGCGCCGGAGCGTACCGTCAACGTTCGTCCACTGAGGTTCGTCGTCCTCGCCGAATACGATGCCGTTGTAGTGTTTGGTCTGGATGCAAAGTATTCCACCGGCTGTCAGGATAGCGTGATCGACCTTGACCAGGCCGCCGTATGCGCCCGGCAGGATAAAATCATACAGCACGTCGGCGCTGCGGGATCTGAGCACACGGCGAATTCGAATGACTCCGATGCGGCGCGTAATGATGCGCATCACATGGCTCGCGACGGATCGGAAGATCAGGGTCAGCAACAGGGCGCCGGCGATCGTGAAAAGGAAAGCGGCGGGGCCCACGCTCGTGATGCCGGTCGCAATGGGCCCCTCGGCAGCCAGCGCCGGCAGGGCGATAAGCGGAAGACTCGTTGCGAGAATTCGGATCAGCACGAACATGCTCCCAGAATAGGACTTTTGGCCGCCGAATTATCGTAACAGGTCACGTTTTGGCACCGGGATAGGCGAGAAAGTAGCCGTCGATCTCCCTGATCCGGATTTTGGTGCCATAGACCGCGCTCAGCAGCGTGCTGTCGAGCACGTCTGCCTTGGGCCCGTCAGCCGCGATCCGGCCTTCCTGAAGAACGATAACCCGTTTCACTTCCGGCGGAATCTCGCTCAGGTGATGTGTGACCAGGACGATATTGCAGCCGCGCGATGACAGGTCGCGAATCCGGTCCAGGTAGTCGAAACTTGCCGCGAAATCGAGGCCCGTCGTCGGCTCATCGAGGATGAGCGTTTGCGGCTGATGCACGAGCGCACGCCCCAACAGGCAGCGCCGCTGCTGGCCCGTAGACATCGATCGGAGTTGGGTACCTGCCAGGTCCGCGATTCCGAGGACGGCCAGCGTCTCGCGTGCCCTGGCTATCTGCTCATCGTTCACGCGCTGCGCAAGCGTGCCGTGAACGCCGATACTCGAGTGAAACCCTGACACCACGACCTCGATTGCGGTCGTTTTCGGCGCGTAACGATGCTGCAGGTCGTCGGACACGATACCGATATGGCGCCTCAGGTCCCAAACGTTCCACTGATCCCTGCCAAGAATTCGCACGAAAGAGTCGTCGGCGATGACCGGGTAGAGTTCGCGGTTAATGGTTTTGAGCAGCGTCGTCTTGCCGGATCCATTCGGTCCCAGGACAGCGACGCGTTCGTGTTGCTCGATCGTCAAATTGAGATTGTCGAACACGCGTGTCGCGCCACGCCAGATTGTCGCATTGCGGATTTCGATTAACGCCGGTTCGCTCATGCTTTCACCTGTTTCCAGCGACCACGACGGAAGACGATAACGCCGAGCACAGTGATAAATGTCTCGGCCACGACGATCGCGGTGAATGCCCCGTTCGGACCCATTCCCACCGAAGTTGCTAGCCAGTAGGCCACGGGCAATTGCAACACCCAGAATCCAAACAGGTCAATCACGGTCGGCGTGGCCGTATCGCCGGCGCCGTTGATCGCCTGGACGACGATCATGCCGATTGCATAGGCGGGCGCGCCGACAGCCAGGATGCGCAGGCAGGTCGTGGCGTAATACTGCACCTCGGGGTCATTTGTGAACAGGCTGGCGATGCCTGGCGCGAACGCCAACAGGGTAATGCCGACACCGGTCATGAAGATCGTGTTGTATCGCGCGGCCATCCATGTCGACGCTTCGGCGCGGTCGGGCCGCCCGGCGCCGAGGTTTTGCCCCACGAGTGTCGCGGCTGCGTTACCGAGGCCCCAGGACGGCAGCCAGACGAACTCGAGGATGCGCAGCCCGATCGTGTATGCGGCGACGGCCGTGCTGCCGTAAAGCGCGACGATGCGCATGATGATGATCCAGCTCGACGTTGCGATCAGGAACTGGCCGACGCCGCCCGCTGATATGACGAGCATGCGGGCGAGCATTTTCGGGTGCAGCGCCAGGTTCCTGAAGCGAAAACGCAGGCGGCCGCGGGCATCAAACAGATACCAGAGCTGGTAAAGCACGCCGATGCTGCGTCCGATCGTTGTCGCCCAGGCGGCGCCGGTCACCCCGAGCTCCGGAAAAGGTCCGAGGCCGAATATCAGGCAAGGATCGAGAATGATGTTGAGACTGTTTGCCAGCACGAGCGAGCGCAGCGCAATCGATGCATCGCCAGCGCCGCGAAAGGCTGCATTGAGCAGAAACAGGTAAATGATGCTGGCCGATCCACCGAGCAACACCGCCGCGAAACCGGTGCCGGTTTCGATGACCCCGTCGGATGCGCCCATCAGACGCAGCATGTCGCCGGCATAAAACGCGCCCGGAATGCCGATCAGTAATGACAACGCGGCGCCGACCCAGATTGCCTGCCCTGTGACCCGGGCGGCCGCCTCGCGCTCGTTGGCGCCGATGCGCCGGGAGACCATGGCGGTCACGCCCATGCCGAGTCCCACCGCGATCGCATACAGCACGGATATCAGTGCTTCGGTGATGCCGATCGATGCAATCGCGTCCGTACCCAGCCGCGAGACGAAGGCGATGTCGACAACGGCAAATATCGACTCCATCGACATCTCGAGCATCATCGGTATCGCGAGCAAGCCGAGCGCCCGACCGACGGGTCCACGCGTGTAGTCAGCCTCGTTGTCGCGCACGGACTCACGAACGAAACTGGTCATGCGTCGCAGGATTGATTCTTGCTCGCCGGTGTTATGATGCGAGTCGGTCATCTTGGGTTGCTGGTTGTTATGCCCGAAGGTCTTCTCTGGATCCTCATTTTCATTGCAGTCGTGATCGCGTATACGATCGCCAAGGTCGTTCAGCATAATCGTCGTAGCGAAGAACAGTGGCGAAGCGTCGACAAGAGCAAGTTGCGCGAGTGGGACGACGACGATGACTGGGACCGCTAATTGCCGGCGATTAAGACCTCGAGTCTAGCCGCAGCAGTTCTATCCTTCGACCCACCGTTCGTTTTTCGATTACACTACCGCGTCTATGTTGAGCACCAAGCATTGGAAATGCGTTCTGGCAGCGGCGCTTGCCGGACTCTCAATAGTCGTATCAGGCTGTGAGTTCGGCGGCTCGGACTCGGGCGCAGCCGATCAGGCTGCCGCGGACGCGACAGCGCCGGAATCGATGGCTCAGACTCCGGCAGCCGGCGTAGAACCCGCTGTGCCTGTTATCGCGGAAAGGCTGCCATACGCGGAGGTCGACAACGAGCTCGTCTACGGTCATTTCGTATTCCCCGCCGACATGGTGGATCCTTTGCCAGCGGTCATAATGATTCACGCTTCCTGGGGTCTTGACGACCAGACTCGCGCCCAGGCGGACAGCCTCGCGGCCGAAGGCTACATCGTCCTTGCAATCGATCTTTTCGGTGGCTCAACCGCCGACGCGCCAGAGCAGGCGAGGCTGCAGATGGTCAGAGTGGTCGAAAACCCGGAATCGGCCAGGGAGAATATCCGGCAGGCCTACGCGTTTGTCAGCGAGACGGCGGGCGCACCCCGTATCGGCTCGCTCGGATGGGATTTCGGCGGCGGCTGGTCGCTCGATGCCGCAATGCTGTTCCCGAATGAGCTCGATGCCGTGGTAATCGTTTACGGACAGGTCACGGACGACGAGGATGCGCTGCGCCCGATCGATGCGCCGATACTTGGTCTGTTCGGCGGCCGGGATCCCAGCATAACGCTGGATGTGGTCCGGGATTTCGAATCAGCGCTGGAGCGCCTGCGGAAGAATTACGACGTGCATGTGTATCCGTACGCCGGGCATGCTTTCGCTGATCCGGCGGCCGCTACCTACGACGCTGGTGTGGCCGAGGACGCATGGCAGCGGGTCCTTGAGTTCTTCGATCTTCACCTCAGGATTGACGACGCCGAATCTTCCTGATCGCCCGTTTCGCAGCGAATCGTCACGGCCAGCGGACGCGTGGCGTAAGTTATAGATTCACCTTGCTCGCTCGTGCACCGCAGTGACAAATGCGCGGTAACGACATCGTGCACCAGCAATTCGCGCTGCACGGTGTTTGTGGCTGAACAGAACCCGTCCACGGGCAGGGGTGCAACCTGGCGCGCCGGTATGGTGATGTTGGTTACGAGTTCCGACGATTCTTCCAGCTCTTCCGCCAACAGAGTCTTGCGTGTGTCGGCAATGCTGATCGAGACCGACTCGGCCAGGTAAGCGCCACCACAATGCGCATTGACCTGGATCTTGTAGTTGAGTGTCCCCAGCCGGACAAGTTTGCGGCCAACCGGCAAGGGCTTGATCGACACGAGAGCGGGTCCTGCGTCGACCTCGAGTCGTGGCAGATTATCGGCTTCTGAGACGCCGACGGCGAGTATGATCAGCAGCAAGCAATTACGGCGAGATGGCATGCAACAAAGACTACGATATCGTTGTCATAAAACAAATAATGCTATTGGGCTATGATGATAATGCTCTACCTGTTGGGGGCACCGTGATCCACAAGACCTTTCATGTCACCTACAAGGCGGCCAGGCGAATCGCAATCGCGGTCGTGGGTGGCACGATAGTCTTGCTCGGGATCGTCATGATCGTCACACCCGGCCCCGGCCTGTTCGGTATCGCCGTCGGCCTCACGATACTTGCTATCGAATTTACCTGGGCGAGGCGCTGGCTCAAGCGCCTGCGTGAGACGATCAGCGACGGTATGGCGAACAATCGCGCCAGGCGTGCCGAAAATCACCGCAAACGTGTAGACAACTAGCCAAAAAGAAAGGCGCCGGAGCGCTGAATTCGATTGCCGATTCAACGGGCCTCCGACACGGAGGTCTCCGGCGCCCAGGATTTAACGGCAGGGGGGATGCCGCCGGGCCTTCCGGGCCCGTTATCCACCAGCAATCCTGCTGGTATTTCGGTGGCTAGCGTCAGGTATTTCGGGGGAGAGACTCCCGACGCCCTGCCACCAGAGAGCTTAGATGTGGCCTATGGCCGGCTTTTCAAGTCGCCATCGACCAGGCTGTCTTACAAGGACAGCGCGCTGTTCGCAGCAGACGTGACGGCAAACAGCACCACGAGGACGCCGATCAACGCCAGCCCGTTTTCAAATTTTCCAGATTTCATGGTCATTCCTTTAATCATGTCGTTGTCGCCCAGGCGACTGTGCAAATCTTCGCTTTGTTTATTGCACAAGCCGTGCCAACATTGAAAAACATTTAAAAACATAAAGTTATCGCAAAGATGAAGGTTACGGAATTCCGTAAATTACGAAAAGTCGTGACTTTAGTTACGGAATTCCGTATAAAATGCCGATGCCGCGGGCGGTCGATTACCAATGGATGTTTCGAAAATCCCCCGCGATGGCGACGTCCATCGCGGAGGACGGCACCTACGTCGATCTCAGCGACGCGTTTCTCGCCCGCCTCGGCTATAGCCGCGAACAACTGGTCGGGCGTCGGCCGAGCGAATTTGTCACCCCGAGTTCGGCGACGCGGATCGAAGAGGAGTTTCTGCCGGCGCTCAGGCGCACGGGCAAACTCGAAAACAAGCCGATCGCTTTTGTGTCCTCGTCGGGCGAGGTCATCGAGTGCATGACCAACTCGATCGTCGAGTACGATCCCGATGGTGCGTTCGTCCAGACGATTGCGCTGTATACCGAGATCGCCGAAGAGGCACGGGCCGATTTCAAGTACCGTGACATTTACCGCAAGACGCCCGCCATGCTGCATACGGTCGACGGTGACGGGAAGATCGTGACGGCGACCGACCACTGGCTGCAAAAACTCGGCTACCGGAGAGACGAAGTCATCGGCCGTCCGACGACGGACTTCTTCAGCGAGGCCGATCGCCAACGGTATGCGGGGGGCCGTCTTCGGGAGCTCCTGCAACAGGGTGACTTCAACAATGAAGAACGCCAGGTCGTGACCAGGGACGGCCGGGTCCTCGATCTCGTTGTATCCGCGATCGCACACAGGGACATCAACGGCAATGTCGATCGAATGCTGATCGCGTCCAAGGACGTCACCGAGAGGCTGCGCGCAGAGCGAAAGCTGCGCAGTGCGCTGGCCGAAAATGCGAGCCTGCGCAAAGAGCTCGAGCGCGAACGCGATTACCTGCGCGAAGAGGTCAATGTCGCCATGAATTTCGGCCGTATCGTCGGCACGAGTTCGGCACTGCGCAAGATGCTCAAGCAGGTCGAAGCCGTCGCCGAGACGCCGGCAAGCGTATTGCTGCTCGGCGAATCGGGTGTCGGCAAGGAACTCGTGGCCCACGCCATACACACCCAGAGTTCACGCGCCGACGGGCCTCTCGTGAAGGTGAACTGCGCATCGATTCCCAAGGAGCTGTTCGAAAGCGAGTTTTTCGGGCATGTGAAAGGGGCGTTCACGGGAGCACATCGCGACCGCGTGGGGCGCTTCCAGCTCGCCGACGGCGGAACGATTTTTCTCGACGAGATCGGCGAGATACCTCTCGAATTGCAGGGCAAGCTGCTCCGAGTGTTGCAGGAGAGCGAGTTCGAGCGCGTCGGCGATGACGTCACGCGAACGGTCGACGTGCGGGTTATTGCGGCGACCAACAGGAATCTCGAGCAACTTATTGTCGGGGGCGAGTTTCGCGAGGATCTTTTCTACCGGCTCAGCGTCTTCCCGGTCGAGGTGCCGCCGCTGCGTGAGCGCGGTGAAGACGTCGTGCAGCTGGCACAACATTTTCTCGAACGCGCCTGCCAGGATTTCGGTCGGCCGATTCTGACCCTGACCCGTACGCAGGCCGACAAGCTGCGCGATTACGACTGGCCGGGCAATATCCGGGAATTGAAAAACGTGATCGAGCGTGCCGTAATCCTGTCATCGGGGAACGTGCTCCGGCTGGATTTGTCCATGCCGAATATTGCAAGCGCCGAAGTGCGCGATGCTCAGGCGGTGTCGTCTCGTCCCGGCGGTATCTTGACGGAAAAGGAAATGCGCGACTTCCAGAAAAAAAACACGGTCATGGCACTCGAGGAATCCCAATGGCGCGTGTCGGGGCCGAATGGTGCCGCAGAGCTGCTGGGCGTCAAGCCGACGACGCTGGCGGACCGCATTCGGGCGTTCGGCATCAGGAAGCCGGCAAAGTGAGTCGATACCTGTGGTTCGCAGCCCTGGCGCTGTCTGCTCCCCTCGCCGCCTCCGAGCCCTTCCTCCCGCCACCTGTGGAGAGCAGGCTCGCGCATCGGCAGGTACCCGAAGCTGCGACCAGTATCTATGTGCAAGATCTCGATAGCGGCGATGTCGTCGTTCGTTGGAACGAGGACGTTCCCCGTAACCCGGGTTCGACGATCAAGCTGCTGACGACGCTCGCAGCAATCGACATCCTCGGGCCAACCTATACCTGGCGGACCGATATTTTTGCTCTCGGTCCGATCGAGGACGGCAGGCTGGACGGTGACCTGTTGATCCGGGGGCAGGGCGATCCGTTCCTCGTGACCGAACGCGTGTGGCAGATGTTGCGCCGGATTCGCCAGGCGGGCATCGATGAGATCGGCGGCGACCTGTTGCTGGATGACAGTTACTTCGAAGTCGCTCCCGATGACCCTGGCGACTTCGATCGCCAGCCGTTGCGCGCGTATAACGTTGCGCCTAATGCATTACTCATGAATTACAAGGTCGTGCGCTACTGGTTCGAACCGGTGCATGAAACCGGCAAAGTCGAAATCTGGACCGACCCGCCGTTGCCGAACCTCGAGATCGACAATCGCCTGAGCCTGGCCCCCGGCGCATGTCGCGGGTATCAGCGTGGAATCACGATTACGGCCAATGCGACCGTCAACAAGATGACTTTCAGCGGCAAGTTCCCGAGTGGTTGTGAGCGTTACGCAATGGATCGGACCGCGCTCGGCCACAACAGTTTTGCTTATGGTCTGTTCAAGTCGATGTGGGAGGAGTCCGGCGGAACTTTCGATGGCGGCTGGACGACCGCCGCGGCACCAGCCGACGAGGAACCAATCGTGGAGTTCCAGTCGCTGCCACTGACCGACGTGATCAGCCGGGTGAACAAGTTCAGCAACAATGTCATGGCCCGGCAGCTCCTGCTTACATTATCGGCCGAGATCCTCGGACCTCCGGGGACCGAAGCGGGCGGACGCAAGGTTGTCGGCAACTGGCTGCGCGAGAACGGACTCGAATTCACCGACCTGGCGTTCGACAACGGCGCGGGCCTGTCGCGCGAGGCGCGCATAACGGCTGCGGACTTCGGGAAGCTCCTCAGGTTTGCCTGGCGCCAGCCTTACATGCCGGAATACGTGTCGTCGATGTCGCTTGCCGGGCTCGACGGTACGCTGCGCTACCGGATGGACAGCGGACCCCTCGAAGGCGCCGCTCACCTGAAAACCGGCTCGCTCGACCACGTGGCGGGTATCGCCGGATATCTGCAGGCGCGCTCCGGCAGGCGATTTGCCGTCGTCGTGCTGCAGAACCACACGGATATCCATCGCGGTTACGGCGACGAGACTCAGGAAGCCCTGCTTCGATGGCTCTACGAGCAATAGCCTGTAGTAGACTCTCGCCAGTTCGTTTGGGAGAACACTAATGCGCAAACTTGTGCTCTTGCTGCTGTTGCCGTTCGGCGCAATGGCGGAAACCGCGTACGTGACCGATACGCTGCGGCTCGGCCTGCACCAGGCGTCGGACACCAGTGACCGGCCGTTTCAGAATCTCGAAAGTGGGCAGGAGATGGAGGTTTTGTCGCGGACCCAGTACTACGCTCACGTGCAGCTGCCGGATGGAACGCGGGGTTACGTCAAGGCAGGGTTCCTCGTGGACGAGAAGCCGGCCAAGCTCATCGTTACCGAAACCCAGGCGGAGGTAGACCGGCTGAGTGCCGAACTCGAGGAGACGCGCCAGGCGTTTGCCGCGCCCGCGGCCACGATCGATTCGCTCAGGGGGCAGGTTGCCGATCTGCAGGCGAGTCTCGAAACGAGCGAAGCCACTGCGGCGCGGCTAGGCGAGGAAAATAACGAACTTCGCGAGAGCCAGGCGCAGAATCGCATCCTCGTGCCGTTGAAATGGGTCGGTGGCGTGGCCGCTGCGTGTCTCGTCGCGGGCCTGATGATCGGACTCTGGTGGACCGATCACCGCAGTCGCAAGCGGCATGGCGGGATTCGCATCTACTGATACGGATCGAGGAACGAG
>JABAOE010001260.1_pt9 | contig 16152 bp, 21 predicted proteins | sample 7062141 | NCBI WGS metagenome assembly JABAOE01 (sample SAMN14538627, study PRJNA623070) | marine sediment metagenome | biome: marine biome [ENVO:00000428]; feature: marine pelagic biome [ENVO:01000023]; material: deep marine sediment [ENVO:00002113] | place: India: Gulf of Khambhat ... | reverse complement strand
GCTATACAGGCCGTAGCGACAACGAAGTGGATGCCTTCGAGGCTTATTACAAGGCGCAAAGCATGTTCGGCATTCCCCGTTCAGGCGACGTTCAGTACACCAAGGTTCTCGAGCTGGACCTGTCAAAAGTCGAACCTTCCTTGGCAGGGCCGAAGCGGCCACAGGACCGGATTCAGATCGGCAAGGTCAAATCGAAATTCGGCGAGTTGTTCAAGGCGCCGGTGGCGGACGGCGGTTTCGCAAAGAACAGCGCTGATCTCCCAACGCGCTTCATAACAAGTGACGGCATCGACATCGGCTCCGGCGATATATTGATCGCCGCAATTACGTCCTGCACCAACACCTCGAACCCCGGCGTGCTGATTGCGGCCGGCTTGCTCGCGAAAAAAGCCGTCGAGAAGGGCCTCACAGTCAAGAAACACGTTAAAACCTCACTTGCGCCCGGTTCGCGCGTCGTCACCGATTACCTCAAGAAAGCTGGCCTGCTGCCCTATCTGGAAAAACTCGGTTTCTACCTCGCCGGCTATGGTTGCACGACATGCATTGGTAACGCCGGGCCGTTGGCGGCACCAATAGAAGAAGCGATCACCAACAACGACCTGGTTTGTGCGGCAGTGCTATCAGGAAACCGTAACTTCGAGGCACGCATTCATCCGAGCATTCGCGCAAATTTCCTCGCTAGCCCGCCCTTGGTGGTCGCCTACGCAATCGCGGGAACTATCCGCAAGGATTTTATGCACGAACCACTTGGTATCGGCAAGGACGGCAAACCGGTTTATATTGGTGACGTCTGGCCTCAGCGCGATGAAGTCGCCGCGGCGTTGAAATTTGCCACTGAAGCAAAAACGTTCCGCAAGCTCTACAAGGACCTCGCCAATGCTACTCCGTTGTGGCGGGACGTGCCGTCGTCTACCGGTGAGATCTACAACTGGCCAACCTCCACCTATATCGCCGAACCGCCATTCTTCAGGGCTTTCGGTATGCGGCCAACTCCGATCGAAGATATTCGGGGCGCGCGCGCCCTCGGCATCTTCGGCGACTCCGTCACGACTGACCATATCTCTCCAGCCGGCTCAATTAAAGATACATCTCCGGCGGGCCAGTACCTGATCGGCAACGGCGTCAACAAGGTTGACTTCAACAGCTTCGGCGCACGCCGTGGAAACCACGAAGTGATGTTGCGCGGCACGTTCGCAAATGTGCGCATCAAGAACCTGATGCTGCCCGCGAATTCCGACGGCACCCGCGTTGAGGGTGGTTGGACACTACATCAACCTGATGGCGAAAAGATGTCCATTTATGACGCAGCGATGCGTTACATCGATGCCAACGTTCCTACCGTTGTATTCGGCGGCGAGGAATACGGCACCGGTTCGTCGCGCGACTGGGCGGCAAAAGGCACGCAGCTACTTGGTGTCAAAGCGGTCATTGCCCGAAGCTTCGAGCGCATTCATCGTTCCAATCTGGTGGGCATGGGCGTGCTGCCAGTCCAGTTCAAGGGCACCGACTCGGTTGAATTGCTCGGGATAAAAGGTGATGAAACCTTCGAAATTGTCGGACTTGACACTTTGAAGCCGCAACAGGATATCAAAATGGTCATCACCCGGGCAGACGGCTCCCAAGAGGAAGTCACGCTGCTGGTGCGTATCGACACAGCGGTCGAAGTCGATTATTTCCGTAATGGGGGCATCCTCCCCTACGTGTTACGCGATTTACTGAAAGCCGCCTGAACGTGTCACTGCCACCGCGTGTCGCAACTAACGCAGCAAGCGCGCCTCCGGAGAGCGCGCATGGCTCCGATTCCGGGCTGAAAGTGCGTGTGTCCAAACTGATGGCCGAACGCGGTATGTGTTCACGCCGAGAAGCAGACGAATACATTGCACGCGGCTGGGTTTATGTCGATGGCAAAAAAGTGGAGAAACTCGGTACACGCGCTGACCCAAACGCAAATATCACGCTCGACAAACGTACCGCCGCAACTGGGAAAGTCACAATTTTGCTCAACAAGCCGGTAGGCTACGTTTCTGGGCAGGCAGAAAACGGCTACCGACCAGCAACTGCATTGATTACCCCTGATAATCGCTACACCGCAGACTTATCGAGGAAACGGTTCGTGCGGCAGCATCTCAACGGTCTCGCGCCTGCTGGCAGGCTGGATATCGACTCGACCGGCCTGCTGGTGCTGACGCAGGACGGACGTGTTGCAAAACGTCTGATTGGACCGGACTCAACCATTGAAAAAGAATACCTGGTGCGCGTCGAGGGCAAACTTAGCAACAACGACCTGCAGTTGCTCAACCACGGGTTAAAGCTCGATGGCAAACCCCTCAAGCCGGCGAAGGTATCGTGGCAAAACGAACATCAACTACGTTTCGTGTTGCGTGAAGGAAAGAAACGACAAATCCGCCGTATGTGTCAATTGGTCGGCCTAAAAGTTACGGGGCTGAAGAGAACGCGGATTGGCAGGGTCACCCTTGCCAAGCTGCCCGTCGGACAGTGGCGATATCTGGCCGAGAGAGAACGTTTTTGAGCGCACGTTAGTGCTGCCGCCTCATGGAACTCGCGAACTGGGGCCTCACTGCTTTAGGATGTAGTCTTCGCAGCCCGTTCAATGACTATGCCAGCAAACACGACCGACAAGCTGCCCAGAAATGACGAAGCTCCTGCAAACCGAGTAACGTCGAGCAAGGGCATTCCCAAGAAGACGATGTCCAACAGGGAAATGGTCGAGCGAACGCTCGCGGCAGTGTGGCATCCGTGCACGCAGATGAAATCCCACGAGACTTTTCCCCCACTGCCCATTGTCGGCGGCGAAGGCGCTTGGCTCATTGATGCGGACGGCCATCGCTACCTGGACGGCATCAGCTCGTGGTGGGTCAACCTGTTTGGCCATTGCAATCCAAAAATCAACTCCGCACTTCATGAGCAGATTGAACGTCTTGAACATGTCATTCTCGCGGGGTTCACTCATGAACCGGTAATTGCTCTGTCGGAGCGGCTGAGCGCCCTTACCAATCATGAGCTTGGCCACTGTTTTTACGCCTCGGACGGTTCGTCTGCGGTCGAGATCGCGCTGAAAATGAGCATGCATTACTGGCGCAACATCGGTCAGCCCAACAAGACACGTTTCGCGACCATCAGCGGCGGATATCACGGCGAAACAGTAGGCGCACTGTCCGTCTCTGATGTCGCCCTGTTTCGCGATGCTTACGCCCCGTTACTTCGAGAAAGTATCGCAGTAAAATCTCCGGATTGGCGCGACGCTTCAGAGGGCGAATCCGCTGCCGACTATGCAGTACGCGCCGCACATGATCTGGAACAGTTGCTTGAAACTCAAATGGCCGAAATTGCCGCGGTCATCGTCGAGCCACTGGTACAGTGTGCCAACCGCATGGCGATGCATGACCCAGAATATTTACGTCGCGTGCGTGTGGCGTGTGATCGTCACGGTGTTCATTTGATTGCTGACGAAATCGCCGTGGGTTTCGGGCGTACTGGCACCTTCTTTGCGCATCAGGCGGCCGGTGTGATTCCCGATCTGATGACCCTGTCCAAGGGAATCACTGGCGGTTATATGCCGCTGTCGGTTGTGCTATGCCGGGATCAGATTTTTCAGGCTTTTTACGCGGATGAAATAAGCCGCGGTTTCTTGCACTCGCATTCTTATACGGGCAATGCCCTAGCTTGCAGCGCGGCGCTCGCGGTGCTGGACATTTTCGAAAGTGACGATGTGCTTTCCACAAATCGCGCGCGTGCGCGCAACATCCTTGCTGCATCACAGCCCTTGCAAGATCATCTTCGGGTACACAATCTACGGCAAACGGGCATGATCACCGCCTTTGATGTGCAAACCGATGATCCATTGTTTTCCCGACGCTATCATTTTGCAGCACTTGAGGAAGGCTTGATGTTGCGTCCAATCGGCAATACCGTTTACTTCATGCCACCTTATGTGATTACCGACACCGACATTGAGCACATGATCAGCGGCGCACGCCGTGCCCTACTAAGTACGCTGGCATGACATGAGCGCCTTCGATTTCGAGCGGGAACTTGACGCGCTCCGCGCGCAAGGCTTGTTGCGCCGGCGTAAAGTCGCTGATTCCGCCTGCGGACCGGAACTGGCCGTCGACGGTAAACTCGTCGTGGCATTTTGCAGTAATGATTATTTGGGCTTGGCCGCCGCACCGGAAACTGCGCAAGCGCTGGCATCAGCAGCCAAAAAATTCGGTGTTGGCTCAGGCGCGTCGCATCTGATTAGCGGTCACCACCGCCTGCATCAGCAGCTGGAAACGTGCCTCGCCGACTTTACCAGTCTGGCGCGCACACTCGCCTTTTCTACCGGGTACATGGCGAACCTGGCCGTGATCACCGCGCTTGCCGGCAAGGAAGACGCTGTCTTTTCAGACTCTCTCAATCACGCCTCGCTGATCGATGCCTGCCGGCTGTCTCGCGCGACGATATACAAGTATGCGCATCGCGATATCGTCTCACTTTCCAATCTACTCGCGCACAGCAATGCGCAACGCAAATTAGTTGTCACTGATGCCGTTTTTAGCATGGATGGCGACCTCGCGCCGCTGCCTGAATTGCTCGAACTGTGCGATACACACGATGCAATGCTGGTTGTTGACGACGCCCACGGTTTCGGTGTGCTCGGAGATAGCGGTCGTGGTACGTTGTCACACTTCGGCATCAAGTCATCCCGCGTTATCTACATGGCTACGCTCGGCAAGGCGGTTGGTGTCGCTGGCGCTTTCGTCGGCGGGGAAGAAAACTTGATCGAGTGGCTGCTGCAAAAAGGGCGCACCTACATCTTCACCACAGCCTCACCACCTGCGCTGGCCGCGAGCACCATAAAAGCCATTGACCTTGTCGTACGTGCCGATGAGAGGCGCGCCCATTTACAAAAACTCATCGAGCGCTTTCGAGTGCAGCTTCGCCCCAAACGTTGGAAACTGCTTGATTCACAAACGCCAATACAGCCGTTGGTTATTGGCAGCAACAGTGAAGCGTTGGCGGTCGCGGAAGCGCTGATGAACGAAGGACTGTGGGTGCCGGCCATCCGTCCACCCACCGTGCCTAACGGCACCGCGCGCCTGCGTTTGTCATTTTCCGCTGCGCACACTGAAGCGCATGTAGATCGTCTAACCGACGCGTTAGAACGGGCCGAGGCTGTTGCTCACGTAGCAATAAAATGATTCGCGGCTATTTCATTACCGGTACCGATACAGAGGTCGGAAAAACCTTGGTCACTACCAGTTTGCTCAATGTATATGCTGGCCGCGGGTTTTCTACAATTGGCATGAAACCGGTCGCCGCCGGTGCGACACATTTAAGTGGCCAACCAGCCAACGAAGACGTTGAAGCCATCCTCGCGGCATCCAGCGTCGAGGCCGATCGAAAGCTGGTGAATCCGTATTTTTTTCTGCCTTCGATCGCGCCGCACATTGCGGCCAGCGACACCAAAAAACTGATTGATCCCAAACATATCCTGGATTGCTACCGTCAGCTCGCATCGCTGGCCAATGTCGTGGTTGTCGAAGGCGTGGGCGGTTTTCGGGTGCCGTTATGCGATGGTTTCGACACTGCCGATCTCGTTTGTGAGATGAAACTTCCCGTAGTGCTGGTCGTGGGTTTACGACTCGGCTGTATCAACCACGCTCTGCTCACGGCTGAGGCCATCGAGGCTCGCGGGATTGCTTGTGTCGGCTGGATCGCAAACCAAATCGATCCGCATATGGCTAAACCACAAGAGAATATCGCCACGCTGGACAAACTCCTGAATGCACCTCGTCTCGCCCATATAGAGCATCTGACATCGCCCACTCCGCAGTTGGTGGCCTCACAACTCCACCTTCCTGCCGCACTTATTAGCTAGACCGGCAATGCGCTTGGTCCTCGACTCCAACGTCTGGCTCGACTGGTTACACTTTGATGATGCGCGCATAGCGCCGCTGAAACACGCAAAACTGGATGGAGCGATCGAAATCGTCATCGACTCGTCTTGCCGCGACGAGTTAGCACGAGTGCTTGCCTATGACCGATTCGGCCTGACCGAAGCCGTGCAATCTAGGATGCTCGCAGAGGTCGACCGATTGTGCACGTTTCTCCGCGGCCTACGTTATACCGCCGCTGATCAGCTTCCCAGATGTTCTGATCCGGATGACATCAAGTTTCTGGCACTCGTCGAGGCGAGCGGCGCCAATTGGCTGATTACCAAGGACAAGGCGTTGCTGCGACGCCCGAGGCCACGCAGCGTTGCCGGCTACCGAATCGGAACTCCGGAGCAATGGACATGTCTCAGCCGGCAAACTCACTGCGGCGTTGACAACTAGAGGGACATGAAAGTGCAGATTCTCGGTGAGGAAGTCGACTTAAAAGAGAATTTGCTGAAATCACTCAGACATCACCGGCTTTTATGGTCAGCGCTGGTCATCACTGCATGCGTTGATTTTTTCTCGACTCTGCTTTTCATGTCGCAATACGGCATCCTTGTCGAGAAAAATCTGGTTGTACGATGGCTCGCACTCACCTCGGGCGTAGTTCCGGGTGTACTGATCGGCAAGTTATTGCAAATTGCTGCGGCAGCGGCATTTTCTGCACTCTCATTCAGATACTCTCGCGCGATACTGTTACTGATCGTAGGTGTCAACTTGCTGGCAAGTATGGCCAACCTGTTTTTAGTCCCGAAAGTACCGCCGGTCTAGATTGCACATTTCAACGTCTGACGCAGCGCTGCAAAATAACCTGCATCAACACCGTCTACAATGCTGTTTCGACCCGCCACCATTAGCCAGGTCGCTGCAATCGATGATGGCCTGGGCCTGCTTCGCTCTGTTATTCCCGGCGAACATCTTTTTGGCACTGTTCATTGATGGTCAAGCTACCCTAGTATTTTCACATCAAAGTGCCAAACAGGAATAGCAAAACTGCCACATTTACCTTCAGGGGGCCGACTTATGGTCTCTCAGTGCGTGCGCTGACGATTGTGGTTCAGGGCCGAGACAGGTTTCCGTGTGCGGCGTTATCATTGTCTTCTGACGCAAGCGAAGTAATTTTGATATCGAACGCCGAGTCCGCGAATCGAATGGCGAGGGCTCCGTTAAGTTGAAAGGAAAGCCCATGCAGGCGAAGGCAAAGAACACTAGATCGGAACAACGCAGGCATGCAATCGCTGAAACTGTTGCCAGGGTCAGGCAAATTGAAAACGAACAAGGGGTTAATCCAGAATCACTAGAGGCAATCAAACGCGAATTAATAGAGCTCGCCGCTAACTCCAGCTTGTTCCCGATCGAGGATTTCCCGCCTCCCGGACAAGCGGCCGGCAATCCCTCCTGCCTGTATTTGCTCTCCGAAGACGAAGACCATCGATTCGCACTGTATGTCAACTCAACCAACCGGCGTTACGTCAATGCACCTCACAATCACACCACCTGGGCGGTGATTGTCGGGGTACACGGCGAAGAGCCGAACCGTCTCTACAAACGCACGGAAGATGGCGGAGTCGAGGAAACCGCCATGGCCGTAGTGAAACAGGGTACTGGCGTTGCCTTCATGCCGGACGAACTACATTCGCTCGACATTCCCGGTGTCGCACCGATGCTCAATTTCCATATGTACGGTCTGGCGATCCCGCAGTTGTTCAAGCGCCAGTACTACAACGCCCGCGAACATCGCTGGCACTACTATCCGCCCCACACCGATATCCGCGACGCGCGTACTTGGTTCGATTGAAACTGGTTCGAATCAAACCACATTCGGACAGCCAGCGTAATGACCGCCTACCAGACCGTTTCACCGCAAACGGTCAAGGCAATGCTGCGCGATGGCAAGGAGCTCGCGCTGGTCGATGTGCGCGAGCAAGGCGTGTATTTTAACGCTCACCTGCTGTTCGCTTGCTGCATTCCGATCAGCCATCTCGAGCTTCGCGCCGCCGATCTCATTCCACGCCGCGCCACGCGTGTTGTGTTGTGTGACGGAGAAGACGAAGGACTCGCCCGGACTGCCGCGGAAACACTCATCGGCTTTGGATATTCCGATGTTGCCGTCATGTCGGGTGGTGTTGCCGCCTGGCGAGGCGCTGGGTATGAGGTGTTCTCTGGTGTCAACGTGGTGAGCAAGGCGTTCGGTGAGTACGTTGAGCACCGCTACAACACACCGCGCATCACCGCGCAACAATTGGCCGCCAAGCAGGAAGCGCGCGAGAACATGATCATTCTCGACAGCCGGCCAATGCAGGAGTTTCACAACGTCAGTATTCCCGGTGGCATCGACTGCCCCGGCGCTGAACTGGTTTACCGTGTGTTTGATGCCGCCCCTGACCCGGAAACATTGATCGTAGTGAACTGTGCCGGGCGCACCCGCAGCATCATCGGTGCGCAATCATTGATCAATGCCGGCATACCTAACCGCGTTGTTGCGTTAAAGGACGGGACCATGGGATGGCAGCTTGCTGGCTACAAACCGGCCAGCGGTGAAACCATGCATGCCGCCGCGCCCGGGACTACGGGGCTCGACCAGGCAAAAGCAGCGACGGAACAAGTCGCCGATCGATTCGGTGTGAGCGAGATTGACCATGCCGAGCTAGAACAATGGCGCCAGGAGCAGGAACAGCGCACACTCTACCTGCTCGATGTGCGAACACCGGAAGAATATGTGCGGGGCCACCTGCCTGACAGCCGGCACGCCCCCGGCGGGCAACTGGTGCAGGCCACTGACGAATATGTCGCAACCCGTCACGCGCGCATCGTGTTGATTGACAACGACGGCGTGCGCGCCAGGATGACAGCATCCTGGCTCAGGCAAATGGGCTGGGACGACGTGTACGTACTGCGAGACGCTTTGAAATTAGGACTGCAATCGGGCGATTTGACACCGGCCTTGCTCGGCTATCGGCAAGCCGAAACCGTCTCGGCTGCCAAACTGAACGACGAGCTTCAGCTAGGCAATTCTACCGTGCTTGACTTCGCCAGCAGTCTGGAATATCGCGCACAGCACATCCCTGGCGCGTTATGGGCCCTGCGCTCCCGACTCGGCGCTGCCCTGGCGGCTGTAACCCCGGACAAAACGCTGGTGATTACATCACCCGACGGCCTGCTCGCGCACTATGTCGCACACGACCTTGCGCAAGAGAAACCGACGCGGCAAGTCATTGTACTCGATGGAGGAACACGTGCCTGGATTGACGCGGGGTTGCCGGCTTCGAGTGGCGCGGAGAACCTGACGACCGAGGCCAACGACGTCTGGTATAAACCATACGAACAGGTGTCGGCCGTTCGCGAAGCGATGCAGGGTTATCTGGACTGGGAGGTCAACCTGGTCAACCAGATCGAACGTGACGGAGACGCGCAGTTTAGATAGAAGCAAATAATATCGAGGCGATTCAGATAGAAGCAGTTCGGATTGAAGCCGTTTGGATAAAGCCGATGACCGGCAGGGCTGCTTCGAGGAGCGAATCATGACAAGAATACTGGCGTTGGCTTTTCTGACGCTATGGCTCGTCAACCTCAGCGCATGCCAACAAGAGGAGGCCAACACCATGACATCATCAGCGGCAACTGACATCAAGACCGAACAAATCGAATACGAGGCTAACGGCGTCAAGCTCAATGGCTATATTTCCTGGGATGCAAACCAAACCGGCCCGCGTCCTGGCGTGCTGGTGGTACACGAGTGGTGGGGGCAAACTGACTACATTCGTTTGCGCGCACGCATGCTTGCCGGACTCGGCTACACCGGCTTCGCAGTTGACATGTACGGCAACGGCAAAACTGCTTCGCACCCCGACGAAGCCGGAAAGTTCATGACAGAGATACTGAACAATATGGATGAAGGCGCCGCCCGCTTCGAAGCTGCGCGTACGGCACTGAAAAGCCATGCCAGCGCTGACGCGTCGAAAACTGCGGCCATCGGTTATTGCTTTGGCGGTGCCGTAGTGCTGGAGATGGCCCGCCGCGGCATGGATCTGAAAGGCGTTGCCAGCTTCCACGGCAACCTGTCAACGCAGACCAAGGTGGAGCCCGGCTCGATCAAGGCCAAAATACTGGTGCTGCATGGCGACGACGACGTGTTGATCCCACAAGAGCAGGTCGATGCCTTCAAGTCCGAAATGCTGAACGCCCGTGCCGAGATGAAGTTCCTTGGTTATCCCGGCGCGCTGCACGGTTTCACCAACCCCGCGGCAACTGAGAATGGCAAGAGATACGGCCTGCCGCTCGCTTATAACAAATCTGTCGACAAGGAAAGCTGGAATGAACTCAAGCAGTTTCTTGGCGAAATTTTTTCTGATTGACGCGCGCGCGCGAACCGGCAAAAGCTCAAACTGAACAAATAAGTAAGAAAAACCGGGAGGGATCCATGACCATCAAGGCGCTGACATTCGATACCGGCGGCACGATACTCGACTGGCATACCGGTTTTCGCGATGCGTTTGCCGCCGCCGGCTGGAAGCACAACATAGAAAAAGACTGGCCATCACTGGCTAACGAGTACCGCCGCCGAACGCTGCGGGCCATGCTCAATCACGGAGAAAAGGAGCCGGCGACAAAAAACTTCGACGATGTGCATCGTGAAGAGCTGCAGTCTCTGGCAAAAGAGCAAGGTCTGGAAACGTTCACCGCAGATGAACTGCACAGCATTTTTTGGGATTCACTGCACAACCTGAAATGCTGGCCGGATTTTCCGCCCGTACTGCCGAAGCTGCGCGAGAAATACATATGCGCCTCATTCACGCTGCTCAGTTTTCGCATCATTATCGACACGGCGCGCGCCAACGGGTTGAGCTGGGATGCGGTGATCTCCTGCGAAGCGATTGGCAAGTACAAGGTGCTGCCCGACTCTTACCGCACGTGTGCAAAGTTTTTGCAGCTCGAGCCGCCGGAGTGCTGCATGGTTGCGTGCCACAACTTCGACCTCGATGCCGCCAAGGGTTGCGGCTTCAAGACCGCTTTCGTTCACCGCCCCCATGAATGGGGCCACGAGCCGCCGCCGAGCCCCGAACCGAGCGCCCATCATGATTATGTGGCAAAGGATTTTGGCGACCTTGCGCGCCAGCTCGGCGTGGCCCTTTGAGCGCGGCGAAAATGCGCGCACACTCATGCAATCCAATTCGATGACTGGAGGACCGTCATGACTGCCATCACACCCAACGTGACCGAGCACGACAAGCTGCCGCCGATGGCATCGCGTTTCGTCGGTGTCGATTCGCTGCCGTGGCAGCAATCGCGTTTCGAGGGTATCGAAACCAAAACACTGCTGGTCGACCCCTCCTCCGGTCTGCTCACCATGCTGATGCGGCTGGCGCCGGGGGCGAAGCTGCCTGATCACGAGCACGTCGATATCGAACAGTCGTGGATTCTCGACGGCAGCCTCGACTGTGGCGAAGGCTCGTGCGCCGCAGGCAACTTTGTCTGGCGCCCGGCCGGCAGCCGTCACGAGGCCTGGGCCGGGCCGAACGGTGTGCTGTTGCTTGGCATGTTCCAGCTTCCCAACCGGTTCTTCGAGCACGGCGGAAAGGAACTCGATTTCCTCGGCCGGGACTGGGAAACCATTTGGGGACCGGTGCAAACGCGGCGCCAGCAGGCGCAGTTCGCATAGGGCCCGGTTGAACCGGCACCCAGCATAGAGGTGACGCGCCAACGATGACCGAACCGCTGCTCAAAGGCGACACCGCGCTGGTCACCGGCGCTGCCTCAGGCATCGGGCGGGGCATTGCAGTCGCACTGGCAAAGGAAGGCGCCCGTGTGGTGCTCAGTGACACAAATACCGAGGCCGGCGAGAAAGTGGTAAAGCAACTTAGCAAGGGTGGCCATGCCGCCAGTTTTGTCGCGGCCGATCTGGCAACACCCGATGGCCCGCGAGCCCTGCTGGCCGAAGCGACCCGGCAGCTCGAACGGTTGTCGATTCTGGTGCACAGCGCCAGCCCGCCGCGTCGCGAAGCCGATCACATACTCAATGTATCCGAGGCAACCTGGAACCAGATGCTGGCAGTAAATCTCCGCGCTGGCTTCTTGCTCGGCCGCGAAACCGGCCGCCAGATGATCGAGCACAACATCAAAGGTCGCATGCTCATCGTCACCTCACTGCACGCGGAAACGCCTCGTAACCTGCCCCACTACAGTGCCGCCAAGGCCGGGCAGACCATGACCATGAAAGAACTTGCCAAGGCACTTGGCCCGCACGGCATTCGCGTCAACGCCATTGCGCCTGGTGCAATCCCGGGCGGTGGTTTCGATGCGGCTGGCGCCGGTCTCGAGCGTCTCACCCGCTGCACCAGTCTAAGGCGGCTGGGAACACCCGAGGACATTGCCGGCATGGCCATCGCATTATTGAGCGATCGTTTTTCAGCTTATGTCACCGGCACCACGGTCGCAGTCGATGGTGGCATGGCGTTGCATAATTGGATTGAGCCAGCCGAGCTTTGAGACACGGGACTATGAATGGCTACAACGGGAGACACGCAGTGGCTGTCACAGGTTGTGGAGGAAGCGCTCGAGCCTGATCTGTCGATCATCGATCCACACCATCACCTGTGGGACTACCCGGAGAGCCGTTACGTCGCCAGTGACTTTCTGCAGGACACGGCAACCGGACACAATGTCGTTCAGTCAGTATTCGTCGAATGCAAGTCGAAGTACCGCAGCAACGGCCCGCAAGGGCTGCGACCGGTTGGCGAAACGGAATACGTATGCCGCCTTGCTGACGAGAGCGATACGGACTTCCCTGATCGAACGAGGGTCGCTACCGGCATCGTTGGTTATGCCGACCTGAGCCTTGGAGCAGCAGTCGATGAGGTGCTATCCGCACACATCGACGCCGGTCGTGGCCGCTTCCGCGGCATTCGTCACGCCTGTGCCTGGGACGCCAGCGACGAAGTGCGCAACTCCCACACCAATCCGCCAGAGGGTCTGTTGTTACGCGAAGATTTTCGCAAAGGTTTTGCGCTGCTCGAAAAACACGGCCTGAGCTTCGATGCCTGGCATTACCACACACAGATTCCACAGCTGATCGATCTGGCGCGCGCGTTCCCCGATACGACGATTATTCTTGACCACCTCGGCGGACCGGTCGGCATCGGACCATACGCCGGAAAACGAAGCGAAATTTTCGACGATTGGAAGAGCGCCATCGTTGAACTGGCCCAATACCAGAACGTCACGGTTAAGCTTGGTGGTTTAGCAATGAAGATTTGCGGTTTCGGTTGGCATAACCGCGACAAGCCGCCAACCTCAGATGAACTCGCTTGCGCCACCGCGCCTTACTACCACTTCTGCATTGAACAGTTCGGTCCCGAACGCTGTATGTTCGAGAGCAACTTCCCGATGGACAGGCTATCGGCGTCTTACGGCATTCTATGGAATGCGTTCAAGAAAATTGCAAACAACTATTCGGCCACTGAACGTGCCGCAATGTTTCATGACACAGCGGCACGCATTTATCGACTTGCAGCGAACCCGTGAAACGAAACGGAGTTTGATGAAAAATTGGTCCCGGTCTGCTCTGCGGCCAGTTGTTCAGATATCCGCAAGGATTAGAAAGCCACTCAGGATTTGTGAGTCTTCAGGTAACTGTTCTTGATTTTGATCTTGTCGTTCTCGAAAGTGAATAGGTCGCAACCATCTAGCTCGATCTTTGAACCGTTAGGGTGCGTCGCGACAAGCGTCCATTCCGAGCAGCCCCTGTCTCCCGACAGGAAATGGCGCGCGTTCTGAAACGAGATATCCGGCAAGTCTGTCCAGACGCGCTCGAACGCTTTTTTGACCGCCGCATAGCCTTGGTGTTTGTCGCCGCTGGCTGTTTTGCCGCTGCCCAGGTAGAACTCACAATCGTCGGTCATGTATGACATTAGCGTGTCGATGTCATGGCGATTCCAGGCATCAGCGAATTTTTCCAGGTCTTCGAGTTTCATTACCTTTTCCAATTCAGTCAAACAAGCCGCTCCAATCACGAAGCCAGAAACACCTTCAGGCGTTCTGTTTCGTGAGCGTCAGCCGGCCCGAGTGATAATCCTGAACAGCTTGTTCGATTTCCTCGCGCGTGTTCATCACGAACGGACCATACTGCACGACCGATTCGTTCAGCGGCTTGCCGGCGAGTAGCAGAAATCGTGCTTCTATATCACCCGCCTTTACCCGCACCATGTCGCCGTCGCTGAGCAAGCCTGCCGTGCGCTGCTTCAACGCCTGGCCGCCCTCACCCACAGTGGCGCCGCCGTCGTACAGGTACAGGAACGCATTGTAGCCTTTCGTAATCGGCGCCTCGAACACTTTTCCGGCAGGCAGATGCACGTCGAGATAGAGCGGATCGGTTGTCACCGCCTGCACCGGCCCCCTTGTCTCGCCGCTTGCCTGCACCAGGGTGCCGGCGATCACCCTTGCCTCGCCGCCGTGATCCAATTCGACATTTGGAATATCTGAAGTCGGAATGTCGCGGTAGGCAGGATCTTTCATCTTTTCCTTTGCGGGAAGATTGATCCAGAGCTGGAAGCCGCGCATGCGTCCTTCAGTTTGCTGTGGCATTTCCGAATGGATGATACCGCGCGCCGCACTCATCCACTGCACGTCACCGGGGCCTAGATCGCCGCGGTTCCCCACACTGTCTTCATGGCGCATGTGGCCATCGAGCATGTAGGTCACCGTTTCGAAGCCGCGGTGCGGGTGAGATGGAAAACCGGCAAGGTAGTCATCGGGATTATCCGAGTAGAACTCGTCGAGCATCAGAAACGGGTCGTGCCGCAGGAATTGCGATGCACCAACACTGCGGCGCAGTTTTACGCCGGCACCGTCTGACGTCGCGACCGAGTCGATTACTCTTGAAATGGTTCTGCTTGTCATATCTACGACCTTCTTGATTGAGCTGGATATTCGATTTCAGCTTTTGCCAAGGGTTCAAGCGCGGCGTGCCTCGATGCTTGGCGAACCGGCGGCATCAATGGCATCGGCAAAGGGCTGAGCATCGGATAGATGTACCTCCTCAAGTGTTCTACCGGTAATGGCTGGGTTGCCAATCATTAGCGCCTTTTGGCTGTATCGAGTCCGACGCCGCGTCAGTTGGTCTGTCCGCCCACCCATGTTGCGCTCGATCTGCAACATTTTGTTCATGTCCTGTCGTGTGTCTTCATGGGAATGACATAATTTAAACGTTCAATAAGTCGATACAAAAGCAAATAATTTAGAAGTGATCAATCGATTTCTTCGAAGTATGTCTAGGCCACGAATTACGCTCGAACCGTGGAAACCACTAGGTAGTGTCGTAAAATCAAATCCTTATGGGTTTTTTGGCGGAGCGGCTACGCAAGGGTCAGCTGACATTGCGCTATGCGTTTCAGCGGCATCAAAAACTGAATGGTGTGGCAGTGTTGATCATTGCGGTGCGCAAAGCAGTTCTCACCGCTGCCGGCCGCACGTTGTACCAACGCGGTAAACGCCTAGCCAGTGCAGGAAGCGGAACGCGAGACCTCCGTGAGATCGGCCTGAATATTGAGCAGCGCCGTGCAGTATCAACCAAGGCAACGTCGATCCGTGCCGTCCGGATGGGTCTGCGCTTCGTCTGGTATCCGTTGGAAAACATCATAGAGGAGTTGCAATCGGGATAACTAACGCCGTTGCCATGGCGCAACGGCTCCGATCGCTATGGCGGGCTTATACCCGGTGTTCGCCGATCCGGATTCGGTGCGGCCGCGCACAAAACACTTGGCGACTATCATTGGTGACGCCGTCCGCAACGAATGTCCTGAGGAAGCCATCAAGGTCACACGCTGACTTATGCAGCACTCGCGAGCTACAGAAAAAGCCTGACAGGCGAGCAGAGTACAAGAAGCGCAAAGCACCTAACTTAGAACCTATTAGCCATGCCAATCGACCACGTCGCCAATATCTGCTCGCTCTGTGCGATAACTATTGATGGGATGCTCGTTATCGGCGTAACCAAAAGAAAGGCCACACACGAATTTGCGATCGCCAGGCAACTGGAAGTAATTCCGCAAAAAGTCCGGGTAACTCGCCAGAGCCGCTTGGGCAATGGTATCTATTCCATGTTGCCGGGCGACGAGCATGAAGCTCGAGACATAAAGTCCACAATCAATCGCCCCGTACACACCCAGATTCTCCGGAGTGGTAATAAACATTGTGTGCGGGGCACCGAAAAAATTGA
>JABAOE010012142.1_pt2 | contig 16156 bp, 20 predicted proteins | sample 7062141 | NCBI WGS metagenome assembly JABAOE01 (sample SAMN14538627, study PRJNA623070) | marine sediment metagenome | biome: marine biome [ENVO:00000428]; feature: marine pelagic biome [ENVO:01000023]; material: deep marine sediment [ENVO:00002113] | place: India: Gulf of Khambhat ... | reverse complement strand
GTGGTGGCTCTCCCCAGACATTCACCACGGCTAGCGAGGTAATTTGGTCCAAAACGAGAGCGTCCCCTCGTACCAGCGCCTCTTGCTGCTCCAGTGTGGGTAGGCCCCTACACCCCTCGATCATAAGGACAGCCAGCAAACCACACAGTGGCCCCACCAAGAAAATGATGGTTAGGCCGACACGATCAAGAGACCAAAGGACCTTCCTCAGGCACCGCCCTCTCTGTATCACATAAGCCTCCTGGACCTGGGCTCGACCGGCTTCACCGGTTGACAAGCTTCGCACTGGCATAAATTTCTCAACAATGAAAAGGCATAAATCCCTGTATCATGGCCATCGCTCCATTTGAACTGAATTGCGTAACGACCAACTGCCTGGATGTCCTCCAGGATAATTAGTAGCGGGACATCCTCATCTTTCAGACGGCGCTGCCCTGTCCACTCGTCCACACAAGCTGCACACGGACAATGCTGACGTAAATATCGAACAGGATATACACTCTTGTGGCCGTCATTCCACCGAATACCCAAGACTCCCTTGTCGAGCCACTCCATGTCTCGCGGCTCAGGGGTATCAACAGCCATAACATTTCCTCTTATCACGGATATTGGATTAGATCATACAGGCAGTGCAGATGACAAAAAATCGATGGGAGGCAATCGCCTGCCTGCGATAACCGTCACATACTTCTCAATCGCCTCCTCGACTTCACTGCGAACCTGCCCGGCAGCTCGGAGGCGAGTGACGAGCGTAGGAGTCAACCGCATGGCTTGTTGGAGAAATGAAAGACTGCCTCGCGAAAGGGCGACACACCGAACTCGCTGCCGCATGGCACATGTCTGGCACACAAGTCCACCACCCACTGGAGAAAATTGCGGGACTCCGACGAGATGTGTTTTCCCACAGTCAACACAATGATCAGTTTGTGGCCGAAACCCAATGAGCCCCAATAATCTTATCTGAAACAACAAGGCCGTACATGCAGAATCCCCACTCCCCTGAAGCGAGATCAGTCCATGGCCAAGCGTATCGAACAAGAGGGGGTCCGGGTCTCCATCAGATGTGACCGCAGCCACCACATTTACCATCCGTGCCGCCGCCGTCATAAGACAGAGATCTTCGCGCAATAANNCAATAACTGAAATGATTCCAGCAAGTCGGCATGCAGAATCCGAAACAGCGAGTCTCCCGGCTTTTCAAACAAATCCACCTGGCACAGCGAGAATGGCTCAAGCGCTGCGCCAAAGCGACTCTTCTGACGGCGAGCCCCACGACCGATCGCACGAATCTTGCCAAACCTCTTTGTATAGAATGTCACAATCCGATCAGCATCTGCCCACTTCCTGCTCTTGAGGATAAACGCAGTCGTTCTTACAATCGGCATGACGATACAGCCTCTTGAATCAGGCCTATGCGTGCGGCAGATAGCCCGACATGTATCACCGCAGATATTCCAGAAACAATGTCGCTAGGGTGAGATAGATCGTGATCCCAGTGATGTCATTTGCTGTTGTGACAAAAGGCCCTGCTGCAACTGCTGGGTCCACGCCCATGCGTTTGAGAGCAATCGGCATGATTGTGGCCATGCTGGTCGAGACCAGGAATGCAATGAGCAGCGAAATTCCGACGACCATGCCTAAGAATCCTTGATGCCATCCCCATCCTACCACCGTCAGTGTCACGCCGCACGCGAGTCCCATAACCAATCCAATTTTCACCTCCCGAAAAAAAACCGGCCAGACGTCGGTGAGTTCAACGAGGCCGGTCGCCAACCCACGAATGATCAGGGTGGAAGACTGCAATCCAACATTGCCCCCCATTGCCGCGATGACGGGAATAAAACTGACAATAGCCACGACTTCCTGAATCGTATAGCGAAAATACCAGAGGATCGCACCAGACAATAGGCTACCGACCAAGTTGGTAAAAAGCCACGGCAGCCGCAGCCGCGCGGACCCGAAGCTCGAAGATTTCGGCACTGTCTCTTCCTCGATGGCACCAGCCATCTTGAGCATATCCTCGGTCGCTTCTTCCCGGATAACATCCACAACATCATCTACCGTGATGATACCTACTAGCCGACCATCCTTTTCCACCACAGGGATCGCCAGCAAGTTATAACTGGCCACTTGCCGGGCGACTTCTTCCTGGTCCATGTCAATCGTGACGCTCATCACATCTCGAGCCATAATGTTCTTCAGCGGCGTCGACGGAGGGACCGTCAGCAGCTGCCGAAGCGAAAGGACGCCCACCAGACGATCGTCCTTGTCTGTTACATAGATATAAAACACCATTTCCGCATCGGTGGCCTGCTGCAATCGACGGATCGCTTCCTGCGCTGTTGCATCTTCCGGGAGGGAGAAAAACTCCGTGGTCATAATTCCGCCTGCCGTATCCTTGGGATACTTCAGAATATCGGCGACTTCTGTCGAATCCTCGGTTTTCATCAAGGCAAGAACCTCTTGCCCCCGTTCTTCCGGAAGAAAGCCGAGAATGTGGGCCACGTCGTCGGGACCGAGATCCTTCATGAGCCATGCGACGTCGGAGTGGGACAGATCTGCAAGCACGTGTTGGATGCTGTCACCATCAAGCTCGCTCAAGACTTGGCCACGCTTGCCCTCACCACGGACCAATTCGAAAACTTCACATTTTTCCTTTTGAGAAGACAGATGGGTGACGATTTTAGCAATATCGGCTGGATGCATGCGTCCCAGCATCTTAGAGAGGTTCGTGATTGCCCCCCGCCGCAGCAGCTTCTGAACGGACTGGAGCACGATATCGGACTTCGTCTGTCCGCGCTCGGGTTGCTCCCGCAACAGATCCTTCTCTGATGGACGCAAGCGTGGGTCTGACGGGCGAGGTTCTACCGGTCGTTCAGTCGGTTGCATCAGCTCCTCGTCAATAACCTAACGCCGCGAGTAGTTGCTCATCTTCGCGCCACGCATCTTTCACTTTCACCCACACTTCAAGAAACACCTTCTTGTCGAACAACCGTTCCATATCTAGCCGTGCTTGGGTGCCGATCGATTTCAGCCGCTCGCCTTGCTTCCCGATCAGGATACGTTTTTGAGGTTCCCGTTCCACGTAGATCACGGCGCGAATCCTTGCCAACTTGCCTTCCTCGACAAAATCTTCGATCAGGACCGCCACTGCATAGGGCACCTCTTGTTCCGTAGCCAGCAGAACCTTCTCACGGATCATTTCAGCGGCCAGCGTCCGCATGGTCTGATCAGTCACCACATCCTCGCCGTAGGCTGCGGCTCCTTCACCGAGGAGAGAAACCGTCGCAGCGACCAAGCGATCGATATTGTCGTCGGCCCGTGCAGAAACTGGCACTATGACGGTCCAGTCAAACAATTTAGCATAACACTCCAGCACAGGTATTAGCCGATGTTTATTCACCTGATCGATCTTGGTCACGACCAGAATCACCGGACGGGGCCGCTTGGCAAGAGCATCCTTCAATTGCTTGATCGCGGCCAAATCACCGGGGCCCGGTAAGCTTATGGCCTCCATGAGCATATACAGAACATCAGCCTCCTCCAGGGTTTCGACCGTGGTTCGGACCATCCTTCGGTTCAGTAAATGTTCAGGCTTGTGCAAACCGGGGGTATCGAGAAATGCGATTTGCGCTCCCGACACATGCGTGACTCCTAAAATCCTGGTCCTGGTGGTCTGAGGCTTCTCCGACACAATCGCGATTTTTTCGCCCAGCAGGCGATTTAGGAGTGTTGATTTCCCCACATTTGACCGGCCGACAATTGCAACCGTTCCGAACTTCATGGTGCTGTCGCGTCTCCTGATGTTCCATCAAAATCCGGGGAAAATCGGTACACCGTCTCACCTTTTCGCACATAACCCAATTGCTCTCTGGCGAATTGTTCGATCTTTGCCGAATCATGCTGTAACCGCGCGACTTCACTCCGCAAAGTCGCAGTTTCGCCACGCAAGGTTAAGAGCTCAAGTTCCAAACGACCCGCATGATCACGCATTGCGATATACTGAGGAAGCCCCATCTCGCCGAAGATCAGCGCGATGAGCAACCAGATGCACGCAGCCGCCCCCACCACCTGCAACGCAGAGACCATCCGTCGCTGCCAGTTCAACCAGTACCGCCCACGATTTTGCTTAATGATCATCCCCGTCTCAGCAACTCCTACGATCAACCCGGCACAGCGTCATGGCCAGGATACACTGCCGCTCTCCCCAACTCTTTCTTCCTCTATTCTGAGCAACTGGTTGTATTTCGCTACCCGATCCGTTCGAGATAGCGAGCCTGTTTTGATCAACCCGGTGTTAGTCGCCACCGCCACATCGGCAATCGTCGTGTCTTCCGTTTCTCCAGACCGGTGCGAGATGATCGCAGTATATCCAGATCGCCTCGCCAGTTCGATCGCGTCCAGCGTTTCCGTCAACGTTCCAATCTGATTGAGCTTGATCAGGATTGAATTGGCGATCCCTTGCTTGATGCCTCTGGAGAAAATGTCCACGTTCGTGACGAAAATGTCATCGCCAACGAGTTGCACCTGCTTGCCTAGCTTCTCTGTGAGCATCTTCCAACCTTTCCAATCTGACTCGCTCAAGCCGTCTTCAATCGAAATGATTGGATAGCGGTCAAGCAACATGCCATAATAACTGATCATTTCTTCCGACGAGCGCTCTGAATCCTTCTCTGTTTCCAAGACGTACCGTCCCTTCTCATATAGCTCGCTTGCTGCGCAGTCCAGCGCTAGGGCGATGTCCTGACCAGCCCTGTAGCCAGCTCCTTCAATAGCCTGTATGATCAGACTTAGTGCTTCTTCATTGGATCGGAGATCCGGCGCAAAGCCGCCCTCATCACCCACTGCCGTGTTGAGACTTCTTTTCTTCAAGATGGCCTTCAATGCATGAAAGACCTCGGTCGCCATGCGGAGGGCCTCGCTGAACCGGCTTGCACCCACAGGCATAATCATGAATTCCTGAAGATCGAGGCGATTGTCCGCGTGCGCTCCGCCGTTGATGATATTGATTTGCGGCACCGGCAAGACCCGGCCATTCGTCCCGCCTAAATATCGATAGAGCGGCTGACCAGTCTCGTTGGCAGCAGCCCGGGCCACAGCTAACGACACACCGAGGATGGCATTCGCACCCAATTTGCCCTTCGTCTTGGTACCGTCGAGAGCAAGCATCTCATGATCGATACCCGCCTGATCCAGCGCTTCCTTGCCTAGCAATTCTGGCCCGATCACCTTGGTGATGTTGCTAACGGCTTTTGAAACGCCCTTCCCCATCCAGCGTTTCTTGTCATCGTCTCGGAGTTCAATTGCTTCTTTCTCACCGGTCGACGCCCCGGAAGGCACCGCCGCACGCCCGTTCGCACCACTATCCAATATAACTTCCGCCTCGACCGTTGGATTCCCCCGCGAATCGATGATCTGCCTGCCCTTAATCTCTCTAATCGCGCTCATTCGCCCCTACCTCTCTCCTGTTAGACTCCTAATTTCTTTTTGAGCAATGCATTCACCTTGCCAGGATTCGCCTTGCCCCCACTGGCCTTCATGACTTGCCCAACCAGGAAACCCCATACTTGCTGCTTGCCTTGCTTCCATTGTGTCACCTGCCCGGGATTCTTGGCGAATACGTCGGCGATGATTGCTTCCAATACTCCTTCGTCCGACAGTTGCGTAAGCCCCTTCTCCTGGACAATCTCCTCGGGCAGCTTCCGGCTGCGGTAGACCTCTGGAAATATCTCGCGGGCGACTTTCAGGCTAACCGTTCCATTCTCAACCATCCGAAGAAGGCGCACCAACCGTTCCGGCGAAACCGGCGACATACTGATATCCGCTCCCACAATATTCAATTCCTTCATGAGTTCTCCCATCACCCAATTACTTACAGTCTTTGGTTGAGGGAACAATTTGACGCACGCTTCAAAATAATCGGCGACACTTCTTGACGCAGTCAGAACCCCGGCATCATAGTCAGGCAGTCCATACTCACCAATAAACCGNNCGTGCTGACGGCAACTCAGGAAGGGACGATTTGACCTCATCAATCCAAGCCCGGTCGAGCTTCAACGGTACAAGGTCCGGGTCTGGAAAATACCGATAGTCATGCGCCTCCTCCTTACTACGCATTACCGCCGTTTCCCCACGATTAAGATTCCAGAGACGGGTTTCCTGTTGAACTCTGCCACCTTCGGTCAGTACTTTCGTTTGGCGCTTGATTTCATACTCAAGTGCGTCTCTCACATACTTGAAGGAGTTGATATTTTTCAGTTCGACCTTCGTCCCGAATTCCTTCTGCCCCAGCGGACGTAGAGAAAGGTTCGGCTCACATCGAAAGCTGCCTTCCTCCATGTTGCCGTCACAGGCATCAAGATACATCAGAATGTCACGAAGACCCTTCAGGTAGGCGACCGCCTCATCGACAGACCGCATGTCCGGCTCCGTGACGATCTCGAGCAACGGCGTACCAGCACGATTTAAGTCTACGCGGCTCCCACTTGTTACGCTTTCATGAATATTTTTCCCAGCATCTTCTTCTAAATGGGCGCGTTGGATCCGAATCCGTTTCTTACCATCGCCAACCGCGATTTCAACCCATCCATGTTCGCAGATTGGGGACTCATATTGAGAAATCTGATACCCCTTGGGCAAGTCGGGATAGAAGTAGTTCTTCCGGGCAAATCGATTATTCTCGCCGATCGTACAGCTCATGGCCAGACCCGCGCGGACCGCCATATCAACCGCTGCTTTGTTAATCACCGGCAATGTTCCGGGCAGGCCCAGGCAAACCGGACATGTTTGGCTATTGGCCGGCAAGCCAAAGGCCGTTCCACAACCACAAAACATCTTCGATTTCGTCAGGAGCTGCGCATGCACCTCCATGCCGATCACAACTTCGTAGATCACGCTTAGTCCCGTTTTTCGTCCCGTACGCGATTCCGCTCACGCTTCATCGCTTGGCGCCCCGCATCGAACGCCTCCTGCAGCACCGATTTCTTTGTCTCGACGAAATCCTTGCCTTGATCGACTGCTTCTTCGAACACCTCCCCCGCTTGGCTGGCGAGATCCCGAAGATTGCCTTCCGCCCGTCGTGCATACCCGCGTAACCGCTCACGAGACTCAACTCCCGAGTAGGGTGCCAACAATAGCGCTGTCATTGCGCCCATGGCCGCTCCGCTTAGAAATGCCAAGAGAACTGCGGCTGATGTTCCACGTTCATCCGCCATTGTGTGTCCCTCCTTCATATTTCATCCGATCGCGCACCACCTGCGTTGCCGCCTTGAGTCCGGCTACCATGCTCACCACATTCGTCAAGAGAGTCCCGCTCGATCCTCGGACGACGTTATGGACTTGCTGTACGGATTCGCCTACTTCACCCACAGCATGCAGCAGCATGGCTGCATGTCCCACAGCGCCTTGCGCCTGATTTGTTAGCTCGTTCATATTCCGACTAATGCCGCGGATCTCCATCACAAGCGCGGGAACCTCCGCATTCATTTTAGCAAGTAACTGTTCAGACTCAGCCACGGTCTTCCTTACCTGAATTAATACCGGCACAAGAAAACCCACCAGCACGGCAAAAGTGATGCCGACCAGAACCACTGCGATTTCGACGATTGTCATAGAAACACCTCCATGAAACGTAACGCACACAATGAGAAGTACTATGAAAAGCGCCCTGTCCGTACATTTTCATATTCCCTCTTTCATTTCTCACCCTTTACCGCATCACAGGCCGGTCAAGATGCCACTGAGTAGATTGCTCATACGCATGGGCGGTGCGCAGAATCGTTTCTTCTTCGAACGCTCGTCCGATCAACTGCAATCCGATCGGAAGACCGCCTTTGCTGCGTCCACAGGGCAAAACAATCGCTGGCAGCCCTGCCAAGTTCACCGAGATTGTGAAGATGTCGGACAAGTACATTTCCAATGGATTTTCGCTCTTCTCGCCGAGCTTGAATGCGGGAGTTGGCGTCGCTGGGGTTGCAATGACGTCGACCTCTTTGAACGCTGATTCGAAGTCCTTACACATCAGCGTCCGCACCATCTGCGCTTTCCCATAGTACGCGTCATAATATCCTGCGCTTAGGACGTACGTGCCCAGCATGATGCGCCGCTTCACTTCGGGTCCAAATCCTTCTTGCCTGGTTTTCATATATAGATCGAGAAGATCCCGCGTCTCCTTCGCGCGTAAACCAAACTTCACACCGTCGAAGCGGGCGAGATTGGAGCTGGCTTCGGCAGTAGCCACCACGTAGTAGACAGCCACAGCCGCATCAGTCATGGGCAGATGGATTTCCTTGACCTCACTACCAAGACTTTTCAACTCCTCGATGGCGGCTCGCACAGTCCGCTCCACATCCTGATCGAGTCCTTCGACAAAAAACTCTGTCGGTACGCCAACTCTCAATTTCTTCAAATCCTTTTTTTGTAACACCTTCGTATAGTCGGGAACCGCTACGTCCGCTGACGTGGAGTCCATCGAATCGTAACCGGCAATCATGTTGAGCAACAACGCCGCGTCTCGAACATTTTTCGTTATAGGGCCGATTTGATCGAGGGACGAAGCGAAGGCGACCAGCCCATACCGGGACACACGGCCATAGGTTGGCTTCAGTCCGACGACACCGCAGAAGGCCGCAGGCTGCCGGATCGATCCACCTGTATCGGAGCCCAGAGCCGCCACGCACTCATCTGCCGCCACCGCCGCCGCAGACCCTCCGCTCGAGCCGCCCGGCACGTAGTGCATGTTCCAGGGATTCCTGGTCGGACCGAAGGCGGAATTCTCGGTCGATGATCCCATCGCAAACTCATCCAGATTTGTCTTGCCCAGCAAAATGTACTCCTGCTCCCGCAACTTGGTGATCACTGTCGCGTCATAAGGGGGCACAAAATTCTGCAAGATTCGGGAGCTGCACGTTGTCGGAATTCCCTGCGTACAGAGGTTGTCCTTGATCGCAAGCGGCATACCCATCAATGGTTTCGTCTTCCTCCATGCTTTAAGCTTACGATCCAATGCCTCCGCCTGCGCCGACGCTGATTCTGTCACTTGTGTCACGAAGGCCTTGACCTTCGGCTCCACTTGGCTAATCCGTAAGAAATAGGCGCGCACAATTTCTGCCGCGCTCACTTCACCAGCGGCAAATTGCTTCTGGAGCTCAAAGAGCGAGAGTTTATGCAGAGCCATTACCTTGATCCACTACCTCAACAATGTGGTTTATCTCATCTACACGCACAACCTTAGGTGCATGCTTCTTGATCTCCTCTTCGCCGTAATATTCATAACAGAAGATGATAATTTGATCGCCTACTGCCCCTTTCCGAGCCGTGGGTCCGTTTAGAACGATTTCTCCCTTTCCGGGCTTCCCGGCGATGGCATACGTCATAAACCGTTCTCCATTATTCAAATTGGAACAAATGATGGCTTCCCACGGAAGGATCCCAGCCGCCTCCATTAAGTCTTGATCGATGGTCAGGCTGCCCTCATACTCGAGATGAGCATCGGTGACCGTCGCGCGATGGATTTTTGAGCGCAGCATTTGTCGAAACATGGTGGTCCCTCATTAATGGTGAGGCCATCAGGTATAAGGAGCTATGGCAAGCTCGACGCTCTGTTCCTTCTCCTTACATCTCGCCTCTGCCGACTTATGGCTATTCGATGATTCTTGGAACGCGAAAGCCATCAGCCTCGCGCTCCGGCGCGTTGGCCAGCGCCTGATCGATTGGCAATGACGGACGAGTCACATCTTCACGAAATACGTTCACCTGCCCTGTAACCGATGCAGTCGGCTCAACGCTTGTCGTATCATATTCATTCAGTTTCTCCACGTGAGCAAGAATTTGGCTTAGTTGTTTGGCAAAGACTTCTTTCTCGGCCTGGGTCATAGCAAGTCGCGCTAGTTTGGCAACTTTCTCAACATCCTGTTTCGTGATCTGCATCTTATTACTCCCTTATTACTCCCTTATCTCTCCCATGATCTGCGATGCTGTGGCCTCCTCCTGTACCCTATCAAGGAGAGCCTACACCCCATTTCCTCCACACCACCCTAGCGGTGCCAATAAACCGCCTATCCCGCAATTCGCGCGTTGGGCAAGGGCAGGGACGCGCTTTGGTGATTCATTATTCTACCGTGACGCTCTTTGCCAGATTTCTCGGTTGATCCACGTCTGTCCCACGCAACACGGCAATGTGATAGGCAAACAACTGGAGCGGGATCGAGAATAGAATTGGCGAGATAAAGGGATGTGTATCGGGAATGGTAAACACGGAGTCGGCGACCTTACCCAATTCCCGCTCTCCCTCTGCCACAAACGCGATAACCGGCGCTCCCCGCGCCTTCACTTCCATAAGGTTGCTCACTGTTTTCTCGTACAATCGATCGCGGGGCGCCAACACGATTACCGGAATATCCTTGTCAATCATCGCAATTGGCCCATGTTTCATTTCACCGGCAGCGTAGCCCTCAGCGTGGATGTATGAAATTTCCTTCAGCTTCAGGGAGCCTTCCAGCGCGATTGGAAAGTTGATGCCACGACCGAGAAACAAAAAGTTGCGCTTCCTATAATACCGCTTGGCAATAGCCACGATTTCAGCCTCACGCCCTAACAACCTCTCTACGAGGGCTGGAAGCCGAACAAGCCGATCAAGCCAGGCCTTTCCGTCACCGACCTTCATAACGTCACGGACCCGCGCAAGATGTAACGCTAAGAGGTAGAACGCCGTTAACTGAGCAGTGAAGGCTTTGGTCGACGCCACGCCGATCTCCGGTCCGCAATGGGTATAGAGCACGCCGTCGGATTCGCGAGCCAACGTACTGCCGACCACATTTACTATGGAGATAATCTTGGCGCCTTTCCCTTTTGCCTCACGTGCCGCGGCAAGTGTATCGGCAGTTTCTCCGGACTGGGAAATCGCAATGAGTAGATCGTTCTTCTCGACGAGAGGATTGCGATAACGGAATTCGGAGGCGATATCCACTTGGACAGGCGTGCGGATCATTTCTTCGAAGAGATATCTGCCCACTTGGCCAGCATGCCAAGAAGTCCCACAGGCGACAATCCAGATTTTACCGACTGTCCCAAACTGACCGGCAGTAAGACCGATATCGGGCAGGTCAGCTTCACCGGTCTCGTACGAATACCTGCCGCGCAATGTATCCAGAATTGTTTGTGGTTGCTCATGGATTTCTTTGAGCATGAAATGCGGAAATCCCCCTTTTTCGATTGCCGAATCATCCCAGGTTATCTTCATGGGCTTCCGGCTAACGGGACTCCCTTCGTTATCAGTCAAATGAATCCCAGAGCCCGAGAGGACGGCCACATCGCCTTCTTCGAGGTAAGTAACGTCTCGCGTATGGATCAGCATGGCCATCACATCGGATGCAACGAACGACGCCTGCCGGCTTTTCCCCACCACCAGTGGGCACCCTGAGCGGGTGGTTACGAGCATCCCTGGTTCATGTTCCGAAATCACGGCAATGGCATAACTGCCACGGATATCCTTCGTCGCTGCTCGGACTGCATCGGCAAGATTCCCACGGGTCTTGATATATTTGTCAATGAGATGGGCGACAACTTCTGTATCGGTCTCCGACTCGAACTTATACCCGTCTTTCTCTAGTTGTTGCTTGAGCAACTGGTAGTTTTCGATGATACCGTTGTGAACGAGGACACAACCTCCAGAACGATGAGGATGTGCGTTTTGCTCAGACGGTTTTCCGTGAGTCGCCCACCGTGTATGTCCAATACCCACTGTCCCCTTGAGTTCGTGGTTTTTGAGAGACTTTTGGAGGTTAATCAATTTGCCAACGCTCCGTCTCACAGCAATCTTCCCCTCCTGCAACACAGCAATTCCTGCTGAGTCATAGCCTCGATATTCCAGCTTAGAGAGCCCTCCCATCAAAATCTGAACTGCATCCTGATCCCCGACATAACCGACGATTCCACACATACCTGGTTCCCCCGATTACTTCTTCGCACGCACTCTCTTCCGAGCAGTCGGCTTCCCCTTGGTAGAATCAGGCTGCTGTTGCCCGGTTGAGCGCGAGGCCTGAGGTGGGAGAAGAGTTCTAGACTTCTTTTCACCTCTAACATATGTCTCTTCAAGCTGATCACCTGCGAGCAGGGCCCTGCGACGGGCCGCCCACCCCGGCCGGTTGACCTGGGGCGCACGGCCGATGGTCAACGAGTCGGCCGGCACATTATCCGTCACGGTTGTACCTGCGGCGATCACTGATCCCGCAGCCACTGTAACCGGGGCAATCAGTTGCGTATCGCTCCCAAGAAATACATTGTCCTCAATTGTCGTTTGATACTTACGGGCTCCATCATAATTGCACGTGATGGTCCCGGCGCCGATGTTGACCCCTTTCCCGATCATTGCATCACCAAGATAGCTAAGGTGATTGGCCTTAGACCCTTCTCCAAGCTCTGTCTTCTTCATTTCAACGAAGTTCCCCACTTTGGCTTTCCGCCTCAACACCACACCGGGCCGCAGATGGACGAAGGGACCTAAGATCGCCCCGTCTTCAATCTGCGACTCGCGGAGAACGGAGTGGTCTAAGATCTGCACATGATCGCCCACCACGCAATCGGTCAATCGTGAGAAGGATCGAATAATACAATCCCTACCAATTTCCGTGGTGCCCTCGATCGCCACATTTGGATAGAGCACCGTATCGTTTCCGATCACCACGCCGGCATCGATCCACGCAGAGGCAGGATCCAGCATCGTCACTCCGGCATCCAGCCAGTGCTCACGAATCTGCTGACGAAGCACCTGCTCTACCACAGCCATTTGCTGCCTAGTGTTGACACCCAATCCTTCCTGCGAATCCTGAAGCGTCACCGCTATGACCCGATGCCTTTGCGATACCGCCATCCGTACGATGTCGGTGAGATAGTACTCGCCTTGAGCATTGTCTGGCTCCAACTTTTCCAACGCACGAAAAAGAAACTCACCCGAGATGACGTAGGTCCCCACATTGATTTCTTTGGTGGCCAGCTCGGCCAGAGTCGCATCCCTGTCCTCAATGATCTTAAGTACTTCTGACGAAGCCAGTCCTCCCCGATGATGTGCACTTGGCTCCCGACGAATCACCCGCCCATATCCGCTGGGATCCTCCAGCATCGTTGTCAGGATCGTCACAGTCGCCCCTTCCGATTGGTGAACTCGTAGGAGGTTCCGGGCAGTCCATTCTTTCAACAAAGGGGTATCGCCATTCAGAATAAGATAGTTAGTTGGAGGGGATTCCCTTGCTCCCAAAAACACTGGGCGACTTTGCAGTACAGCATGCCCAGTACCAAGCTGTTCCGCCTGTTCAACGATGACAACAGATTCGGCTCCTGCCTTATCCGCAATCCCTGCTTGAATGACCTGCCTTACGTCATTGGCTTGATGGCCGACCACAACCGCAGTACGATGCCCTGCCACCTGCAGTGCTACCTCAACTGCGTAGAGAATCATCGGTCTCCCAGCAACTCGGTGCAGCACCTTCGCTTGCTCCGATCTCATGCGTTTGCCGAGCCCTGCTGCCATCACGATGACAGCCAAGCCTGGAATACGTGCTCCTGTTACTTGTTGGTTTGTTGACTCCATTTTTGTCATGAAAAATAATAAGATGACTGTCAATAACTCAACACTAAGAATTTCATGATCCGATGGGTACCCCTGCATCCGGTTGCTTCACATGGCTCCACTTGGTATCGGTACTATGCTTTGGTGACAAAGGTGTCGAGGGCGAGCAGAGCCCCCCGGAGACGATGAGCTTCATCGCCTCCTCGACGCTAATCTCAACCGACGTCACCTCACGCTCGGGAACCAAAAGGAAATATCCGGACGTGGGATTCGGCGAAGTGGGTACATATACATGGAGTAGGGGTTCCTGGCCCAATACCGTCGTCTCTCCCCTTGTCACTCCGGTCACAAACGCAAAACAGTAATGGCCGTTCTTGGGAAATTGAATGAGCACCACGCGATTGTATGACCCACGATCCGAAAATGAGAGGATGTCCATCATCGACTTCAGAGTTGAATAAATCCCCCGCACCAGCGGTAGGCGACTGAGCCAATCTTCCCATAGATTCACAATGTACCGCCCGATAAAATTAGCGGCAAACAATCCCACCAGGAAAACCACGAGAATCAACGCGATAATACCTAGACCGGGAACATAATGATCTGGGACCAGTTGAGCTAAAGCGTCACCCAGTATGCCATCCAAAGTGACGAAGAGAGCCTTTAAGATAAGGACGGTTCCCCAAATAGGAGTAATTACGAGGAGCCCGGTGAGAATGTACCGTTTTAAGGCCGTCTTCAGCATCGCATCAGGCCACAGATCAAGCTCTTCCTTATTGCCACAGTGTATCAAGTCATCATACAGAGTTTTTCAAGCCTCTCGCAATACTTTTCTTGCTATTTTCAATGAGTTATGAAGATACCCGTCCATTCGTCTGGACAACCCACAGCCACCCCAAGATTTCCCTATCCCTGCGAACAGAGATGCGTCNNCCTTGCCTTGCTATTCGCCCTGACCTGTCATAGGATCGCGCCCCAATCTACGATTCCGCGCGGAGACTGCCTTTGGTTACACGAAGGAAAAAGCTAAACGGAATATTCATAACGCTAGAGGGGATCGAGGGCAGCGGGAAAACGACACAAGCGGCCAGGCTTGCTCGTGTTCTTACAAGAACGGGATACCAAGTCCTGCATACGCGAGAGCCGGGTGGGACTCCTATTGCCGAACACATCAGGGCTGTTTTACTCGACAAATCAGCTGAGCCGCTTGCAGCAGAGACGGAAACATTTCTTATTCTTGCCGCGCGGAGACAACATGTGGACCAAGTGATCGTGCCTGCCCTTCAACGAGGCATGACAGTTGTCTGTGATCGCTTTGTTGATTCCACTCTGGCTTATCAAGGCTACGGACGCGGGCTCGACCTTAAAAGGTTGCGCATAATAAATGAATGGGTGATAGGATCCCTCGTCCCAGACCTTACTTTGCTGTTCGATGTTCCAGTTCCAGTTGGCCTTCGACGCCGAAAGAACGAGGCCAAGGCCCAGAATCGAATCGACCGGGAATCTGAGCAGTTCCATCAAGCAGTTCGAGCCGGATTTCTGCACCTTGCTCGGCGCGATCCGCGCCGCATCAAGCTTATCGATGCGACACCTTCCCAAGAATTAGTTGGAAACACGACGAAGCAACTCGTCACAAATTGGCTTGACACTCATCGTTCCAGAAAACGGAGGTGGCGGTAGGCCATGCCTTTTCGGAACATTACCGGTCACGTACGGCCGATTGCGATACTCAAGGCGACGATGGGCCATGGGCGTCTTGGCCATGCCTACCTCTTCTATGGTGAGCCACGAATCGGGAAGTCGCTGACTGCGACGTGCCTTGCTCAAGCGTTGAATTGCGAACACCCTTTCCCAGCAGGAGATCGAGACAGCTGCGGCCGGTGTCGTTCCTGCCTGCAGATTGCAGCACGGACTTTTCCTGACTATATTGTCATCGAACCGGACCGAGAATCCGCCGTGCCGCAGATCAGGATCGAGCGGATTCGAGAGATTGAACATCACTTCATCTACAAACCTCTCGTAGGAGAACGTAAGATTTGTTTGGTTGACGACGCTGATCTACTAACGATTGGCGCGGCTAACGCACTTCTCAAGACACTGGAAGAACCTCCTGGCCACGGCCTGTTCATCCTCATCTCCAGCCGGCCACAGGCATTGCCAGCCACGATTCGCTCGCGATGTCAGGCGCTTCGATTCACACCGCTCGTGCAGACTGAAGTGGAAGCGGCACTGATGCTCAAACGAGAACTCCAGCCCGCTGACGCGCGATTCCTCGCTCNNTCAAACGAGAACTCCAGCCCGCCGACGCACGATTCCTTGCTCTCACGTGTGAAGGACGTATAGGAGAGGCGCTCTCGTCTGATTTGCCACATATCCGCGCACGGCAGCACGAGTGCCTAAAGCTTGTCGCCCCTGATACTCTGCGATCACCTACGGTTATCCTTTCGGTGGCAGAAAGCATGGCAAAAGCCGATCGCGGTGCGGAAATCCTCACTTGGCTTAATCGATGGATCCGTGACCTCGTCATCGTCCTTATCGGAGGTAATCAGGACCACCTGGTGCATCTTGACCAACTCAACCAGTTGCGCGACT
>JABAOE010044693.1_pt2 | contig 16157 bp, 16 predicted proteins | sample 7062141 | NCBI WGS metagenome assembly JABAOE01 (sample SAMN14538627, study PRJNA623070) | marine sediment metagenome | biome: marine biome [ENVO:00000428]; feature: marine pelagic biome [ENVO:01000023]; material: deep marine sediment [ENVO:00002113] | place: India: Gulf of Khambhat ... | reverse complement strand
AGCGCTCCTCGACTTCTGTGACGTACGTCCGTACGGCTCGTTTTCTATTTCGGCAGTATGGTCGTCGAATCGTGATAACCGACTGAACATATTGGAATTTATTCTATTGGTCATTTGCTGGGGCTCGCTCGAGGAATCAGCGGGGAGCTCAGGGAGAGAGACGCATCATGGGCTTTGAGAAACAACAGGGATTTTCACTTGCGGAGCTGCTCGCCACGATGGGCATTGCAGCACTGTTACTTTCGGTCGGCCTGCCCGGCCTGACCCGTTTCGCCAAGGATGCGCGTCAGGTCAGCGTCGCCAACGAGCTGCTTGCGGACTTTCATTACGCTCGCGCTCTTGCAATCACGAGCAACGCTCGCGTGACGATCTGCCCGAGCAGCAACGGCGCGACGTGCGATGGCGCCGGCTGGGAAGACGGCCGCATCGTCTTTTTGGACACCGACGGCAACCTGACACTAAACGGCGCGGAGACTGTTCAGCGCGTAACGGGTGGCGTCGGCGACGTCGACGTCGACACGGCTGAATTCGGCGCCTCGATCACGTATCGGCCGAACGGCCGTGCAATGGCGAACATCGTGCGCAACAACACGGGTGAATTCGTCGTCTGCGACGACCGCGGCTCGACGCACGCGCGCGCGCTCATCGTCGATATCAGCGGTCGCCCACGGGTCTCGCACGAGGGCGCGAACGGCTTGCCACCGACCTGTCCCTAAGCGAAGCCACGGATTAACCGGCGTAGAGAAGTAAACTCACGATGAACGCTAGTGACTTGCGAAACAGCCAGACCGGAATCTCCCTCATCGAGGTTCTCGTCACGACCGTCGTATTCAGCGTCGGTCTGCTCGGCGTGACAGGGCTTAGCGCCCTTTCCCAGCGTGCGAGCTTCGAAGCCATCCAGAGATCGGTGGCGTCGGAGCTGGCGTACGCGCTACTCGAGGACATGCGCGGTAACTCCGACGCGCTTATCGACTACCTCGCGGCTGGCGACCTCGGCCGCGGGTCACGCGGCGCAGAGCCTGCGCCGACGTGCGAGGACCCCGTCGCCCCGTGCACGGCTCAAGAGGTCGCCCTGCACGGACTCTGGGAATGGGAGCAGTCGCTCGACGGCGCGCTCGAAACGGCGGGCGGCGTTGCGACGGGTGGGCTGCTCGCGCCGACGGCATGCATTGCCGGCCCGGCCGCCGGTGGCGCCGGTGTTTACAGCGTCTCGATCGTCTGGCGCGGCACCTCGGAGCTCACGGATACGGTGGTGAACAACTGCGGTGCCGGCACCGGCCTCTATGGCGCCGGTAACACATTCCGGCGCATGGTCGTCATACAAAGCTACATCGATCCCGCGATCTAAGTTGAGCATGACTCAAGTTATGAACAGACGCACACAACTCGGACTCACGCTTGTCGAGCTCATGATTGCGATGACGCTCGGCGTCATCATGGCCGGTGGCGTCGTCACATTGTTCACGTTCAACCGCCACAGCTTCAACCGCGACGAGATGATTCTGCGCATGCAGGACGACGCGCGCCAAAGCATACGCGAGCTCGTCAACGATCTCAGCATGGCCGGGTACTGGGCCGACCTCGTGCTGCCCGCAGCCGTCACGCCTGACGGCAGTCTCGCCGTGGCGACCGACTGCGGTCCCGCAGGCATCCCGAATTGGATCTACCGACTTGTGAATCCAGGCACGGGAGACAACGAATCACTGATCAGCGTCGACAATGCGACGGCTGCGACGGCGAACGCGAATTTCTCTTGCCTCGGCGCCGAGGTCGTCCCCGGTACCGACATCATCTCGATTAAGCGACTCGCGGGCGCCCCGGCGCCGGCCGTGCTGGCCAACAACAGTGTCTACCTGCGCACGAACGGTACCGTCGGCTTGCTGTTCCGCGAGCCGGCCAACGCGCCGCCCGCGGTTCCCGTGCCCGCACCGTTTACGAATTGGGAATTCCGTCCCTCGATCTACTACGTGCGCACGTTCGCCGTAACGCCAGGTGACGGTATTCCGACGTTCTGCAGAAAGATTCTCGAGTACGGCGGCGTGCCGAACGTCGTGACGGAGTGTCTCGCGCAGGGCGTCGAAAATTTGCAGGTCGAGTATGGCCTCGACACCGACGCCGACGGCGACCCGAACCTGTTCATTCCGAACCCAACGCCGGCACAGATGCAGATGGCCGTGGCAGCACAGATCTTCATCCTGGCCCGTAGTGCGGATACGGACCTGAAGTACACGAATGAAAAGACCTACACGCTGAGTAATGCGCCCGCGTTCACGCCGAATGACAACTTTTACCGGCGCGTCTACTCCGTGACGGTCGGCTTACGCAATCTCAAAACACTTCGAATCATGGGAGGCTGATGATGACGAATACACATCTGCCTGTTCGATCTTCAGAACGCGGCGCTGCGCTGATCACTGCGCTGGTCTTTCTCGGCGTCATCACGCTGTTGAGCGTTACGTCGATGCGCGAGAGCACGATCGGCGTGCGCATGGCGCAGAACGAGGAAGCGCGACTCTCGGGTCTCCAGACCGCTCAGGCGCTGACGGAAGCGGTCGTTGCGACACCGGCCGCAACGCCCGTCATCGGTGGCGCCGGCTTCAGCATCTGCACAGCCGGCGAGCCGGCGTGTAACGCCTACGGGATTCCGTTGCCTGCGCAGGTCGCCAACGAGGTCGCTCAGGGACACCTGAGCGCGCGCGTGCAGCGTATGAACCCGCCGGACAAGCCGCCGCCGCGCGTGCTCGAGTCGAGCATCGATAAGTTCTCGGCGGCGTCATTTCAGGTTGCGGCAACGTACGACCGCACCAACGAAGGCCTCGGCAGCGTGCAGCTCGTCGAAGGCATGATCGTATTGGTGCCTAACTTCTGAGTGGGAGCTTCGAAGTCCGGCCAGCGCGTGAGCGCAACGTGGGGAATACGGAAATCAGTGGGAAATCATCATGAAAGCGAAATCGATTAGAGCCAGGCTGGCTAACATGACGGCGGGCGCCGCATTATCGGCAGTTGCCGCCGTCTGTCTCGCAGACGACACGGATATCTATCTGAACGCGGGTCCCGGCATGCCGCCAGGCAGCGAGCCCATGGTCATGTTCTCCCTCGACTACCGCCCGAACCTCGGCTCCACGGCCTGCAACGGCAACGAATGCGACACGCTCATCGCCGAAGGCTGGATGAAGCCGACGGGCCCGTACACGTTCTTCGACGTGCTGCGCGGAGCGCTGCGCAAGGTCATGGACCCGCTGCAGGGCGTGCGCGTCGGCCTCATGCTGAACCACGACCATATCCAGGGTTGCGCCGGCCCCGAGCAAAAGGGCTGCTCAGGCGGAGGGTACATCGCCATGGGCTATGAGCTCTTCGAGCTCGGCGACGGCAACGGCGCCAAGGCCAAGTTCCACGGCATCCTCGATTCGATGCCGACGCCGCTCGGAGTCCAAAGCCACTCCTATCAGGGCAAGGAGCTCTACTACGAGCTCTTCCGCTATCTGACGGGCCAGGACATCTACAACGGTCACAACGGCTGGGTCGACTACGACACGGATGCGGCGGAGAACCTCGACGAGGACGGCGCCGGACACGCCTGGGACCGCAGCATCGAGAGCGGCAGCGAGTACGACAGCCCGCTCGAGTCGGTCGGCGAATGCGTAAACATGTATGCCGTCAACATGATGTTTCAGGTCGCCAATCAGGGCGACGACTCAGACGGCGCGATCGAAGACCTCGTTGCGAATCAGGGCCTGGGTTCCCGGCAGCGGACTTTCACCGACATGATCCGGTATATGAACGATGCCGATATCGCCAACGGCATCTACGGCGAGGCGCCGCGGCTCGACGGCACACAGAACCTGACCTCGTATTTCATCGTCGACCCGAACCAGATCAACCGCACGACACTTGACTACGCGCAGGCCGGCGGCACGGGCACGCCGCTGGCGCTGACGGACGACCCTGACGAGCTCGTACGCACGCTGCAGGAACTGTTCAACCAGATCCTGAGCGTCAGCACGACGTTCGTCGCCGCTTCGGTCCCGGTGAACGTGTTTAACCGCGCGGAGATCGTCGACAACGTCTTCCTGGCGCTGTTCCAGGTGGACGCGGATAACAAGCCCGCGTGGACCGGCAACGTCAAGAAGCTGCGTCTGCAGACGTATGACGGCGGTGGCTTCCTCGTCGACTCGCTCGACCAGCCGGCCGTCGCCGCGGACGGGCGTATACGCTATGACGCGCTGACACACTGGACACTGCCCGCCTCTCTGCCGCCGGCCGACCCGGACCTGGGCGAGATCGACGGCCGTGATGGGCGCTTCGTCGACCGGGGCGGTGCCGGCCAGCGTATCCCGGGCTTGGTGGCCGGAAACCCTGGCCAGGTCAACGCTGCAGGCACGCGTCAGCTCTTCTACGACGCTGGCGGCAGCCTCGCCGCACTCAATGCGGACAGCGCCACGGCGACGGCCCTGCAAGCCGATCTCGGCGCGGCCACGAGGATAGAGGCTGCCGAGCTCATTGCCTTCGCGCGCGGCCTGGATGTCGACGACCTCGACGGCGACACCGACCGCAGCGAAGCACGAGACTGGATCTTTGCCGATCCGCTGCACTCGCGTCCGTTGCCGCTGAACTACGGCGCACGTAACGGCTACTCGACGACGAACCCGGCCATCTTCCTGGCCGTGGCCTCGAACGACGGCTACATGCACTTCATCCGCAATACGACGTCGACGGCCGGGCAGAGCGGTGAGGAGGTCTGGGCCTTCATGCCACGCTCGACGATGGGCGCGCTGCAAACGCTGCGCGCGAACGCCAGGGGCGCGGGTCATCCGTATATGGTGGACGGCTCGCCCGTGGCCTATGTCGAGGACAACAATCAGAACGGCACGATCGAGGTCGGCGAGCGTGCGTGGCTGTTCTTCGGTCTTAGGCGCGGCGGTAGGGCCTACTACGCGCTCGACGTGACCGACCCCGAGAGCCCGCAGCTCATGTGGAGCATCGACAAGAGCGATCCGGATTTTGCCGAGCTCGGCTACACGTTCTCGACTCCGCGCGTCGCAAAGATAGATGCCGGCAGCGGCCCTCAGCCCATGCTGGTCTTCGCCGGCGGCTATGACATGAACAAGGACACGCGGGGTACGGTAGGCACGGACGACTCCGAGGGCAATGCGATCTTCGTCGTCGACGCCGAGACCGGGGGCCTCGTCTGGAAGGCACGCGGCGGCAATGCCGGGCCGACCGCCACGATTTTCGAGCACCCGGCGCTCGTGGACAGCATCCCTTCGACTGTCTCCGTTGCCGATACCGACGGCGACCTCCTTACGGACCGCGCCATCGTCGGCGACACGGGCGGCAACGTTTGGCGCGCCGATCTCCATGGCACCGACACGAACTTCTGGAAACTGACGCTGCTCGCCTCGGTCGGCCGGCACGCACCTGGCTCGGTCGGCAAGGCCGACGACCGCCGCTTCTTCCACCGTCCCGACATCGTGCAGACGAGCGATGCGAACGGGCTCTTCGATGCCGTGCTGATCGGCTCCGGCGACCGCCCGGACCCGCTCGATTATGGCGGTCTCGTCGACAACCAGTTCTACATGATCAAGGACCGGCAAGTGACGCCAGGTATGGGCGTAGACACCGGCCTCAGCCACTTCGATCTCGGCGACGTGACGAACAACTGCCTGCAGGAAGGCGGGGCCTGCTCCGTGGACTTGACGGACGGCTGGCGCCTGTCTCTCGAGGACGTCGGCGAGAAATCACTCGCGACGCCCGTGACGATCGACGGCACCGTGTTCTTCACAACCTACATACCGCAGGGCGGCGCACCGGCAACGGCCTGTCAGCCCTCCGAGGGCGGCGGACGGCTCTACGCAGTCGCGCTCCAGAACGCGGCAGCGGTCCTGAATTACGACACATCGACCGACGAGCCAGACGGCCCGAACGAGGGTACGACGCGTAGCGACCGCAGCGAGGATCTCAGCGCGTCAGGTATTCCGGCCGAGGTCGTATCCGTGCCGCCGGATATGATTCTGCGACCCGACCTGCAGGTCGATCAGGTCGATATCAACACGCGCTGGCGCACGTTCTGGTACATCCAAGAAGACTCGGATCTCTAGGATCCGAGTCTTCTTATTATCGAGGAGCACTGACATGACAACGGCAACCACCCAACGTCCCGGGCCGGGAGCCGGGCACAAACGTCAACGTGGCGCAACGCTGCTCGAGCTCATGGTCGTCGTTGCGATCATTACAATCATCGCGAGCATCGGCTATCCGTCGTATATGAACCACATCACGCGCGCGAACCGCACGGCTGCGAAGAGCTTTCTGCTGCAAGTTGCCGATCGCCAAGAGCAGTTCTTTGCGAACAACAAGCGTTACGCGAATGACCTCACGGATCTCGGTTATGGCGCGAATGGCTTCATGATCGACGACCAAGGTGCGATGACCGCGGGCGGCGCCGACGACAGGATCTATCAGATCGGTATTGCGGCCGCGACGCCCGTGACCTATACGCTTGCCGCAGTGCCGCAGCTCCGCCAAGCCGGGCACGATACGCAGTGCCTGACGCTGACGCTGACGAACGCCGGGCAGCGGGGACAGACGGGCCCGAGCACCGAATGCTGGTAAGGTCAGCGCGCCGTCAGGCCGGCGCGTAGTTGACGCAGAGTCCGTCTAAGTCCTTGAACTCGAGCTTCTCACCGACGTAACGACACCGCGCGTTCAGATCACTGTCCGCGCAGCGCTTGTCCTCTTCGAGAAAGCGGCAGCGCCGACACGCACCGAAGCCTGGGCGACCCAAGGCCCCGGAAAGCTGGCTGGCGATCCCCGACATCTGCGCTGCAAACGCCTGCAGCACATCGGGCGGCAGATCATCGATCAGCCCGATGAGTCGCGACAACGGATCGGCCGCGATCACTTCTCTACCCTGCTCTGTGAGGTCGAACCGAACGCTGCGACCGTCTGTCTCCGACCGGCGCCGGCTCAAGAAACCGCGTTCCGTGAGCGTCTTGACCGTTTGCGAGACCGTGCCGCGCGTCGTCGCATGGTAGTCCGCAAAACCCGAAACCGTTCGTGAAAACCGGTTCGCGCGCGCGAAATAACGCAATGCCATCCATTGCGTCGGTGTCAAACCCGCCTTACTACTCTCTGCGTAGGCCAACCTGCCGATTTGAATTAGAAGTTCAGCGGTATCGGCCCCGTCGAACCCGGTCGTATTAGTCATTTCGTCATAGTAGCGAAGCGCTACAATCCCGCACATCCGTACAGACCGCAGTGCTGCGACCAGGGCCTCGGATAGTGGCGTTCGCGCCGTTTTGACAGGCCCGAGGCTCGCCGGTAGCCTGCATGGGCCCGGACATCTCACCCCGCGATCGCTGCGCTGAGAGGTCCTGGGTCTCGGGGGATTACGTTGATGAGACAGTTTCTTTCTGGTCTTGCTGTTGGGACGGCGCTGGGCCTATTGCCCGGTCTCGGCTCGGCACAAGTATTCACCGAGTCCGTTTGTCCGCAGGAAGATCATGCCGCGTTTCATGCTTGCGCGCTGCGTGAGACGCCGAACCCGCCGCGCCGTGCTGACGGCCGTCCAGACTTCACAGGCCTCTGGCGCCGGCGCACCTGGGCGTTCGAGAACTTCGAAGCGCATCCCGAGAACGCCGATGATTTCGGTGGCCCTAGCGTGATCGTTGATCCGTCCGACGGGATCGTGCCGATTCAGCCGTGGGCCGAGGAAGAAAGGATTCGGATCCGCGACGAGCACATGCACCACAACGCGGTCTGCATCCTTGCGGGTCCGGCAGGCACGATGTACATGACGAGCCGTTTTCAGTTTCTCCAAGACGAGCGCGATCTCGTCATGGTCGGCGAGCAGCTCACGGCGCATCCGTATCGCATCATTCCGATCGATGGACGCCCGCATATCGGCAATATTCCGTTATGGAACGGCGATGCGCGCGGGCATTGGGACGGCGACACGCTCGTCATCGAATCACCGAACCACAATGCGAAATACATGCTCGACCAACAGGGACGCTTCATCACGGACGAAGCGGTCATTACCGAGAGACTGACACGGCTCGACGAGAACACGATCCACTACTCGGCGACCTACGATGACCCCAACGTGCTCACGCAGCCGATGACGATGGCGTTCGCATTTCGGCGCGATGCGGCGCAAGGTGCTGAGATTTGGGAAGAAGCCTGTCACGAGACTAACACCGAGCAATTGGAGCTCTTCCGCAACAACGGCTATACGGTTTATCCAGGTATGACGGGCGAGAGAGCGAGACAGCTCAAGGCCGAATGGGAGGCGCGACAACGATGAAACATTTTGGCGTAGCGGCACCCGCGGCGTTGCTCCTAGCGGGACTGCCCGTCAGCGCACATCACTCGATCGCCGCGGGCTTCGACATGCAGACGGATATCTCCATCACGGGGACGATCACGACGATGGAGTTCATCAATCCGCATGCACGGCTATTTCTAGAAGTCGAGGATGAGAACGGGCAGACCGAGACCTGGACCGTATGGTTCACGAGCGGCAACAATCTCATGCGCCGCGGCTGGCGACCGACCGATCTGCCCGTTGGAGAAACCGTCACTGTGACAGGGTTTCCGGCCCGCGACGGCTCGCCGCAGACCTATGGCGGTGAGACGACGCTCGGCGACGGGCGCATACTGTTCGGCGGCAACGCCCCTGGTCAACGCTGATCATGCGCCGTCTCTCGATGCTTGCGGCGGCCGCGCTCGCCCTAGCCTTGCCGCTCACTGGATCGGCACAGGGCACGGGTGACGACATTCCACGCATGCCTGACGGCCGGCCCGATTTGCGCGGTGTCTGGCAGACGATGAACTCCGCCGTCTGGAATCTCGAAGACCATACCGCCGAGCTCGGTATCCCAGCGGGTCAGAGCGTCATCGAGGGCGGCCGGATTCCGTATTTGCCCGCTGCGCTCGCGCAGCGACAGCGCAACTACGAGAACCGCCTGACCGATGACCCTGAAGCCAATTGCTACATGGTCGGCGTGCCGCGTATCACTTACATGCCCTACCCGTTCCAGATTATGCAGACGCCGGAACAGGTGACGTTTCTCTACGAGTACATACACATCTTCCGTAACGTGCGCATCGACAGCGAGCACATACCCGGACCGATCCAGTGGTGGATGGGCGACTCACGCGGGCATTGGGAAGGCGACACGTTCGTCGTTGACGTGGTTCATTTCACCGACCGGACCTGGCTCGATCGCTCGGGCAACTATCACAGCCCCGAGCTGCACGTCGTCGAGCGTTACACGCCCATGGGCCCGAACCACATCCTGTACGAAGCGACGCTCGAAGACCCACAGGTGTTCTCGCGTCCATGGACAATCAGCATGCCGCTTTACCGCCGGCTCGAACCGAATACGCAGATCCTCGAGTACGAGTGCTATGCGTATACGGAAGAACTTAAGGACGCAGGCAGCTGAGACAGACTAAGGAGCCGGCCCTCTGACCGGGTGGAAGAGTCCGTACTGCCAACCACGCATCGCGAGCACGACCGTCGTTCCGTGACGCTCGCCGAGCGGCAATGCAGCATCGTCCGTGTTGGCTACCTCGTATTCTCTGGCCAACCGTTTCACCTTGCGTACGAACTCGCTGATGCTCTCCTTCGACAGCATGCCGTTCAGAACGATCAAGCATTCGTCTTCGCGATTGAACCGGCCTTTTAGAAACTGAGGACCGAGCCGTTCTTGGAACAGAGTCTGAATCGGCCCATTCGGTAACCAACGAAACGTCGGCGCAACTCTGAGCTTGATGCGATTGCCGGGAAGCAAGTCGATCAACTTGAGCCGATCGAGCGCGGCGAGTTTCTGAAAGCACTCACCTTCGGTTATGTCGTAGAACGCTACGATCTCCGCCATCGTCCACCGGTTCAACGAGCAGATCGCAACGGCGAGCAGCGTCTTGTCGTCGACGAGCTCTTGCTCTTGCTCGGCCGTGAGCTGCTGCAGCTGATTCTGCTCATCGTTCATTTGCTGAACGAGATCGGAGATCTCCATCTCGAGCATCTGGCAGACCTTATCGAGGCGCTCCAGCGAAAAATCCTCGCGCGAGAACAGCCGCTTGACGCTCGCCTCGCTCAAGCCCAGTGCAGCCGCAACATCCACGTAAGTCCTGCCCCGAGCCTTGAGCGCTCGCTTCAGCGTATCGAGAAGCGCAGCCGTTTGAGCCATCGGCCCCTCCGAACGATCAATCGTAGCTAAATATAATACCTAAGGCTGCAGAAGCTACAACTTCTGAGTCTTTAGTAGCTAAATAGAATACCTTCTTTCAGTCTGCTTAATACCAAGCTGCCGAGGCCGCAACGATGACGAGACCGAATCGCAGACACCCCCCAGCAACATTCGACACACATGCTCTGAAGCTCGTGCTCGCGGGCGCGCTAGCCCTGATGCTGGCTGCCTGCGAAGAAAGCGAGGAAGAGCCTCCGGCGCCAAGCTCGTCGTCGGGCATGTGTCTTCAGACGAGCATACAGAACTGTGGTCCGGGTCCGTGGGACCCTTTCGGCATCGCCCTTTCGTTCGCGTGGGTTTCCGGTCAGTGCACGACAGAGGTTGCCTGCACCACGACGCCCGTGCAGACGGACTTCGACACTGGAATCGTGACCGATGACTTCATCGCCGAGAACTGGACCACGGCGAGCGCCGAGGAGACCGAGCCCAACGACGACGCATCACAGGCGAACCCCTTCGTGCTGCAAGCGAGAAGCGGCCTACTGTTTTCGGGAAGCCTCAACGACACACGCGACACGGCGGACTACATAGCGCTGTCCTTCGGCCGAGACGCATCGACAAACGGCTATACGGCATACCTCTGTGGCACGCCCGATGACTGTCTACAGCCCTGGTACGACGGAAGCGCTGTCTACCTCGAGTTGTTGGATCAGAACGAAGTTGTCATCCAGACGACGAATCTGGCGCCCACGCATTTCTTCTCGTTCCACGGGAGTCCCGGCGTCCTGTATTACGTTGCCGTGCGGGCGGCAGCAACAAACGGCACTGACTTCGACTACAAACTGGTCATCACCGACTGAACCGGTTGGCCTACGTGCTGCACGGACATCGATCAGACACGCTATCATCGTGAGCAACCGAGTCGCGGAGATGTCTGCAATGCATAGTTTCTTCTCGAAGATCGCCTCGATCGTGATCTTGACCGTTGGCACAACCCTGTCGATACCTGTGATCGCGCAATCCGGCGCGGTCGATTCAATCTTCACGAACGGCAGGGTCGTTACGGTCGATGAGCAGTTTCGAATCGCCGAGGCCATTGCGGTGCGCGGTGATCGCATCGTTGCCGTCGGCACGGTCGCAGAGATCGGCGCATTGGCGAACGCGAACACCGAGACTATCGATCTCGGCGGTCGCACAGTAATCCCGGGTCTCATCGACAATCACTTACACCTGCTGCGAGCCGGATTGACCTGGCTACAAGACGTTCGCCTCGACGGCATCGAGTCACGCGCCGGAGCCCTGGCCCGGCTGCGTGCGAGAGCCGCGCAGATACCCGAGGGCGAGTGGGTATTCACGCTCGGCGGCTTTATGCCGAATCAATTCGCCGACGATTCGAGCCCGTTCACGCGTGAGGAGCTCGATCGCATCATTCCAAATCACCCCGTGCTCCTGCAGTCCGCCTATTACCGAACCTACGTGAACAGTCGTGCGCTGCAGGCGCTCGACCTCGAAGCCCAATCTCCCGACTGGGTCATACGTGACGCTAATGGCAGGCCGACCGGTGAGATCGGCATGGCGGGCGTCAGGCCCATTGCGAATATGCTGCCGACACCATCGCGCGCACAAATCGAGGCAAGCACGACCGCGATGATCGAAGATCTGAACGGCATGGGTCTGACGGCCGTGGGTGCCGTCGGCTGCCCCGAGAACGTGCTCGATCTCTACCGCGCCTGGGCCGCCGAGGATGTGCTGAACCTGCGCGTGCTGTGCATGGACGGATTGAGTGCCGCTACACCCGAGGACGTCGATGCCGTCGTGTCGCGTATCGCCGATATGGAGACCTTTCAGGGCGATGACATGGTCGACCGTGTCCAGTACGGAGAGGGCGTCTACCAGCCGTTGCACGACAGCCCCTACAACGTCGATCCGGCACCGACGCCGGATGAATTCCGGCAGTGGCGCCGTATCGTGAACGAGATCGCGAGAGCCGGCATGCCCTTGCAGGTGCACGCGCATTACCCCGACACACTCGACGGATTCCTCGACGTGCTCGAGGACGTCAATACCGAGTATCCGATTCGCAACCTGCGCTGGGCCTTTGCGCATGGCAATCAGCTCGACGCGGAGATTCTCGAGCGGATGAAGTCGCTCGGCCTGTATGCGGCCATGCATCCGTGGATGGTCACGAACGGTGCCGTCCTTCACGAGCTCTATGGCGACGCGGCCTATGACTTCATGGCGCTGCGAACGATCCAGGACAGCGGCATCACGTGGGGCTTCGGTAGCGACGGCACCCGCGTGAATCTGATCTCGCCATTCGAGATCCTCGGATGGGCCGTGACCGGCGAGATGATCGGCGGAAGAAAGGTCACGCGCCAGACGATCACGCGTGAAGAGGCGCTGATCGCGTATACGCGCAAGAATGCCTATCTGGTATTCCGCGAAGACGAGATCGGCTCCATCGAGGCGGGCAAGCGTGCGGATTTCGTCGTGCTCGATCGCGACTATCTGACGATCGCCGCCGAGCAAATCAGAGACATTCAGCCTGTCATGACTATCGTCGACGGACGCGTGGTCTTTGACAATGCGACCGCGGACTGATGGACTTGTCCCCCAAATCAAGGGGGAGCGACGAGTATGGCGATAGCTGAGGCCGGCACCGCGCAGCAATTGGCGGGCGAAGAATGGCCGGACCTGACCGAGCGGGAGCGGGACCGCCGATGGCGCGAGGTGCGCTGGCGCATGGACATGGCGGGGCTCGATTGCCTGCTGGTTTGGGGCAACGAGTCCAAGTGGCAATCGGCGCTCGCCAACAACCGCTATCTGACTGGCCGCGTCGCACCGGGTTGCGTGCTCTTCCCGCTCGACGGCAATCCGGTCATCTGGTCGGGGTTTCCGCACGATGTGACGAAGTGGGGTGCACTCGCCGGCGGCTGGGTCGAGGACGTGCGGTCCGGTCAGTCGACGACCGAAAACATCGTCGAAACGCTTCGTGACCGCGGGTTCGCGAACGCCGCAATCGGTGTCGTCGGGTTCGGCGAGACCAGGCCACGCGTGATTCCCGAGACGGTACCTTTCCAGCAGTTCTCGCACATCACGTCCGCGCTCGATGGGGCGCGGTTCGTCGACGCCGGCTGGCTCATCGAGCAAACACGCATCGTCAAAGGACCCGAGGAAATCGCGTGTATCCGTAAATCCGCAGAACTCGCAAAGGCCATGGCCGATTCGTTAATCGCCTCGGCGCAACCCGGCAGGCGCGAGACCGAAGTCTATGCCGACATGTTGCACGCGAACCTTCACGGCGGCGGTGAGGAAGACATGATCTGGATCAGCTCCGGCGCTGTACCCCCGCCACACGGCAAGCGCCCACCGGCAAGTCATCGCGTGCTCGAGGCCGGCGACATCGTCGTTTGCGAGTACCACGCGTGCTACAAGGGCTATCTGACGGGCGCCGAAGTCTCCGTGTCGCTCGGCGAGCCTAATCTCAAGTATCAGCGCATCCACGAAGTTTGCGTCGAGACGCAGAAGAGCGGCATCGCAGCCATGAAACCGGGCAATCTCATCGAGGATGCCGTGCACGCGTTTCGCCAACCCATCATCGATGCTGGCTTCGGCTCCGTCGAATGCGGCTTCCACGGCCACGGCCTGGCGTCGCCGGAGTTTCCGAGCTGCATGTATGGCGGCACGGCAGGCTCGTGGCAGAAACACGCCTACGCCCGCATGCCCACGATCGAATTCCAGCCGAACATGGTGTTTGCGACTGCGTCGGATATCTACGATCCCGAATGGAACAAAGACACCGGCCTAATGATGGGGCGTACGGTTTTGATCACGGCTGACGGTCCCGAGGAGATCACAGGCATCCCGCTCGAGCCTGAAATGATCGTCGTGTGATCTACGCTGTGCCGACGGACGTGATTCGAGCCTCGACATGAGCGGCATCACCAACGCTGGGGGCAGACCGGCCGACTTGCTCGGGCATCCGCGAGGTCTCGCCACGCTGTTCATCACGGAGATGTGGGAGCGCTTCAGCTACTACGGCATGCGCGCGCTGCTCGTGCTGTTCATGGTCGCGGCGATCGAGGATGGCGGCCTCGGCCTGACGGATCAGACCGCCACTGCCATCTATGGATTGTATACGGCCGCAGTCTTTCTCGGCTCCCTGCCCGGCGGCTGGATCGCCGATCGCCTCCTGGGCGCGCAGGCCGCCGTCTGGATTGGCGGCATCGTTATCATGTTCGGGCATTTCATTCTCGCCGTGCCGAGCGTCTCGCTCTTCTTCTTGGGTCTGATCGTCATCGTCCTAGGCACTGGCCTACTAAAGCCGAATATCACCGCAATCGTCGGCGAGCTCTACGAGCTCGACGATCCGCGTCGCGACAGCGGTTTCACGCTCTTTTATATGGGGATCAATTTGGGAGCGGCAATCGGGCCGCTCGTGTGTGGTTGGTTAGCGTTTCAGAACTGGCATTACGGTTTCGCGGCCGCGGGGGTCGGCATGCTGTTCGGCCTCGTGCAGTTTCGACTGACGCGACATCACTTAGGCAACGCCGGACGCGAGCCGGATCCGTCCGACCGGCCTAGTGATGAGTTTCGGCGCCGAGCGTGGATGGTCATCGGGGCCTGTCTCGTGGGCATCGGCTATCTCTATGTGGCGGGCATGGAGGGTTGNNGGGCATGGGGGGTTGGCTGCAGTACGATCCGGTTTGGCTCGCCCAGGCCGCAACCTACGTCATCGTTGCAGTCGCCGTGTTCTATTTCGGCTATCTGTTCTTCTTCAGTGGGCTCACGACCACGGAGCGTGGCCGAATGGTCGTCATCTTTGTGCTGATAAGCGCCGCAACGGTGTTCTGGGTTGGCTCGGAGCAGGCGGGCTCGTCACTGAACCTATTCGCGCAGCGCTATACGATCAGAGACTTCGGCGACTTCGTCATCCCCGCGAGCTGGTTTCAGTCGGCCAACCCTGTCTTTATCATCTTGCTCGGACCCCTTTATTCGATGTTCTGGGTCGCGCTCGCGCGCCGTCATATGGATCCGAGCTCACCGTTGAAGCTTGGCATTGGCCTCGTGATTCTCGGTCTGGCGTTCGTCGTCATGATCGGCGCGGCCAACTTGGTGGCAGCCGGTCAGCAGGTTTTTCCGTCGTGGCTGCTGTTTACCTATCTGCTTCTGACGATGGGCGAGCTGGCCCTGAGCCCGATAGGCATAAGCGCTTTGACGAAGCTTGCGCCGCGCAGGCTCGTCGGCCAGATGATGGGCGTCTGGTTTCTGTCCCTGTCTTTGGGCAGCATTTTGGCGGGCCTGTTCGCTGGCGAGTTCGATCCGGACGCCGTGGAGGATATGCCCGGTCTTTACCTGCAGCTCGTGCTCATGATGGTAGGCGCAGGCGCGCTCTTGATGCTCGCGGCGCGACCGCTGAAGCGTTTGGCGGCCGGGATTCGTTAGAAGAAGCGCTCGCGCACAGGATACGCTCGCGGCGATTCAAACGCCGGCCATCTGAGCCGCGCTCAGTCTGAATGTCCGCTAATCGCGTGCGCTTTCCGTGAGCCTCATTAGGAGGAACTCTGTTTATCCACCGCATCTGTGGATAAACCTGTGGAAAAGTCGCCCGTCTGCGGCGGTATAGTCATTCGACCATGGGGAACTTAATCTTGATCAAGAACAATGAGCGTCTCATCGAAGGGTGTCGGTTCGCGAATTTGCGCAAATTTTGTTCTGCGCCATTGTCGATTGTTAGCAAATTACACGAAGAAAAGATCAGAACTCAGCGGATAGATTGCGACTCGTTTTTTATCCAAATTCACGGCTTTCAAAAAACTTGCGCTTCGAGATTTTTTGACTAGGATTGATGGTGAGGCTTCGGCCTCACGTTAGCAAGTTCGCTTGTTAACAGCCGCCCTGCAGTAGGAGATCCGAGTCTCCACAGGTGTTGGGGGCGGTGGACGCAAAGGCAGTGCTTGA
>JABAOE010043727.1_pt2 | contig 16168 bp, 12 predicted proteins | sample 7062141 | NCBI WGS metagenome assembly JABAOE01 (sample SAMN14538627, study PRJNA623070) | marine sediment metagenome | biome: marine biome [ENVO:00000428]; feature: marine pelagic biome [ENVO:01000023]; material: deep marine sediment [ENVO:00002113] | place: India: Gulf of Khambhat ... | reverse complement strand
GGTGGAGGCATAGCAGAACCCATAGAATTCATCGTTGATTACCAAAGGATGCTAGATTAACAGGGGTGATCACGGACAGCGGATGACCCGTTCTCCATGTGTTTTGAGGGAACTGAACGGCGGCTTGTGGCCGTCAGCGGAAATTGGAGGCTGCGTCCAGGCTGATGCGAAACAATCTTTCACACGTACAAGCGAAGACGAGCAGGCACACGGAGTCTAACGAGGATTCCAACTCGGGTAATCGGAGAATGTTATGACCACTTCACGTCGCGAATTTGTAGGATCAGTGGCACTTGGCACCGCCGCGGGCATGCTCGGGGGCACATCTCTCATCAGTAACAATGCGAAAGCTCAGACCCGGGCTGCTTCGGCGTCCGGTGTTTACGACGGTGGCATTATCCAGCTCCACCAGAACGAGAGTGCGCGTGGCCCTGGTCCGAAAACCATGGAGGTGCTGCGTTCCCATGTCAATAAACGTGTCGGTCGAGGTTATCCGGCAGACCATGTCAGTGAGCTGCACGCCGGCATAGCCAATTACTACAACGTGGCGAACGAACACGTCCAACTAGCAACGGGGTCCTCCCCATTGTTGCGGGCCGCGGTACGGGCCTTCTGCTCTGCGGATAAGAGACTCGTAATACCGATGCCTACCTATTCGACCAGCTTGAGCACGGCGCATACCATCGGCGCAGCAACGCAGGAACTGCCGCTCGATGACTCACTAGGTATCGATCTCGACACACTGGCCGATGCCGCCCCAGGTGCCGGCCTCTTATATCTCTGTAATCCGAATAATCCAACGGGAACTGTACATGGCCCTGATGCTGTTGCGCGCTTCGTAAGTCGCGTCGTACGAGAAGCATCGGGCACGATGATTCACATCGACGAGGCCTACATCGACTACGCCAGACCGGGCGCGATCGAAACAGCGCTGCCATTAACGCTGGAGCATGAGAACGTCTTTGTTACACGGTCGTTCTCCAAGGCGCACGGCATGCCTGGCCTGCGTATCGGATACGCATTGGGTCAGGAACAGACGCTGGCCAAGATCCGCAGCGCCTGGGGTCTCGGTGACGTCAACATGCTAGGGGCCATAGCTGCACTAACAGCACTGGAGGACAGAGAGCACATTGCACGGGAAGTGCAGGAGAACGCCGAGATTCGTGACATGACCATCGGTGCGTTCCGCGAGATGGGGTTCGAAGTCGGAGATTCCAACACCAACCACATTTTCGTAAACATCAGGCGCCCGGCACGGGAGTTCCGCGACGCTTGTCTGGAGAACAACGTGCTCGTCGGCCGGGACTTCCCTCCAATGGAGGATACACACTGCCGAATTTCGCTCGGCAGTAGAGAAGAGATGGAAATTGCAATAGAGGTATTCAGAAAGGTTCTAGCTTGACACGGGCAACAGAGGGGATGCCTCACGTAGATCATTTACTGTCACGCAGTACCTGAATCTGAGTTCTCAAGAATTCATACTGCGCCTGTTCTTCCGCTGACAGTGCTCTCTCGAGCAGATTTTCGTGCTCGTAGGGGTCGTGCGCTAGGTTGTAGAACTCCTCGCGACCTTCGTGCCGCAACAATTTGTAGTGGTCATTGCGCATTGCGTAGTTTGCATCTTCTACGCCAAGAAAGCTGCCCGAGAAGACGTCTGCGTAGATCCAGTCACGACGGGACTGCAACGCGGGGTCGGAAAAATAGGGGACGATACTGACAGAATCGAGCGTGACGCCATCTGGCACAACATCGTCCATAGTGACTTCGGCTATCTCGAGTATCGTGGCAAAAAGATCGGTGGAGTTGACCAGAGCGTCGGAAACGGCGCCCCGCTCGACACCCGGCCCTGAGATAATCAGTGGCACGTTGAGACCGCCCTGATAGACGGTACCCTTCGCGCGCCCCGGTTCAAATGGGGGAATCACGGAGCTATTGGTCGTGCCGTTATCACCTACGAAAATAATGTAGGTGTTCTCGCGAACGCTTGGGGTCATGGAGTCCAGGACTCGTCCGATCTCCGTATCCATGGCTTCGATCATGGCGTGGAAATAGCGGATCGGGTTCTCAGAAGTATCCTGTGTTGGGCTCAGATCCGAGTAGTCCGACTGCAGAAGCTCCCGTGGCGGTAGGTGAAGCGGCGTATGCGGCAAGATGAAACTCAACCACATGAACCACGGCTCATCGCCCTGTTCGCCAATCCATTCGATTGCCGTGTCGGCCTGATCTATCGCCGAATGAGTTGTCGTTCCAACGACCTCGCCGTTTAGGACCTTTCGCCAAGCGAAATAGGAGTCCTCGCCATGCATAATGACCGAATAAAAATCGATGCCGGCGTTCTTTGGGTGTTGTAGCCAACCGTTGTCGCGATCAGCGAGATGCCACTTTCCAATCGCGGCAGTACGGTAGGCGCTCCCGGTACCGGCATCCAGCGCCGCCGGCAGCATGAATTCGGTCGAAGGCAGCCCGCGGCTAACAGGATTGCCGGGATTGCGGGCTCTGCCTGGTGGCTCCCAGGGGGCTGATGTTGGCTTGGCCGGAGGAGGCGGTAACGGTCCCGACGCGCCGCCATCCGCACCGGGCCCGATGGGTCTGCCCACACCGGTCCGAAATCCGTAGCGTCCCGTCATAATTGTTGCGCGCGTGGGAGAACAGACGGGTTGAGACCAGAAGTTCCGAAACCGGACACCGTCTTGGGCGAGCGCATCGATCGTTATCGTAGTGGGCGCTGTTTCGCCCAGCCCGTAGACGGAAAGGGCCTCGACGCCCATGTCGTCGGCCAGAATGAGAAGAATGTTCGGCTCGGCTGTAGCGTGATTCGAAGCGCAAGCCCAGACTAGTGTTGCCAGCGTGCAGAGTCGTCGCATGCGAGTCTCCCCTGACGAATTGCCAGTCACTCGTCGATCATTTTCCCAATGATCCGAGGAAAATTGATCCGAGGTCAAGCGCTCCAGAGCATCGCGGAGGATCGTTTCAGATCCCGAACCAGTTCCGAGTACAGATGTCTGTCTCTTCAGGGACAGTGGACCCTACGCCTGTCCGGAGTCGTTAGAAGCGACGCGATACGGAATCCTCAGGCGCCCAGCTGCCACCAGCACGCTTGCGTAACTCGAAAAGCGAGCGCTTCGCATCTTCCACGATCGCCGCTTCGTCCATTGCCACAATTATTCCTGCGCGCTTTAGCACTCTGCCGCCGGAAATGACTGTATCGACATTCGATACCGTTGCCGAACGCACTAAAGCTGTTTCAACGTTGCCTACCGGCACCATATTGATATCGTCAGCGCGCACGAGGACGATATCAGCCCGCTTACCCGACGCCAACGATCCGGTTACGTCATCAATACCTAGTGCTTTGGCACCATTGATGGTGGCCATCTCGAGAACTTGGTGGAAGCCGAGTTTGGGTAGTTCCTGGGTGTCTGTTTCGTTCCAGGGTATTCCATAGGCCCAGGTCGTGGACATCGCATCGAACATCGAGACGCTACTGAGTGCGGAGCTATCGGCGGAGCAGGATAGATTCACGCCATCGTTAGTCATCTTCAGCAGCTGGCTTCGAAAGTCACCGTCTTCCTGCAGCCGTAGTTCCGATTCGATGGAAAAACTTAGCGAACAGCCTATCTCGGCGATTGCGGCCCGATCGTCGGCTGTCTGCACGATGCCGTGTACGACTATCGTCGAAGCATCCAGCAAGCGCTCGTTCCGCAGCTGCGCGCACGATGTATACCTTCGCCTCGTTTGGCCAACATGCATGACGACTGGCGCATCCAGGCTGCGTGCCGCCTCGATCTCGGGTTGATACACGTTTCTATCGGTATACATCGGCCCGCGTACGGCTACACCCAAGTCGACGTTGCCGGCGAACGGTGAGTCTGCGCCGAACCATTCGCGCTTGACGCGCTCCAAATCGGCGATCTGCATCATCACTGTATCTGGCGTCGGATCCGCCCATCCATAGGAGTAACGTCCGCTTAGTCCACTCTCAGCCATCGCCCGAAGCTCTGCATCAACGTGATCCGGCGTTTGAGTCGCGTGGGCGAAGTTGTTCACCGTCGTGATACCGGCGTGAGCGGCCTCCAACAGCGCCATTCGATTGGCCGCGTAATGATCTTCTGGTCTGAAGTGCTCAACGAAGGCCTGTTTCAACGGAAAGTAGCTCGTATCGGCGCGCAGCATGTTCTTCAGCGTGCTGTTCCATAGATGCCAATGGGTATCGACGAATCCCGGTATGGCGATCATATTGCCGGCTTCGATGACTTCGAGTCCCGCGGCATCGATAGATTCGGAGACCTCCGCGATCATCCCATTACGGATCAAGATGTCGGCGGCTCGCCTATTGGGGGACTCGCTGTCCATGGTGACGATGTATGCACCACGGATGAGGTAAGTGTCGCCGCTCGGAACATCCGCTGGAGTTTCCGATTCTGTGGGGCTCTGCGCTCGAGCAGCGTTCGGCGTAGTCGCCAGCAAGGATGCTGTGCCGGCGAGGCCGGCCAGCCTGCCACTATCCCTAAGGAAGCTGCGCCTCGACGGGTTCTGTATCGTGTCCTGCGCACCTACCTCCCAATCGGGTCGCGTCTTCTCATCCATTCTCGCCCCCTGCATGCATTCGATGCTCCCGAGTGATCCTGCCAGATTTCGCCCGATTTTGGGGCAACTAACGAGCTGAACTGGGTGCAATTAATCAAATGGCGGCGATTCGATCCCCATCTGGGTAAAATCCTCAGCTCAGGATCGTTCTGGAGCCAGCATGTCCTTCCTGAGGGAAATGACGCGACGCAAGGTCTTCCAAGTCGCCACAGTCTATGCGGTAGTGGCTTGGCTGCTTGTGCAGATCGTTGCGACAGTTGAGGTTCCGCTGAGTCTGCCTGACTGGTTCGATACGGTCGCAATCGTCTTGCTGGCGCTCGGTTTTCCTATAGCGGTGATCTTGGCCTGGGCGTTCGATCTGACGGCCCAGGGAATCCGAAGTGAGTCGGACCCCCGCATTCAGGAGAACTTGATTCCTGTCCATGCTGGGGGGCAATGGCCCAACTACATTCTCCAAGGGCTCGTCCTGATCGCTGTCGGGTTCTTGGTGATCGATCAGTATGTGCTGGAGCGTGGCGTCGCCGTAAGAGGGGAAGATGGATCCGCCTCGCTGTCGACTGCGGCATCGGTCAACGTCAAGCGAACAGAAATCAACCTGGGAGTCACGGAGTCCCTTGGTGATACGGGACTCGGTGCCCAGGTGACATTGTCACGGGATGGCCGCCGTATTGCGTACGCAGCTCAAGTGGACAGTACGAGTCAGCTCTATCTTCGAAACCTCGACCAATTAGAAGCGCGGCTAATTCCTGGCACGCAGGGAGCCCGTAACCCGTTCTTCTCGCCCGACGGAGAATGGCTAGGGTTCTACGATGAACAAGAAGGTATTCTGAAGAAGGTTTCAGTTGATGGAGGAGCACCTCAAGCATTAGCGGACGCTACCTTCGCGAGCGGTGGATCCTGGATGAGCGACGACACCATCGTATTTGGAACTGGAGACTCGACTACAGGAAGAAAACTGTTTCGTGTCTCAGCCACGGGAGGAGCACCCGAGATTCTGGTTCCACCGGGCCCAGAAACGGGTCACGGACATCCAGATGTGTTACCCGGCAGCGACGCTGTGTTACTGGCGGTTAGACCTGGAATCGGGGGGAATGGTCCCGCAAGGGCTGGACATATAGCGTTGCTGTCGCTCGCAACGAATGAGCTCCGAACCCTGATCGAGCCGGGGCACGCGCCTCGCTACTCGCCCACAGGGCATGTCCTGTTCGTGCGAGCAGGCGATCTCTGGGCGGTCCCGTTCGATGCGCAACGACTGGAGACGACGGGGCCTGAAGTGCGCGTGATTGCTGGCGTGCAGCAAGACGGCCATTTCGGTTCTGCTGCGTACGCTATCTCTGGCGACGGGATGCTCGTCTATTTGCCAGGCGGTGATATGGCGGTTGAAGGACAGAACACAAGCCTGAAATGGGTGGATCGAGACGGGCGCGAGGAACCCTTGGATTTAGAACCATCCCTGTACATGGGTCCGCAACTCTCGCCCGACGGAGAGCGCGTAGCTGCTGTTTTAAGAACGGAGACTGAAATTGGGGATATCTTAATTATCGACTTGATGACCAACACGCGCAGCCGGCTTACGAGCGGACAAGGGCCGCACTACTATCCTCGCTGGACACCAGACGGTGAGAGCCTGGTTTACTGGTGGGGTCCTCCCGATGAGGAAGCCGGCGGACTCTTCCGGCAAGCCGCCGACGGGACCGGTCGGCCCGAGCGGCTGACGGTGAGCGGCTCCAGTTTTCAGATACCCCACTCCTTCGCGGACGACGGAAGCTGGATGGTTTTCGAGCACACAACGCCCAACGACGACTTGTATCTCATGTCTTTGGACGAGGGCACGGAACCGCAGCCGCTGCTCAACGGGCCCTACGACGAAACGGATGCTGTGATTTCTCCCGACGAGAGGTGGATAGCTTATGCCTCTGACGAAACCGGAAGATTCGAGATCTACGTTCGGCCGTTTCCGAATGTCAACGGTGGATCGTGGCAAATCTCCGATCGTGGGGGAATCGAACCCTTGTGGAGTCCCGACGGCTCGGAGCTGTTTTTCCGCAGCGGCGCCGGGTTTTTTTCAGTCAGTATCAGGAGCGAAGGCGCGGCGATAGCGAGGGGCACGCCCGAAGAGATGTTCACCGGTGTGTACAAGGACGACCCCGGTGCCGCGCCGAATTACGATATCTCGCTGGACGGGCAGCGCTTCCTAGTGATCGATGAATCGAACCGATCTTCCGAACAGGCTGTCCTTGTTGCCATAGAGAATTGGTTCGAGGAACTCGACCGCCTTGCACCTCCGGCAGAGCAACCTCCATGATCACTCTTCGCCAAAGGCTACGGTCCGCAAGAGCGCGAGTTGTACAAGGTTGCCAGCCGAGTCTGTTGAGGTACGGTCGATGAAACGAGAGTCCGTGAATCCATGCGACTGGGGGCTGCAATACAGCATGGATCAGGGAGAGCTCGTGGAAGGGCTAAGCCGCTACTTGCACTTCTCGGGACAGATCTCGGTTGAGCCGGACAGCAGTACGGAGATGGGAATCTCGATAAAGCATGTGGGTGATATCAGAGGACAGATGCAGCTGGCGCTCGCGAACGTCGATGCAGTATTGGAGACAGCAGGAATGCGTCGCAGCAATATCCTGTCGCTACGATTTTTCACCACGGATATTGATGGATTCCTGGAGAACTATGACGTATACGCTGACTGGATAAAGGACGCCGGAACGCGACCTCCTCAATCGCTTCTGGGGGTCAATCGGCTTGTGCTGCCTGATCTGCTGGTTGAAATTGAAGCTTTTGCAGGAGAATAGCGCTGCGACGGTCGATAACGGCCGATAGCCGCCGCCGGCCTGCTGTCGAGAAGTGGATCAGGAAGGAAACTGTCGAAGTGCTTGCGGCAGCTTGTGCCTAATCCTGAGTCGATCAACTTGGTGTACGATCTACGCATCGAGCTCATCGGGCGGGCTCCATCGTCTCGTCCGCTCGTTAGCCGGTTATCGCAGATTCATAGGCGCAGAGGGTAGGAATCGATACAAACTACATCGCACAACATTACGGGGGGAGGACGATGATCACTATAAGAACACCTAAGTTCGTCGTGTTCGCTACTTTGACCGTTGCAGCCGTAACGGGTCTATGGTCGGCTAGCACGCCAGCGCAACAGTCCGAGTTTCGCCTCGAGGAGGCGACGATTACTGGTGTACACCAGGCAATACAGGCTGGTGAGCTGACCTGCTTAGGGCTCGTGCAGTCGTATATCGATCGTGCGCGCGTCTACAACGGCGTAACGAACCAACTCGTAACCCGCGAGGGTGGGCCGGTCGAGGCTGTGCCAGGCACTGTTCGCGCGGGTGCACCGCTGCAGTTTCCGACCCAGACCGTTGCGATAACGGAGTTCCTGCCGAATTTCGATGACTACGCCGGCCCGCCGATCGAGTTCGGTCGGATGGAGCCGACGGCCTCCGATCCGAGCGTCTACCAGCAGTTCGGGATGACCGTTGGCATGCCCAATGCCGGCCAGTCCAATGCGCTCGGTACGCTGAATCTGCGCGGGGAGCGCTCGGTCACGTGCAAAGGCGACGCCGACCGCCATCCTTCGGCGGGACCGCTACCCGACGGTTCACACCCGGCGTGTCAGGTCTTGCGCCAATTCCCCGATGCGCTCGAGCAGGCGATGGGCCTCGATATTCAATACGGCTCCGAGCCGGACCTCGAGCGCCATCCGATGTACTGCATCCCGTTCAGCTTCAAAGATCCGTTCGACACGAAAGACATNNATGCGCAGTACGACATCGACTTTCCCGCAAACGACCACACGCTCGTCGCACAGCTCAGAGACAAAGGCGCGATCATCTACGCCAAAGCCGTCAACTCCGAGTACAACGGGCGCGGTTGTGGCGGCAGTGGTTGCGATCCAGGCGGGCGCCACGAGGCAGAAGCCATACTGCCTTCCTCGCTGGGTTACCAGCGCAGCTCGTGGTCGGGCAATCCGAGCTCGGTGTACGACTCGACGCGCGCAGCATCGCTTGGTTCGAGCTCAGGCTCTGCGGTCAGCGTGAGCGCCAACCTCGTGATGTGCAGCCTGTGCGAGGAGACGTCTTTGTCGTGCCGCGGCCCGGCGAACCACAACTCCGTTGCGCTGCTGTTGCCGCACAAATCGGTCATCTCATTCCACGGCAACGCGATTGGATCGGATATCTATTACGACCGCTCGGGTATTCATTGCCGCTCGATCGTGGACTCCGCGAAGGTGCTCGACGCGCTCAAGGACCCGGAAGACGGCTATTACGATCCACGCGACATCTGGACGACGGTGCCGAGTGCCACCGTGCTCGATAGCTACGCAGAGCACACGGTCGAAGACGCGCAGCCGGGCTCGCTCAGTGACGTGCGCATCGGCGTGATTCGCGAATCGATGCTCAAGTTCCCGGGCGTGCGTGCGGATGAGCCTATCGTCGATGCTGCGGTTGCCGAGATCGAAGCCGTGCTGCGCGATGAGCTCGGCGCGACGCTCGTGGAGTCTGTCGATCCATTCTGGCCGGACGATGCGGACATCGAGAACATGCAGCCATCCTATACGGATGCGTTAGCCGAGCTCGTGCCGATCTTCTTCCCCGAGATCCTGTATTGGCTCGACGACGATGAGCAGCCGGTATTTCCGGACTTCGCAGCAATGATTCAGCCGACCGAATTTGCGCCAGGGATCGTCCATGGCGCGGGCACGATGACCCCGGTCGATTATATGGTTGCTATGGCCGAGGGCACCGAGCCACCACCGAGCAACCTGAACATCCGCACGATCATGACGTTGGGCTTCTCCAACGCCATGCGATTCCACATCAGCCAGTATCTCGTGCGGCGTGCCGCAGACTGGGCTGAGCGCGGGTACACCGAGACATTGGATAATTGGGATGCGTTGAATGAGCGTTCGAAGTTCTGGGCCGATGCACAACGTGCGTGGTTCGCCAACTGGGGCGAGATCGACGACATTCGCCGGGCTCACGGCACGCGCCAGGGCATCGACGAGCGCATCAAGCTGCAAGCGTTGCTGCGGCGCTTGGAAGTGAAGGTCATGCGGGAGAACGATCTCGACGTCCTCGTGCGTCTGCATTATCCGCTACCGCCGGGCAAGATCGGTTTGTCACCGCAGCCACAACCGGAGGGGACGGTGCGCGGTGAGATTCGAATGGGCCCGTATGCGGGACTCACGAGCGTTATGATTCCGGCGGGCTATGTACGCACTGTCTACGATCCAGTGTTCACGCTCAGCGACGACCGTGAACGCTACGTACCGACGAACAGCAATACGCCGACGACCGTGCCTGAGCCGGGCTTGCCGTTCTCGCTCGTATTCAGAGGCGATCCGGGTAGCGAGGACGTGATTCTTCGCGTGGCGTCGGCCTATGAATCGGCCTCGAGGCGGCGTGTGTCGCCGCCGGCGTTTCCGCCGCTCGAGAGCGAGCTCTGAGCGCACAGTTTGGGCGACGAATTCGAAGGTCAAATCAAACGATATCAAACGCTTATAAAGTATTGTTGATCTGATCTAGCGCCTTGCGGGATCGCGCGAAATGGCCACGTCATTTCGCCGTTCTCGCGGCCGTCGTCAGGCGGAAAGAGGTAAGATGCGCCAGCGAAAGTTCGATACGTCCCGAGCATGATGACTTATGAGACAACTTAGATTTCTGACGATACCTGCGGCGCTAACTCTTGCGTCGATTGCGAGCGCGCATCACAGCGCGCTGATCTTCAACCGCGATGTTGTCGTCGCTTTCGAAGGCACTGTGACTTATTTCGGTTGGGCCAATCCGCACGTGTATATCCACGTCGAGACGACCGACGAAGCCGGCGAAACGGTCGAATGGGAGTTCGAGACCGATGCGACGCCGATTCTCTCTCGCAGCGGCTGGTCGCGCGACTCGCTTGCGCCGGGAGATACGGTCCTCGTTCGTGGTAATCCGGATAAAAACGGGCGCGCGCACGCACTTCTCGTGTCACTGACGAAGGCGGACGGCGAAGTCTTGGCGGCGCGGTCGTATTTTCTCCGCAAGAACGACGACCCGACGAACATTCCGAGGGCGTTGAGTCTCGAGGGTGTCTGGGAGCTCGATTTTTCTGATTACACGGCGTTTTATTCCGCGTGGGATCAGATCGAGCTGACCGCGGCGGGTATCGCCTCGCGCGATAGCTACGACGTGCGCATGGACAGCCCCGAGGCTCAGTGCATTCCGATGCCGACGCCCGGTGTGATCGTTGCGCCCTATCTCAACGAGATCGTCGTCGAGGACGACAGAGTCTTGATCCGCAACGAGCGCTATAACCTCGAGCGCGTGATCTACACGGACGGACGTGAGCATCCCGAGAATGTCACGCCGGCAAATCAGGGCCACTCAGTCGGTCGGTGGGAGGACGGCGCGCTCGTTATCGATACGGTTGCCTTCGAGCCGCATCGCTCACCGATACTAGGCAGAGGCGTCGAGTCGGGAACGCAAAAGCATGTCACCGAACGTTATGCGCTGACCGAGGACGGCACGACGATCGAGGTCGATTTCGTGCTCGAGGATCCCGAGCATATGGCCGAGCCGTTCTCAGGTACCGTGCGATGGCATTATGCGCCGCACTTCGAGATGCAGGGCTTCGACTGCGACCTCGAGAACTCGATGCGCTATCAGCAGCAATGACCAAGGCCGAAAGTACGGGTGCATGATGCGCGGTTACCTCGTCGTCGGGTGCTTGCTCGCATTGACGGCAGCTGCCCAGGACGTGCCGTCCTTCCAAGTCGATCCCAGCTGGCCGAAACCGTTGCCCGAGCGTTGGTTGCACGGACCGCTCGGGGGTGTCTGCGTGGATTCCCACGATCACGTCGTCGTGCTCGACCGCCGCGGCATAACCGCGGATCAGGCGCAGCGGGGCTTTGTGCCGGCAAGCCACATTCTCATGTTCGACCAGGACGGTGACCTGATCGCCGACTGGGGCGATCCGGACCGGGTTCCGATCGAGCGCGTGCACGGCTGCACGTTCGACGCAGATGATAACCTCTGGATCACGGGCAACCGTGACGGGATCGTTCAGAAGTACAGCCATTCGGGCGAGCTGCTCATGCAGATCGGTACGCGCGGCGTCCTCGATACACAGGACGGCACCGCCGTCATGGCCGAGGACGGCACGCTCAACACGCCGGCGCTCAATGCGAGCCGCGAGGGCTTGTTCTATCCGGCGCAGTCTGCGGTGGACCCAGCAACCGGCGATGTCTATGTCGCCGACGGTTACGGCAACAAGCGTATCGCGGTCTTTAACCGGAGCGGTGAGTTCTTACGCCAGTGGGGACGCCAGGCCACGCTCGAGGAGATCAAGACTGGCGCGGGTGGCGTGTTCGCCTACGCGGTGCATTGCGTCGTGATCAGCAACGCTGGATTCGTCTACGTATGCGATCGTGAAGGTGATCGTGTGCAGGTATTCGACAAGCAGGGCAATCACGTGCGCGATATCTGGGTCGCCGTGGATACGACGCCGGCGTTGCCGGATCGCTGCGAGCACGAGCAGCTCGTGCTGTGCTTTGACAATTCTGGAACGGTTTGGGGTATCGCGTTCTCTTTTGACGCCGATCAGCGTTACCTATACGTCGTCGACGGTAGAAACGAGCACGTGTACGTCATCGATCATGCGACCGGAGAGACGCTTACGCGTTTCGGGCGGGGCGGGCACCAGGTCGGTCATTTCGATACGGCGCATGCGATCGCGACCGATTCCCGCGGCAACATTTACGTGGCGGAGTCCGGTGGCGGCCGGCGTGTCCAGCGTTTCTCGCCGACGGTGGACTAGCGGCCCGTTCGTCGACGCGTAACGAGAAACGCCCCGATCCCGTTTCCAGGATCAGGGCGCCCCTAAAACCCATCTATTGCAGACGCTGAACCGCCTCGAGCGAGGCTTGGACGTTCTCAAACGGCGAGATTCCGCCAATCGTCTCTGCAATCTGGCCATCCGACGTCACGATGAACGTCGTGCGCTCGGCAAAGCCGTGATCGATCGCCTCGCCGCGCGTATCGACGGCGCCTTCGCGGCGCTCGCGCACGTTGAGGTCATAGGATCGAGCGATTTCACCGGTCGCGTCCGAAGCAACGGCGAGCTTGCCGGCGCAATAGTTCGGATCGGCCGAAAAATCGTTGAGCCGCTCAATGCTATCGAGCGAGACGCCTATAACTGTCGCACCCGCCGCGTTGAACGCTTCCATGTTGGAGGCAAACTCATGCGCCTGGATGTTGCAGCCGCGCGTGTAGGCTGACGGGAAAAAGTAGACGACGACGGTGCCGTCGTTTAGTGCCTCGCTGAGCGAGTAATCGAAGGCCTCACCCGCGAGCGACGCCCTCGCCTCGAAGGCGGGCGCCGTGTCGCCGGCCTCCAGAGCCGCGAATGCGGGAAGGGCGATGGCCAAGGTGCACAAAGTGCCGAAGAGTGACTTTTTCATGATCTCCCCCGTAACGAACTATTAGCTTTCAGGGACCAAGTACCCACGGTGAATCCTGACCTGTCCGGCGCTTTCTCGCAAGTCCAAGAAGGACCCGATCGCGCCATTCGTGTGCCCCGGGGCCGCGTTGCAAGCGAGTTTGTGCCGGCCGCCGGGTATCTCGCGCTTCCGGCTCAGTCGCCGGGCTTGCGCAGCATCTTCAGAATCTCGTCGAGGTGCTCGACCTCGGTGCGGACCATCGTGCGCGCGTACTCCTCGAGCCGGATATCGTGGCCTTCGACGAGGCTCAGCAGCTCCTGATAAAGGGCGATACCGTGTTTCTCGTGCTCGACGGCTTCGTTGAGCATGTCGTCGATGTTGTGCTTGTGGGTCTCGAGCAAATTACCAATCTTGAGCGATGGATGACCCCCGAGTGACGTGATGTACTCGCCCGCCTGGGCAGCGTGATCGAGAGACTCCGTTGCCTCGTCGCGGAACCAGGAGACGATCGGAATACGATTGCGGCCGAATACCATAAGTGAGTAGTGCATATTGCGCACAACGCCCGCGAGCTCGAGCTCGAGGATGTGATTCAGCGTGTCGAGTACTTTGTCTTTGTCCATGGGGCGCTCCTCGCCGCGTTTCGTTTGTTCATCATAGTATAGCGGCTAACGCTCGAGCGGCTCGACCCGGTAGGCTACGACAATGGGGTCACTCAAAGCGGCTACGGGTCTAGCGGGAAACACGGCAGATCTCATGACCGGCGCCGTCACTCCGGAAGGTTACGAGATCGATTTCGATTTCGAGAACCTGCCAGGGGTTATCCAGGCGTTTCGGCGCATGGTCCGCGGGCTGGAGTACGACGTCTGCGAGATGGCGCTGACGACCTATCTGTGTGCGCGCGAGCATGGCGTGAAGTTCATCGCGCTGCCGATCTTCCCGGTGCGCGCGTTTCATCACGGCGCTATCTTGCATGACTCACGAAGGCCGGTCGGCGATCCACGCGATCTCGAGGGGCATCGTGTCGGTGTCGGTCGTGGCTATACGGTAACGACGGGTGTCTGGGCGCGATCGATTCTGCAAGAGGAATACGGTGTCGATCTCAGCAAGGTTACGTGGGTGCCGTCTGGCGATGAGCACGTTCAAAGCTACGTGCCGCCGGACAACGTTGTGCCGTTAGCGGAAGGGCAGACGATCGAGGCGCAGTTGCTTTCCGGTCGGCTCATCGCAGCCGTCAACGTTGCGACGACCGATCCAGCGATTCAGCCGTTGATTAAGGAGCCGCTCGAGGCGGGACTCGCAGCGTTCAAGGAGCGCAGCCATTACCCGATCAATCATTGCATGGTGGTGCGGGAGGACGTGCTGGACGCTAACCCCGGCTTAGGTGTCGCGGTGTTCAATGCTTTCGTCGAGTCCAAGCGCCGTTATCTCGAGCGTCTCGCGGAAGGCCAGATTGCCGATCCCGATGCGTCCGACAGGCTGTATCGGCGACTGCACGGCCTCGGCGCTGACCCTTTGCCGTATGGCATTGCGCCGAACCGAGCGGTGCTAGAGCAGCTCCTGTCGCATGCACGCACTCAAAAGATCTTGAGCACCTCCGTCGACATCGAGAGCCTGTTTGCGCCTGAAGCGCGTGATCTGATCGGTTAGCTCGTCGCCGGCCGCGGGGCATTGTTTCTATACAGAACGTTCTGTATAGTTTCGCGCATGGGACGTGCGCCGAAAGCCAAAGAAGTCGTCCTCGACGCCGCCCGGCGCATCGTGCGCGAGCGCGGCGCCGGCAATCTGACGTTCGAGGGGCTCGTGCAGGAGAGCGGTGTCACACGCGGCGGCATTACCTACCACTTCGCGACGAAAGCCGTGCTGCTCAGAGCGCTTGTCGAGGCAGATATGGAGCAATGGCGCGAGCTCGAGGACCGTCATCGCCCTGAAACAGTCGATGCGCACACTGCCGAGCTCATTGCCGACATTCGCGGTCATACCGAGCGTAACGAGGACCGGCGACGCTTCGTGACAGGCATGCTGAGCGCCATCACGCTCGACCGCTCGCTGCTCGACCCCGTTCGGGAGTTCATTGCGCAGCGGCGGGCTGGCATGGACTGGGACGATGTGCAGCTGCGTCGGCACTTGCTACGCCTGGCGTCCGAGGGGCTCTTTTGGTCGGAGCTCGTCGGCTACGGCGAGCTAGAGCCGGACGTGCGTGAGCGCCTCGTGACGATGATGGAGGCGATGGCTCTGGAGCTGGCCGAACCAAAGTCGGCAGATCGGGCCGCTAACGAATAAGTAACAGATCTGGGTGATCAACATGGACTGCCGAACTGGTTCGCATGGGGAGCGCGAGCCTCGTGCCCAGAAGCTCCCAATCGACTCGAAGCTTACGGCGCTCGCGTCGGTCGTTGTCTTTCTCGCTGCTTGCGGCGGTGGCGGGCCGGGCCCGGGCGAGATGCAGATGCCGCCTGTGCAAGTCAGCGCTGCGCAGGTCGTAGAGCGAACCATTCTCGAGTGGAGTGAGTTCACGGGCCGCGTCGAGGCCGTCGATACCGTCGAGATTCGTCCGCGCGTCGCGGGTTATCTCGATTCGGTGCATTTTCGTGAGGGCAGTATCGTAGAGGAGGGTGACCTGCTATTTACGATCGACCCGCGCGAGTACGAAGCCGCAGCAGCTGCAGCACGCGCAAATCTCGAGCGCGCAGAGACCCGGCTCGCACTTGCAGAGCAGGAGCTCGCACGCAGCGAGATGCTCATCGAGGCAAGGGCGATATCACGCGAGGAATTCGATCAGCGAACGAGTGAGCTGCAGCAGGCTACAGCGGATCTTAACGGCGCGCGGGCCGAACTCGTACGCGCGGATCTTAGCTTAAGCTTTGCGCGCATTACGGCGCCGATCCGCGGGCGCGTTGGCGCGGCCATCATCAAGCCCGGCAATCTGGTTAGGCCGAACGATACGTTGCTGACGACGCTCGTCTCCGTCGATCCGGTCTACGTGAGCTTTGAAGCGGACGAATCCGTCTATCTCGATTTTCAGGCGCAGCTTACGGAACGAGTGCTCGGCGAGGAGACGCCGCGCCTGCCTGTCGAGATCGGCCTTGCGAACGACCGAGGGTTCCCGCTCAAGGGTGAGCTCGATTTCATCGACAACCAGCTCGATCCGAC
>JABAOE010001840.1_pt7 | contig 16169 bp, 9 predicted proteins | sample 7062141 | NCBI WGS metagenome assembly JABAOE01 (sample SAMN14538627, study PRJNA623070) | marine sediment metagenome | biome: marine biome [ENVO:00000428]; feature: marine pelagic biome [ENVO:01000023]; material: deep marine sediment [ENVO:00002113] | place: India: Gulf of Khambhat ... | reverse complement strand
GCACACCGGTCCGCTGTTCATGCACTACGGCATCACCGAGTACCCCTACTTCACGGTCATGTTCGGCGTGTCCCGCGCGATCGGCGTGTTGTCCTCGTTGATCTGGGACCGCGCGCTGCGGCTGCCGCTGGAGCGCCCCAAGAGCGTCACGACGGACTGGATCGCCGAGAACATCTAGCGTCCTTCGTCCGCTGCGCGTCAGCCCAGCTTCCGCGCCCCCACGATCGGTTCGGGGTCGTGGATCGAAAGCCCCAGCACCGAACCGCGTTGGAAGCGGAAGCGGATGCGAACGGAGGGCGCGCCGGCGGGGGCGAAGCCGTGCTCCTCGACTCGCAACAACGCGCGCCCGGACGGCGCGTTGCCGCGTTTGATCGAGAGCATGCCGCGGCGGTTCAGCGACAGTTCGAAGTAGTCGTTCTCGCCGTCGCCGAAGACGTACTTGCCGAGGTACGCCTCGAGCTGCTCGCCGTCGGTCTCCAGGCTGGTCGCTTTGGGATCGGCGTCGCCGCGCCCGGCGAGGTAGGCGGCCACCGCGGCCGCCTCGTCGCCGCCGGACTTGGCGTGTTCCAGCAACGAAATGCCGTGTGGCCCGGGGATCGACTGAATCCCCGGCCGCGCCTCGATCGCCGCCTTGACGACATCGAGATCACCGAGCATCGCGTGGGTGAACAAATCCGGCCGCGCCCCGCGATCGATCAGGACCCGGGCGATGTCGCGGCGGCCCATGTGCGAAGCCGCACCCAAAGCGGATTCCCAGTCGCCGAAACCCCAGTCCCAGGCGGACTTCGCCAGCTCGGGCTTGGCTTCAACCATCCGGGTCACGAGATCGACGTCGAAATGAGCGACGCGCACGATCTCCCTGACCAGCTCGGGATCCTGGCTGGGGTACAGGTGGTGCACCGGGGAGGGCTTTGTCTCGCCCTCTTTGGGCACGTGGGCCACGTGTTGGCCGAACAAAGCAAGACCCGCCCCCGGCAACACGCCGAGAAAGCTCCTGCGATCCATGTTCGTGCTCCTTCCCGGTCTACACCGCCTCGCCGTGGGTCGACTCGGGTTCCTTTTCGTCTTCGATCAGGTTCTTGACCAACCCGGCGTAGCGCTTTTCGATGCGGAAGCCGTAGCCGTAGAAGTACTCCGGCCGGAAGAAGCCGGTGGTGACCGTTTCCACACCGGCCGAGCGCAAGCGGTTGAACAGCTCCTTCATCAGTCGATCGGCTACGCCTTTGCGACGGTAGGCGTCGGCGACGACGATCTTTTCGAGGTGCGCGCCGCGCCCGTCTTCTTCGATTTCGTAGTAGATCCCACCGAGGATCTGACCGCGCTCGCTGATCGCCACCAAGTAACGATGCTCCAGCCGGAAACGCACTTCCAGTTTGGCCGCCAGGAACAGGCCGTGCAGGCGCTCGACTTCCTTCGGCGTCAGCGCGTGGCGGATGCGGAAGCGGTTTCCGTCGAGATCTTCTAGCTTGACGACCATTTCGCTTTGCTGGTCGCCGAGGTGGCTGTGGACGAAGTCGGTGCGGTCTTCAGGGCGCAGGTAGGGGAACGAGAGGCGCGCCAGGAAATAATCCTCGTCGGCGCGGAGCTCGAGCCGCGAGCGCAGGTCGGCGACGGCGTCGATCAACTCGTCACCGATCAATTCGCCCGAACGCAGCTTGACGATGAGTTCCTCGAGTCCCTCGGCGAGGGCCTCGCCGGCCTCGCGGAACACCGTCTCGCGGAAGAACCGCACCCGCGTTTCGGGGTACTCTTTCATCAACGCGGTCAGACCGTAGGTATCCCAGAATTCACGCATCGTTTTGGCTCGCGCCTCGTGCGTCGGCTCCTCGCCCAGGTTTTCCCAGCGACGGTAACGCTTGGCGGCGAAGAACAGGCGGCGCGGCAGGAACCCGCGCATCTTGACGATGCCGATGAACTCGGAAAGGGCCTTGAGCATCGGATCGTCGGCCACGTCCCGCTCGCCCTGGAGCAACGCCTCGAGTTGTTCGATGCCCTCGTCCTCGCCGACGATCTCGAGGATCGAGGAAAAGATGATGTCCCAGCCGACACGCCCCTCGAGAGCGGGGTAGGCCTCCACCGCGGGGTCGAGAAACTTCTCGCGTAGGGCGCGCACCATCGCGTCGAGTCCCGTGTGCGGCCTGCGCGCGCTCAACGAGACGATGCGCACGCCGGTCATGTAGTCGTCGGTCGGAACGACGATGTTGTGCATGCCGGGGTCGTCCAGTTCCTGGCGTCGACCCGAGCGCTGCCAGAAATCGACGCAGGCGGACAGCGCCGTCCAGGCCAGGAACGGCCATTGGTCGGCCAGGCGTTTGCCGTCGTCGTCTCGTTTGGACAGCCGCAACATCGCGCGGGCCAGCGTCTCGCCGGAAATGAACTCCTCGCTCCACATCGAGTGTTCGGACCAGTAGCCGCCGAAATCCTCGACGAGCGGATGTCCGGCCTGGGACGCGCCGCTGACGATCAACCAGTGGATCTCCTCGAACACCTCGTACTCGGTCATGCCGTGGTTGACGTTGATCGCGACGTCGTACGCGCCTTGATAACGCGTTTGGATCGTGACCCTGTAAACGGACTTCCCGTGGCGTTCGCCGAGCAGGCGGATCCAGACTCCGCCCGGAGGTATGTCGCTGAGCCGGATCAAAGCGCCTTTCGAGAAAAGGAACACCGCCTCGCGCAGGATCGCCGTTTCGCGGATCGCGGCAAGCAGACGCGGCCGGTCCTCCTCGGGCACCTCGTCGTCGAACGCGACGACCTCGCTCCACTGGTATTCCTGACCGGTTTCGGGATCGACGGCGATGCGCGACACCGGTCCGAGCCAGGCGCGGAAACCGCTGCGCAGGGTCAGGATCGCCGCCGCGGCGAGCTCTCGAACGTTTTCTTTGGGCGACAGGAGGTTGACCCGGACGAGGAACGTCCGCATCGCCCGGTAGCAAGCCGGATGGGCCGCGCCGTAGGCAGCGAGCAGCGTCAGGAGCGATCCCGCGAGCTCGTCGTACTCGCTGCCCCTGTCGTCGGCGAAGCAGATTTCGCTCGCCAGATCCCGGAATGCCGCCAACCGGCCCTCTGAAAGAGTTTGCGCGCACAACGCGTCGCGTGTCGCATCGTCGAGCAACGGGGAGTCGGGCGTCAGGAAACGGCGCAACATTTCCTCGAACCGGCTGTCGTGTTCGTTGGCCACGAGCACGCCGAAAGCGACGCGCCGCACATCGAGAGAGCCGGCCATCGAGGCCCGGCTCAGCACGCGGCGCGCCGCATGGACCAGCGGTCCTTCGTCGTCGTCGAGGATCTGTTCCAGAAGTTGTACGGCAGCCAACGCGTGGCTCCGTTCCTCGGACGCGAGCATCCGCGCGGCGAGATCGAGTTGGAGCAGGTCGTGTTTCCTGGCCGTCCCGGCTGCCTTGAGCGCCTCGGTTTCTTCTTCGGTCGCCCGGTAGGGCGTTGCCCGCCCGGCCCATCGAATGCCTTCCTCGGTGCGTCCCGGTCGTTGCCGGTCGTTCAATTCGAGATCGACGAAATCAACAAGTTGCTCATTGCCTACCCATAACCGCGGCGAGTAGAGCAACGCGCCGAGGTTGACCGGGCCCTGCGGAACTCTGTAGTAGCTCGATCCGATCTGAACCAGGTCGTCGGCGTGACGCTCGACGGTCAGCGAGGAACCGCGCGACGGCAGGACCAACGAGCCTTCCCCGATGCGAATGTCCTGTGCGGTCAGTCCGAGGCGTTGGAACAGCCAGTTGGGCAACGTCAGTTCGACGTCGCCGACCTCCAGGTTCGTGCGGCGGTACAGCAGTTCGATCGTGTCGGCAAAGTTGCGCACCACGACGCTGCGCCGGGGAGTGCCCTTTTCGGTCAGCTCGCCGTGCTCGGCGTCGAGATCACGATCGATGACGGCGAAATCGACGATGCGCTCGAACGGCGCGAGGAACTTGTTGACCGAAACGACCAACGATCGGAAAAGGTCGCGGACTTCCGATTCGCCGGCCTTCTCGAAGTCCAATCCGCGGTAATCGGGGTTGGGCCACAACAGCACCGTGTTGAACTCGCGGTGATCGCCGACGAGGAACACGCGGCCGACGGCCTCGAGGTCGCGGAACAGGTTCTCGATCCGCTGCGGGGCGATCGTCTCGCCCTTGATGTTCTTGTAGATCTCCTTCTTGCGATCGACGAGGCGGTGGTGGCCGTCGCGGTCGACCTCCATCAGATCGCCGGTGTGGAACCAGCCGTCCGCGTCGAACGAGGATTGACCGGGTGGCGGATCGAGGTAGCCGGCCATCAGGTACGGACCGCGGACCAGCATCTCGCCGTCTTCGGCGATCGCCGTTTCGATCCCCGGCAGCGGGAGGCCCAACGAGTTGTCGCGGTAGTCGCCGACGGGCGTCATGGTGATGCCCCCCGTCGCCTCGGTCATGCCGAAACCGCTGACCAGTTCGACTCCCGCGTGCTGGAAAAAACGGAACGTGTCGGAATCGAGATGCCCCGCCGCGGAAAGGCCCCAGCGCAGCCGGCCCCCGGTGACGGCTTCCGTTGCGCCGCGCAGTTCCTCGTCGCTCGCCGCGGACACGTCGACGCGAGCGGCGATCATTTCGTGCAGCTGGATCCACTTCTTGGGCACGCTGATGAAGACGGTGGGGCGGTGACGCCGCATGCCCGCGACCAGCGCCTCGACGGAGGGGTTGTCCAGGAAGCAATAGGTCGAGCCCCAGAAGATGCAGCCGAGCATCTCGAGGAAGCGGCCGAAGGTGTGGAACAGCGGCAGGAAGCAGAGGAAGACGTCGTCCTCGCCGATCTCGGGCAGCGCCAGCGCGCGTGCGAAGCGCTTGAATACGAGACTGCGCTGCGTGAACAAGATGCCCTTGGGAGTCCCTGTCGTCCCCGAGGTATACATCACGGTCGCCCGCGCATCCGGTCGCACGGCGAGACCACGCTCCTCCGGGGCATTCGCCGGGACCTGTTCCGCCCGCGCGAGGAGTTGCTCCCAGGAGAGCACCCCGTCAGGCATCCGATCGAGCGGGTCCATCACGACGATGCGCCGCAGGTCGGGGAGCTCCTCACGGGCTGCGATGACCTTGGTGAGCTGCCTGCGGTTGGACACCAAGACGGTGTGCGCCTTGGAGTGGCCCAGGATGTAACGCACGTCGGCGTCGGTCGAGTTCGCCGGAACCAGAACGTTAAAGATGTCGCTCGTCAGGCAAGCGAGATCGGCCAGGGCCAGCTCGATGCGGTTCTCCGACAGCAACGCCACCGGTCGCGGGGTCGCGCCGTCATCGAGAGAGAGCAATGCCCGCGCGATCAGCTCGACGCGTGAGCGCGCACGCCGCCAGGTCAAGTTGCGTGCCCGGCCTGCTCGCTGATAACGGAACAGCACCCGCGAGCCCAGCTTGTCGGCACGCTGCCGGAACAGCGGACCGACGGTGAGCGCCGCCGCCTCGATGCCTGCGAGGAACCGGTCCGCCCATGCGTTGCGGTCGACCGCGTCGATCCGTTTGAGAAAGGCGGGGCGACGCAACAGGTCGAGCAGATCCATGACCGCCCGCTGAAGAGTCACGGCATCCGGATTTCGGTGCAGTCGATCGACCGACCGATCGAACAGCGTGGCAAGCTCGTCCAGCGTGAGCGAGACCAGCCAGGGTTCGGGCTCAATGCTGCTGGCCAGGGCACGGACGACGGCTCTGTCGAGCCGCTCGGCCTCGGTTCCCGGTGTCCTCGGGTCGGCCGCGTGTTCGAGCGCATGGCTCAAGCGCGTGACGGCGTCCTCGGGTGCCAGGGTCGACAGCCCTGCCAACGCCTGGGCCATTCGTTCGCTCTCGGGGTTCTCGGAGCGGGGCGTCAGGTCCATGGGCCTCCCGTCGCCGGCAACAGGGGTTGCCCTGAGCGGCCGATCGGGAGGATTATAGGGGCCGCACGGGAACTTTCAGAAAGAACCGCCCTTTGCGCCGCCGTGGAGGATTCGGAGGAACCGGTGTCCGCTTTTCATATCGCGATCATCACCGTCGGCAAGGTCGACGACGAGGAACTGCGTCTGACGACCGTCCGTGTCGCACGGCTGCTGCGGGCTCCGCTGGAGATTCGTGGCCGCCTCCCGGTCCCCCAGGCCGCCCACGACACCGAGCGCGGCCAGTTTCGCGCGGCCGAGTTGATGAAATCGGCGCGTTCCATGGCGCCCCAGCTCGGGTCCGGGGCGTTGGTCGGCGCGGACGGCGTGCTGGATGACAAGCCACCACTCAAGACCGACGGCTACATCTTCGTGTCCGATGTCGATCTGTTCACCGCCAACACCGACGGGGTGTTCGCGGCGTTGATTTCGAAGGCCGGGCTCGCCGTCACCTCCGTCCGTCGTCTGCGGGAGTCGTTTTATCGCCGCAGCGCCGACCTGAACAAACAGCGCTCACGGCTGGTCAAGGAGATGGCCCGCATGGGCGCCCGCCTGCGCGGAGCCAAGGAGTGTAGCCAGCCGGCCTGCGTGCTGGCCGCTTCGAAGCATCTCGCCGATCTCGATCTCAAAGAAGAGAAGTTCTGCCGCGACTGCTCGCTCCACCTGTTCGAGGGAACGGTGAGGATCTGACGTGGCGGACTGGAACGACAGGGCGCGCGACGTGATTGTCGCGATTCTCGGCGGGGGACGCGGATCGCGGCTCGACCCGTTGACGCGCATGCGCGCCAAGCCCGCCGTGCCGATCGCCGGCAAGTACCGGCTGATCGACATCCCGATCAGCAACGCGATCCACTCCGGGATGGAGCGGATGCTGGTGCTGACCCAGTTCAACTCCAATTCGTTGCACCGTCATCTCAACCAGACTTACAAGTTCGACATCTTCTCCCGCGGCTTCGTGCGGCTGCTCGCGGCGCAGCAGACACCGGTGCACGACGGCTGGTTCCAGGGCACGGCCGATGCCGTGCGCCGAAACCTCGGCACCTTGTGCGGCCTCGACGGCGATCTCGTGCTGATCCTCGCCGGCGATCACATGTACCGGATGGATTACCGGGCCATGCTGCGGGACCACCTGGAGGCCGACGCCGACGTGACGCTTTCGGTCTTGCCCTGTTCGGAGCAGGAGATCGCAGGATTCGGTGCCGTGCGCGTCGACGATAAGGGTGAAGTCCTCGAGTTCCGAGAGAAGCCCCGAACCCCGGAGGCGCGGGAGGGGATGACCGTTGCCCCGGAGTTGCTCGCCGCGCGCGGCGTCGGCGCCGACCGCCCGTACCTCGCATCGATGGGGATCTACCTGTTCAATAAGCAGGTGCTCGTGGACTGCCTGGACAACGACCTCGTCGATTTCGGCAACGACGTCATCCCGGCGGCGGTCGGCAAGTCACGGGTCCAAGCTCATCTGTTCGACGGCTACTGGCGCGACATCGGGACGATCCGCGCGTTCTACGACGCGCACATGGACATGGTGCTCCCCGAGCCGCCGTTCGACTGGTACGACCAGGAGTGGCCGTTTTACACGCACCCGCGTTACCTGCCGGGTTCTCAGCTGAGGGGTTGCCGGTTCAACGACACGTTGCTCGCCGGTGGGGCGACGATACTGGAATCGACGATCGAACAATCGGTGATCGGGATCCGCACGACGATGAACAAGGCCACCGTGCGCCGGACGCTGATCATGGGGGCCGAGGAGGATCCGCCGCCGGTGGTTCCCGGGGGACCGCCCATCGGGATCGGGGAGGGGTCGCTGATCCAGGACGCCATCATCGACCTCAACGCCCGCATCGGCCGCAACGTGCGGATCGTCAACAAGGACGACGTGAAGGAGGCCGACGGGGAGGTCTGGGTCATCCGCGACGGCATCGTCGTGGTGCCCAAGAACGCCTCGATCCCCGACGGCACGACGATCTAGGTCTCCACATAGGGGATTTCCGAATCCCCCAGACGGGAAGTCACCATAGGCCCCGCGGTCACGCTCGGGTACGTTGGGCGTATGAGGACCTGCTTGAAGGCGCCGCCCATCCTGACGGGATTCGGGAACGGCGACGTGGAGGTCGTCGAAGATCGATGGCTCGACGAGGCGGCCCGCACCGTCCCGCGCTACACCTCCTACCCCACGGCCCACGCCTTCGTCCCCGGTTTCACGTCGGAGGTGTATGCGGACTGGCTGGCCCGGATCGAGGGACCAATCGCGCTCTACGTCCACATCCCGTTTTGCATCGAACGTTGCGCCTACTGTGCGTGCAACGTGATCGCGACGAAACACCGGGATGCCGCCTCGGCCTATCTCAAGCTGCTCGGTCGCGAGGTCCTCGCGGTTTCCGAACGGCTGAAAAAGAAGGTGTGCGTCACGCGGATGCACTGGGGTGGAGGAACGCCCACGTACTACACTCCTGCCGAGCTCCGCCTTGCAGTGCAAGCGATCCGGGGAAGTTTCGAGTTCACGGAGGATGCGGAGATCAGTATCGAGGCCGATCCACGCGTCACCACGATCGAACACCTGCGGATGCTGCGTCGCCTGAAGTTCAACCGTTTATCGATCGGTGTCCAGGACTTTGCGCCCGCGGTCCAGGCGATGATCGGACGTATCCAATCGGCGGAGACGACGCGTCGCGTGGTGCGCAACGCGCGCGCTCTGGGATTCGACTCGGTGAATCTCGATCTCGTCTACGGGTTGCCGCTGCAGACCGAGAGGCGCATCGCGCAGACCATGGAGCCGGTCGTCGAAATGCGGCCCGATCGCATCGCGATCTACGGCTATGCTCACCTTCCGGAGCGCGTACCCAATCAGCGCAAGATCGACCCGGCGACCGTTCCGGGCGTACGGTTGCGCCGTCGGCTCGAGGAGGTCGCGCGGAAACGCCTGGTCGAGGCCGGGTATGTCGAGGTCGGCCTCGACCATTTCGCGCTTCCGACCGACCCGCTGGCAAAAGCGGCCAAGCAACGCTCGGTCCACCGTGATTTCATGGGTTACACGACGTCCCGCGACTCGACCCTCGTCGCCGTCGGCGTGTCCTCGATCAGCGAGTTGCCGCAGGGCCTGATCCAGAACGTCAAGAAACTGTCGGCCTACGAGCGAGCGCTCGATCGCGGCGAGCTTCCGGTGGAAAAGGGCTGCCGGACCAACGCGGACGACCTGATCCGGCGCCACGTGATCCAGCGTCTGATGTGCGATCTGGAGGTGCGCTACGAGGAGGTGGAGCGTGCCCATGCGATCCGCTTCGAGGAGTACTTCAAAGAAGAGTTGCGGGAGCTGCGCGTCCCCGACGGCTTGATCGCGCGGGAGATCGCCCGGGAGACGCCCGTCGGTTTGACCGTCGAGCCCGCCGCGAGGAGCCTGGTACGCAACGTGTGCTACGTGTTCGACCGCAGGGCACGCCAGTCCGGGGATCCTCCGGCAGGAATGTCCAGCGCCGGATGACGGCGGCACGTCGAGCCCGACCCTGGTGAAGCCGGTCCTCGCCGGCCTGGTGCTCGGTGCGCTCTGCGCCTGTTCCGCCGCGGGTCAGACTCAGACGAACGTCGGTTCGCCGGACTCCGACCCGGCGCCGGGATACGTCGGCCGCGATGCGTGCCGCGACTGTCATCAGGGCAACGCGGTCAACTTCGCCGGGACCGGGATGGGTCGCTCGTTCTACCCGCTGCGGCCGGACAACGTGGTCGAGGACTTCACCGATCGCAACGAGTTCACGGACCCGCGTTCGGGGGTGACCTATCGCATGTTCCGGCGTGGCGATCGCTTCTACCAGCGCCAGTTCGTCCTCGATACTGCGGGAAACGAGACCGCCATCGACGAGTACGAGCTGACCTACGTCGTCGGATCGAACAACCACAGCCGCGGCTATGTGACGTTGCGCGACGGCAAGCTCTTCCAGGCCCCGATCTGCTGGGATCCGACCGAGGAGTTCTGGATGTTCTGTCCCGGCTTCGAGTATCAGAACGATCACTTCGGTCGAGAGATCTCAGCGAGTTGCATCTTCTGTCACAACGGTCGCGTCGAGCCCGTCGCCGGCGAGCGCAACCTCTACCGGGAGCCGCTGGCGATGGGCATCGGATGCGAGCGCTGTCACGGTCCCGGGAGCGCGCATCTCGCGGCACGGGAAGATCCGCCCGACCCCTGGGGCGAACCGGGGCAGGCCGACCCGACAATCGTCAACCCCGCCCGCCTGCCGCGCGAGCAACGGCTCGAGGTCTGTTTCCAGTGTCACCTCGGCGATACGAGCGCGACCGTCCGCGTCGTGCGTCACGGTCGCTCGCTCCAGGACTTCCGGCCCGGGATGCGGATCACGGACGTTCTCGTCCCGTTCCGTTACGAGCAACCGACCGTGTCGAGCTACAGCCTCGTCTCGCAGGCGGATCGCATGATCCTGAGCCGCTGCTACCTCGAGAGCGAAGGTCGGTTGGAGTGCCTGACGTGCCACAACCCGCACATCCCGGTCTACGAACGCCCGCCGGGGTCGTTCCGCGACAACTGCCGGATCTGCCACGACCTGCAGGCCTGTACCGCGACCGCGGAGGCGCGTTCCGGCACCGCTCCTCCGGACGACTGCGTCGCCTGCCACATGCGGCGGGCCGAGCCCAACGATCGCAGGCACTCGATCTTCACCGATCACTGGATCCGGCGCGACGCGCGGACAACGACGCCGGACCGCCGGACGCGCTACGAGCTCGAGCCGATCTTCCCCGAGGTCTTCGACACCTATCCGGCCGGGGAGCGGTCCTACTACACCGGTCGAGCCCACTTCCTGCGAGCTCTGAGCTCGCCGCCGCCCGTGCGGGAGTGGCACTTCGACCGGGCGGCGGAGGCGTTTCGCGAGGCGATCGAGAAGGACTTCGGCGTCGCCGAGACGTGGTTCTTCCTGGGCAAGATTCTCATGCACGGGCAAAAGCCGGCCGAGGCGTTCGTCGCGTTTCGCCAGGCGCTGGAACGGGACCCCGGTCATCAGGACGCGGCATTCGCGGCGGCCCAATCCCTGGCCGCGTTGGGCCGGCATGACGAGGCGTCGCTCGTCCTGAAAGGCATGCTCGAGCGAAACCCCGATCACGGGCTCGCCCTCGCGGAGCTCGGGAGGTTGCGCTGGACCGCGGGTCGTTACGAGCAGGCCGAGGAGTTGTACCGTCGGGCGGTCCGCCGGGAACCCTGGAACCCACAGTTCCGGCTCAATCTCGGGATGACGCTCGCATCCCAGGGGCGGATGGACGATGCGGTGGAGGAGGCGCTGGCCGCGACCCGATTGGATCCCGACTCGCCGGAGATGTGGGAGCTCCTCTTCAACGCCGCACGGGAGGCCGGACGCGACGTTCTCCAGGCCGAGGCCCTGTATCAGCTCGACCGGTTGCGTGCCTCACGCCGCTGACGGGTGGCTCGGCGGAGGCCCATCGGCCGATCAGGGATTTCCGCAGGCCGGCTGGAGTACCGGTTCTTGCAGACGGCAAGAACAACATCCATGCGCTAGCGTGATCTCGGGAGGGCCGGAATGTGCCAATCAGACGTGCTCATCATCGGCTGCGGGATCGGCGGGGCAACGGCCGCACTGGAGCTCGCACGCGACACCGAGCGGCAGGTGACGCTGATCACCCGCACCGCCGTACCGGCCGACTCCAACTCGTCCCTCGCACAGGGCGGCATCGTTTCCATCGGTGTCGATGACTCGACCGAGACGATCGTCGAAGACTTACTGGACGCCGGAGCGGGACTGAGTCGACCCGACGCCGCCAGGTTGCTCGCCACCGAGGGCCCGACGTTGCTCCATCGTCTGGCCGATGAGCTGAGCATCCGGTTTGACCGGGACACCGCGGGTGAGCTCGCGTTCGGGTTGGAAGGAGCCCACTCGCGCCGGCGCATCCTGCACGTCGGGGACACGACCGGAAAGGCGGTGATGCGTGCGTTGCTCGGCGCGCTCGCGGAGCGGCCGAACGTGCGCCTGCTGACCGATCACACGGCCGTCGACCTGATCACGTTTCCGCATCACGCCAAGTCGCCGCTGGCCGTCTACGACGAACTGGTTTGCCACGGAGCTTACGTCCTCGAGGCGGCGACGGGTCAGGTGTCCCGTTTCATCGCGAACCACACGATCCTCGCGACCGGAGGCGCCGGGGGGATCTACCTCCATACGACCAACCCACCGGGCTCCCGAGGCGACGGCCTGGCGATGGCTGCACGGGCCGGCGTCAGGTTGGCCAACCTGGAGTACGTTCAGTTTCATCCCACCGCCCTGCACATGCCGGGGAAACAGCAGTTCCTGATCAGCGAGGCGGTGCGTGGCGAGGGCGGCGTGCTGCTCACCCCCGACGGCGACCGCTTCATGGAACGTTACACGCCGGAACGCATGGAATTGGCCTCCCGTGACGTCGTCTCGCGCGCGATCTACGACCAGATGCTGCTCCATGACTACCCGCACGTCCTGCTGGACATCGCGTCGCGGTTGCCCGCCGACGCGATCCGCAACCGTTTCGCGGGCATCCATGCACACTGCAAAGAGCAGGGACTGGATATCACGCGCCAGCCGATCCCCGTCGTTCCCGCGGCGCACTACTTCTGCGGGGGCGTTCTGGTCGATACGTCGGCGCACAGCTCGGTGCGCGGCCTCTACGTCGTCGGGGAGACGGCCTGCACCGGCGTGCACGGGGCGAACCGTCTGGCGAGCACTTCGTTGCTCGAGGGGCTGGTGTGGGGCGTTCGGGCCGCGCGGGACATTCGCGAGCGGCCTGCGAGCGGGAGGTCGGCGGAGGACGAGATTCCCGCCTGGCACGACGACGATCTCATGACCGAAGCCGACCCCGCACTGATCCAGGGAGACATGCAGACGATCCGCAACCTGATGTGGCACTACGTGGGCTTGGTGCGCAGCGAGGAGCGCCTGAACCGCGCGACACGGGAGCTGGTCAACCTGCGCATGAACATCGAGGACTTCTACCGCCGGGCGCGCGTGACGGACGATCTCGTCGGTCTACGCAACAGTGTCCAGACGGCGTTGCTGGTCGCCTGGGCCGCGCAACGCAACCGCGCCAGCCGCGGCTGCCACTATCGCGAGGATGGGCGCGCGGAGTGACGAGCCGGAAGCCGCTCAGCGGATCAGGCTCGCCTGCCCGTGGAACAGGATTCCCGCGAGCGCCCCGGTCATCAACGTGGCGAGCACCGCTCCCAGCAGGGCCCTGGGCCCGAGGGACGCGAGGTCGTCCCGGCGTCCCGGCGCGAGGGCGGCGAAGCCTCCGACGAAGATGCCCATCGAGGCGACGTGGGTGAAGCCACAGAGCGCATAGGAGAGCACGACGAACGAGCGCGCCGATACCGCGCCCTGTTGCGCCAGCATCCCGAGCTCGCGATAGGCCGGGATCTCGGTGAGGATCAACCGCTTGCCGAGCAACTGGCCGGCAACTTGCGTGTCGCCGGCCTCGATCCCGAGCAGCCAGGCCACGGGAGCGAAGATCCAGCCGAGGATCATGCTGAAGCTGAGCGGCTCGCCGCCGACGCTGCCCAGCTTGGACAGCGCGAAGTCGAGCACGCCGACCACACCGAGCACGGCGATCAACAGCGTCGAGATTCCGGCCGCGAGCTTGAGCCCGTCCCACGAGCCGGCGGCCAGCGCGGCGATCGAGTTGCCGTGACGTTCGCCCTCGGCGACAGGCGGAACGTCACCCATGGTCTCCGGCGTTTCCGTCTCCGGAAGGAGCAGCTTCGAAACGAGCACCGCCGCGGGGATCGAGAGCACCGAAGCGGAGATCAAGTGACCGGCGATCTGGTCGAAAGTCGCTTCAAGAAACACCACGTAGATCGCGAGCGTGGTCGAGGCGACCGTCGACATGCCGCAGGTCAGGACCGTCAGCAGCTCGGAGCGCGTCATGCGCTCGAGGTACGGGCGCACCGTCGTCGCCGACTCGACGCCGAAGAAGATGTTGGACGCCCCCGCGAGCGCCTCCGCGCCGGACAGGCCGAGCGTGCGGTGGAACACCCGACCCATGAAACGGACGACGGGTTGAAGCAGTCGCAGGTGGTAGAGCACCGCCATGATCGAGGCGAAGAAAACCACGGCGGGCAGCACCTGGGCGGCCAGCACGAAGCCGATCGAGGGTTCTCCCGCCCCGGTCGCCTGGCCGGCGCTCAACGCCAGCGGGCCGAACAGAAACTCGGCGCCGGCGTTCGCTCCGCCCAGCACGGCCTTCACGAGGTCGTTCGCGAGTCTCAGGGCGTCCCGCGTCGGTGCAACCAGGAAGACGACGCACCCGAGCACGGCCATCAGGACGGTGGCCCCGAGGACGGTGCGTTTCGGGAACGGTCGACGGCGGCCGCCGGCGAGCCAGGCGACGGCGCCGAGCACGACGAACCCTGCGAGCGACACCAGGTTGAGCCAGCTCATCGGCCTATTATCACCAAAAAGTCTTGCGGGTAGTAGACTCCCGGGATGCGGGTCAAGACGATGTGCGATCGCGATTGCCCCGACGCGTGCGGCATCGTCGCGACCGTCGAGAACGGGCGCGTCACGCGCATCGAGGGAGACCCGGAGCACCCGATCACCGCCGGGTTCCTGTGCTACCGGACCAACAAGTTCCTGGCGCGGCAGTACGCCCCCGAGCGTGTCACGACCCCGCTCCGTCGTGTGGGAGACGGGTTCGAGCCGACGACCTGGGACGAAGCGATCGAGACCATTGCGACGAAGCTCGAGCAGATCCTCGCCGAATCCGGCCCCGCGGCGATCTTCAATTACCGCAGCGGGGGATCGCTGGCCATCATCAAGCAGGTCACCGACTACTTCTTCGAGAGGATCGGGCCGGTCGCGATCAAGTCGGGCGACATCTGCTCCGGCGCCGGAGAGGCGGCCCAGGAAGCCGACTTCGGGATCGTCGAGGCCCACGACTGGTTCGACCTGCGCAACAGCCGCACGATCCTGATGTGGGGCAAGAACCCGTTCGTCAGCAGCATCCACCTCGTGCCGCTGCTGCGCGAGCTCAAGAAGAAGGGCGCCCGGATCATCCAAGTCGACCCCGTGCACCACCGCGGCTGCGAGATCGCCGATCTCGTGGTTCAGCCCAGGCCGGGGAGCGACATCGCGCTGGCCTATGGCGTCGCGCGGACGCTGTTCGAGACGGGAGAGGTCGACCCCGACGCCGCGCGCTACTGCGACCATCTCGGCGGCTTCCGGGAGGACGCCTTGGCACGCTCGGTCGAGGAGTGGGCCGCGATCGCCGATGTGGGCGCCGACGAGATCCGGGCGCTGGCGGGGGCCTACGCCGACGGTCCGTCGGCGCTTCTGGTCGGCTGGGGCGTGCAACGCCGAACCCACGGTGCGGCATCGGTGCGCTTGCTCGACGCGCTCGCCGCGATCAGCGGCAACCTCGGCGTGCCCGGCGGCGGCGCGTCCTTCTCCGTCGCGCGCCGCGCCCCGTTCGAGCTCTCGTTTCTAGGCGGCTTGAAGACGGCGCCGCGCTCGATCCCCGAGCCGTTGATCGGCCCGGGCCTGCTGGAGGCGTCGGATCCGCCGTACCGCTTCGTCTGGGTCACCGCGGGCAATCCCGTCGCGATGCTGCCCGAATCGGCCACCGTGGCCCGGGCCCTGGAGTCGATGGAGATGACGGTCGTCGTCGACAGCTTCCTGACCGACACCGCACGTTGCGCCGATCTCGTCTTGCCGGCGGCCACCATGCTGGAACAGGACGACCTGCTCGGCTCCTACGGGCACCACTACCTCGGCCTGATGCGACCGGTGGTCGCCCCGCTCGGCGATTCCAAGACCGACCTGGAGATCATCCGGCTGCTGGCGCGACGGATGAACGCCGGGGACGGGTTCGAGCGCTCCCCCGAGGAGTGGAAGCGGATCCTGCTGGCCAGGACGGCCGAGCAAGGGGTCGGCCTCGAGGAGCTGGAGCGCGGGTATCGCCGCAACCCGCTGCGCGAGAAGGTGATGTTCGCCGACCGCGAGTTCCCGACCGCGACCGGCAAGGTCAACCTGATCCGCGAGGCCCCGGTCGAGCTGCCGCCGGTCGACGCGGTCCGCCCGCTGGTCCTGATGGCCGTGTCCACCGAGAAGTCGCAGGCCTCCCAGTGGCCGGATGCCGCGCAACGGGGCCCCGCCGTGTGCACGGTGCACCCGCAGGCGGCGAGCGGATTCGCGGACGGCGACGAAGCGTTGCTCGAATCCGAGATCGGCTCTCTGCGGGTCACGCTTCGTTTCGATGCCAACCAACGCAAGGACGTCGCGCTGATGGAGAAGGGCGGGTGGCACCGGCGCGGCCGCAGCGCCAA
>JABAOE010006573.1_pt6 | contig 16183 bp, 15 predicted proteins | sample 7062141 | NCBI WGS metagenome assembly JABAOE01 (sample SAMN14538627, study PRJNA623070) | marine sediment metagenome | biome: marine biome [ENVO:00000428]; feature: marine pelagic biome [ENVO:01000023]; material: deep marine sediment [ENVO:00002113] | place: India: Gulf of Khambhat ... | reverse complement strand
GCGCGCCCTCGAGGACAGCGGCCAGCGGTTCACCGAGCAGCGCGCCGCGGTCTACCGCTTCCTCGCGGCCACGGACGTGCATCCCACCGCCGACGACGTGTATCTGGCGGTGCGAGAGGAGCTTCCGGGGATATCGCTGGCTACCGTCTACAAGAGCCTCGAAACGCTCGTCGGGTGCGGGCTCGCGGTCAAGTTGACCTTCGCCGACCACTCGTCCCGCTACGACGGCCGGACCGACCCGCACCACCACGCGCGATGCGTCGCGTGCGCGCGGGTCCTCGACGTGCCCGGTCACATCGACGCCCGTGAGATCGCGGCGCTGAGCCGGGAGGCCCGGAGCTTCACCGTGACCGGGTACCGTCTCGAGCTCTCGGGCTACTGCGGCGACTGCCTGCGCCGGCAGAGTCCGGCGCCGGCCTGACGCTCGCGCCTGCTCGCCAGCCCGCCACCTGCCGTGGACCGACGCGCTCGACGCTCGCTGTGGCTCCTCGTCGCCCTGCTCGCATCGCTGGGCACGAGGCCGCCGGACCTCCGCGCGCAGGACGCGGGAAGCCTCCGCGTCGCCCTCGCCTCGGCGATCGAGGGCTTCGGACAGAGCGGAGCGACCTGGGGGGTGTACGTCCGCTCCCTCGACGCCGACGAGACGCTGTACGAGCTGAACGCCGATGCGCCGCTCGCGCCGGCGTCGAACGTCAAGCTCCTGACCTCCGCGGCCGCCCTCCAGGTGCTCGGACCCGAGTATCGGTTCCGTACGTACCTGGTGACCGACGGGGTCGTCCGCGGCGGGACGATCCACGGCGACCTCGTCCTGTTCGGCACGGGAGATCCGGGGATCTCCGATCGGTTCTACCGCCGCAAGGACGAGGTGCTGCACCGGCTCATCGACCAGCTCGAGGAAGCCGGCGTCCACACCGTCACCGGAGACGTCGTGGCCGACGCCTCGTTCTTTCCGGGTCCGCTGCGTCACCAGGGCTGGGACAGCAGGGACCTGAACGAGCACTTCACCGCAGCGGTCTCCGCGCTGTCGTACAACGAGAACGTGGTGTCCTTCCGCATCTCGTCGACCGGGACGGGCGCGCCACCCCGGGTCGAGACGGTGCCCGCGCCCTCCGGTCTCCAGGTCGTGAACACCGCGGAGATGGTTGCCGGCCGGGCCCGGCCCCGGCTGGCCATCCTGCGTGAGGATCCCCTGGAGCCGGTGCGCATCGAAGGCCGCATGGTCGTCGGCACGCGTGACGTCTGGCGCCAGATGACGGTCTCGGTGCCGGCTCGCTTCGCCACCGAGGCGCTCGTCCACGCGCTCGAGGAGCGTGGCGTCACCGTCGTCGGCGGCACCCGGACCGTCGCGCACCCGCACGCCTCGGCGGTCCGCCGCGTGTCCGCTCCGGCGCGCGGGCGCGCGGGGGCGCGCATCCTCGCGACGCACGTGTCCCGGCCTCTGCGCGACTACCTCGAGGTCGTGAACAAGGAATCGCACAACCTGTTCGCGGAGCTCGTCTTCCGAGCCGTCGGCCGGGTCGCGGCCGGCGCCGGCTCCTTCGAGGCGAGCGCGCGGGCGGTCAAGAGCACGCTCCACGGGATCGGGGTCGACACGACCGGACTCCACCAGGTGGACGGCTCAGGGCTCGCAGCGGACAACCGCGTGACGGCGCGGACCTTCGTCGAGACCATCGAGGCCATGAGCGGGAGCCCTCTGTGGTCGGACTACTGGGCGACCCTGCCCGAGGCCGGGGCGCGTCGCGAGCTCCGTCGCATGTACCGGACCCCCGCGGCCGGGAACCTCCGCGCGAAGACGGGCACGATCGAGCGCGTGTCGGCCCTGAGCGGCCTGGTCCGCTCCGAGGACGGCGAGCGGCTGGCCTTCTCCGTGATCGTGAACGGCACGAGGTCGCAGACCCGCGCCAAGAGGGTGGAGAACGAGATCGGCGTTCGCCTCGCCTCGTTCCAGCGCGCCCCCGGAGGGGTGCCCACGATCGTGGCCGACGCGCAGAGACCGTCGACGGGCTTCACGGCCGCGGATCGGCACCGGGTCACCCGAGGCGAGAACCTGGGCGCGATCGCCGTCCGTTACGGCGTGACGCTGGACGAGATCCTGCGGATGAACCCCCGTCTGCAGGCGGACCGCATCGTCGCGGGAGAGTGGATCGACATCCCCCAGCGGGGTGGCTCCGAGCCCTGACCGACGCGCCCCCGCCGGGGTGAGGCTCAGCCGGCGGGAAGCGTGGCGCTGCGGCCCCGGGCGGACCTGAGCCGGCGGCGCAGCTCCACCACCGACATCGTCTGAAGCGTCCGGCGCGCGGTGCGCTCGCTGTTCCAGCGCACGTCCCTAAGCTCCACGGCGTCCGCATCGGCCCCGTCGGAGGGCCGGAGCACCAGGTGGAGCCGGCCCTTGTAGTCGACGCCGTCTTCCGAGGATGCCGAGGCCACCCAGCGACGCCCGTCCGAGTCCGTGAACTCTCTCATGCCGCAATGTCCCGAGTTGAGGTCACCGCTCCCGCCTACGCGACGGAGCGCTCGGATCCAAGGCTATCATCGAGCCCGCTCGCGTCAAGGAAGGAGCGGAGGACGAACGCCAAGCCACCCTTCGCCCGGAGCTCGGTCGGCGTGACGCCCAGGTAGTTTCGAAGCGCCCGGCGGAACGCCGCGCCACTCGAGTAGTCGAGCTGTCGGGAGACGCTCTCCGCGCTGCGGCCGGGGTCACCGAGCCAGCGGCCCGCGTGCAGCATCTTGCACCACGTCAAGAGGTGGCCGGCGGACGGGAGACCGCGGGCGCGGAGCCCGACGCTGAGGTGGGCCCTCGTCATGCCCGCCTTCCTCGCGAGATCGTCCGCACGCCACCCGAGCTGGACACCGTTCAGCGCGAGTCGCACGACGCCCACGTCGTGCCTCGGGAGCCGACCTCCGATGGCTCGGGTGACCAACGCTTCCGTGCCCTCCGACGCCGCCCTTCCCAGTGCCTCTCCAAGACCGTGCTCCAGGCCCTCGGCACGGGCCAGGACGAGCCCCTGGATGCCGACACGACCGAGGCGGAAGAGCGTAAGCGGGTCGAGTCGCGGGCCGTGCACGAAGACCGTCGCCAGGCTGGGGAAGCGGCGACGCAGGTCGGCCACGGCGACTTCCGGCTCAGGGCCCCCACCGAACGCCGCTCCGTCGAGCACGACGAGCGTCACGGGACGCTCGCGCACGAGCCGCAGCAGCCGATCCCACGAGCGGGCGCTCGCGACGTCGTGCTCCGATCCACGGAGGGACAGCGCCGCGCTGCGAACCGCGGGATCGCGCGTCATTACGGTGAGGAGCGGCATGATCTTCGGAAAAGGCATACCGACGGACGTTCCGGATACTACGGCGACGAACCCGCTTCCGAAAGTTGGGGAGGTCGTCTTCCCGCTTCGCCCACCGGCCGGGACGGCACGTCACTCCTCCACCGCGAAGGAAGCACCATGAAGATGCTACGCCGCCTGCTCCTCGTCCTCGTCCTCACCGTCGGCGCCGGTGCGTGCGGCGGCTCGATTCTCGGCCCGCACAACCCCGATGGCGGCAACCACAACCCCGACGGCGGCAACATCGGCTGAGGGTCGCCGGGGTCCCGCTCCTAGGCCGGGGGTCCCGCTCCTAGGCCGGGGTCCCGCTCCTAGGGTTGAGCGGCTCCGACGAGTTCCCGCCGCATCGCCCGGACTCCCTCGCGGACCACGGGCGGTGCGGCGGGCGTGGGCTGCGCCCGCTCCGCCTCGTAGGAGGCCAGGGTCTGGAGATCCGACTCCGCCCGGAAGAGGATCTCGTTGAAGCCGCGCTCTTCGGCAAACGCGACCGCACGGGACAGCCACGTGTGGGCGTCGTCGTATAGACCGAGGGCCCGGTAGCTGAGTCCTCGATAGTACAGGATCTGGGCTCGCGCCGAGTGCAGGTCGTCATAACCCAGGTCGTCGCATCGGCGAGAGAAGCGCTCGAACCCCGACCCGTCCCCCCTCAGTGCGCTGATGTGCGCGAGCGCGTCCAAGGCGAACACCTGCAGGTACTGCTCACCCGACTGCTCCGCCACGACGGCCCAGGCGTCGGTCGCGAGCTCGAGGTCGCCGGCCTGCTCGAGAGCGCCGGCCAGGCTCGCGAGGCAGCGCATCCGTTCCTTCTCGGTCCCGCTGGCACCAACCGCGCACCAGCCGTGCCGCAGCGCGCCCTCCACGTCTCCCGCCGATTGGGCGTGACTGGCGAGATCGCGATGGATCGAGACGATCGACTCCCGGCGTCCCGAGCGCTGCGCGAGCGCGAGGGCATCGTCCAACATCGCGCGCGCGTGGGGAAGATTGCCGTGCTCGCGCACGAGCGTCGCCAGACCCGACAGCGCCCGCGCCGCGATGTGGTCGAGGCCCGCCGCAAGCGCGAGATCCCGGGATGCTTCATACCAGGCTCGCGACCCCTCGCGCTCCGCCCGGCGGCGAAGGAGTCGGCCCATGAAGCGCGCCGCGTCCGCCGCCACCTCGGGCGCCGAGACCGCCGCCGCGAGCCCGTGAGCGCACGAGTAGAGCTCCTCGGCCGCCCCGTGGTGTCCTCGGTCCTCCGCCGCGGTCCCGAGGTCGACCAGCGAGAGCGCCAGCCCGTCGACGTCGCGCCGCTCGAGCTGCTCGAGGACCCGCCCCCAACGACCCCGCTCGTCCGCCTCGAGCTCGTGGGAGCTCGACAGCTCACGGCGCGCCCCGTCGACGAGCTCCGCGACCCGCCCCTCGGCCATCACGAGGTCACAGTCGAGGAACATGCGGACGATCCGTGCCACCACGAACCGCTGCGCGACGCGACGAGCCTCCGGCCCGTCCTCCTCCCGACCCTCCAGATCCGCCAGGATCGACCACCCCGTGAAGCGCATCTCGCCCTCGGCCCCGCTCGCCTCGTCCAGATCGCGGTGCAGGGCGATGGCGGAGCACTCTCCCGCCAGGAACATCACGCGATCACGGACCCACGCGTCGAGCGGCGGTCTGGGTGACACCGAGTCGGCCACCACGAACCAGGCGCGCGTGCCGTCGCTGCCGAGCGCGATCGCGAACGTGCTGCCGGACGTCCTCCCCGGCCGCGCGACGTCGTCGTGCGCGCCGGGCACTCCCATCTCCCAAGCGCGCCTCAGCGGCTCGACCTGGAACGAGCGGCGCGGACGGTCGGCCAGCAGGTCGAGCACCACGAACGGATGGATGAGCCCGGGCCCGTACTCGTCGACCCACACGGCGGCTACCCGATCGGCTCCCGATGCCGATGCGATGTCCGCGAGGTGGCGAGCGAGGTCGCTCCGGCGGCCGTCGACCTTGAGGAACGCGCGAGCCAGGTTGAGGCGGTGGTCCCGACGGTCGCGGTGTTCAGCCAGCTTGAGGACTTTCGCTACGGACATTCAGGCGATGGTTCGACGAGTGAGCCTTCGTAATCCGTCCAAGGTACGTTCCCTGAGGCGGGGGACACAACGCTCGGAGCAGAAGGGACATGCCAAGGACATCGCGGGACCCATCCACGGATCTCGGTCTGCTCGCGTTGGCCCTCATCTGGGGGGTCAACTTCTCCGTGATGAAGGCGGTCCTCGAGGAGCTCGATCCCCTCGCCCTGAACGCCCTGCGCTTCCCGCTCGCCGCCCTCGCTCTGTGGGCGGTCGCGCCGAGCGGAGCCGGTCGCTGGCTCCCCGAGCGGGAGGACCGCACGCGGATCCTCGCGCTGGGCATCCTCGGCCACGTCGTGTACCAGCTCTGCTTCATCTACTCGCTCGACTGGACCCTGGCCGGCAACGCGTCGCTCCTGCTGTCGACGACTCCCGTGTGGACGGTCCTCCTCTCGGCGGGCGTCGGGCACGAGCGCGCGGGGCCCAGGGTGATCGCCGGCATTCTCGCCACGCTCGTCGGAATCGCGCTGGTCGTGATCGGGCGGGGGGACACCGTGGAGCTCGGCTCGGAGACGCTGCGCGGAGACCTGCTGATGATCCTGGCCGCGGTGCTCTGGTCGATCTACACCGTCGGCGGCCGCGGCCCGATCGCGAAGTACGGTCCCCTGCGGACGACGGCGTGGACCCTCTGGGTGGGCACGCCCGTCGTCGTCGCCCTGGGCGTGCCGTCACTCCGGTCCACCGAGCTGAGCACGGTCTCGATGGGCGCCTGGCTCGGCGTGGCGTACGCGGGCCTTCTCTCGGTCGGCCTCGCCTATCTGCTCTGGTACCGGGGCGTCCAGAAGCTCGGAAACACCCGCACCGCCGTGTACTCGAACCTCGTCCCGGTGGCCGCGCTCCTGACCGCGTGGCTGTGGCTCGGAGAGGTGCCGACCGGCACGCAGCTCGCGGGCGCGGCGGTCATCCTCGCGGGTCTGACGGCTTCCCGGCTGGCTCAATCGCCCGGGCCCAGCTCCTTGCGGTGGCGCAGCTCCGGGAACTCGTAGTAGATCACGCCCTCCGACGAGATCTCCGAGCGCACGCGAAAACCGTCGTCCATGGCCATGAGGATGTTCTCGGCCGCGGGGATCGCGAGGTTGAGGTCGGCGGCGACCTCCGTGACGGTGAGCACGCCCCCCTTCACGGAAGCGAGCTTGAGGATCTTGCGCTGCAGCCCCTGCATGATCGCCTTGCGCCGCTCCTGCAGGCCCTGCCAGCCCCAGTAGAAGGTCAGGGCCCCCGCGCTACCCATCACCGAGCCGACCACGGCGACCGCCAGCTCGACCTCGACGAAGCCCATCAGCACCATGAGGGTCCCCAGGAGGACGGCCGCGGCGCCCAGCACGCGGCGCTTCACCCCGGCGCTGGGAAGGGCGGCGTCCGGCTCCTGCTCGATCCCCTGCCCCGCCCCCTCTCCCGCGGTCACCGCGAGCGCCCTGGACGAGTACTCCCAGTCGAGCCCGCAACGCGGGCAGATGAGATGCCTGCGACGAGCGAGCCAATACACGATGCCGGGCAGGGCGTAGAAGAAGCTCGCCAGGATCAGCAGCCCGATGTGCCCCGCCCGGCGGAAGTACGGCATGCCCTCACCCTGGTACGAGCAGCGAGGACACCGGCGAACGGCGGCGGGCCGGGCGATGGCCATGCCCATGGGCGTGGCCGCCCCGCACGTCGGGCAGCGGGTCGCCCCCGGCTGCAAGGTTTCGCCACACGTGGAACAGCGCATCGCGGTGGGTGCTGTGGTCTCTTGTCGACGTTCGTCCTTACGAGCGGCCCCCGGGGAAGATTCAGGGCCCGTTCCGGGAGGACCACCCGGGAAGCTTCTCCACGAGCCCGGCGGGCCTCGTCGCGCGCGCCGTGGCCACGCGACTCCCCGAAGGCACAGCCCAAGCTACGTCGAGGGGAGGCAACGAAGAAGACGGGGCCGTGCCGCCGCAACCCATCCTACTCGCCGCAGCGCTGCTGCGAGCCGTCCTCAGTTCCTGCTACCTAGGAGATCCGGATCACCCTCATCCTCAAGGCCGCCTCCGGGCTGCTCGGCCCCCCGTCCGCGCCGCCGAGCCGAAGCGCCGTGGAGCCTCCCGCCGGGGGCGCCACGATGTAGTACCCGGCCGAGGACGACCAGACCGAGCCGCCCCTCACGAAGTCCCCGCCACCGAGTTGGACGGGCTCCAGCGGGAACGGGTTGCCCAGGAAGCCCCGCAGGTCCACGTCGGGGTAGCCGAGGGGACCCGACTCCGGGAGGGGGTCGTCGAGGTACACGGCGGACCACCAGTCGGCCAGCCCCTCTGGCCACGCCTGGCCGGTCTCGACCTCGACATTGCTCACTCCCGTCCGCGTCGTCCGGGTCAGACCGAGCAGCACCTCGGGTCCGAGCCGATCCTCGAGATAGGCCACGTACAGGAACGTCGCGCCACGCTCGGTGAGGCTGCCCTGCCCAGTGGAGAAGATGAGGGACACGGTGTCGGTGCCCGTCAGGTAGCGGCGGGCGCGGGCCTTCACGCCCGACCGGAAGAGCTCGGCGCTGGCGGGATCGTCGCGGGTCTCGTAGGCGCGCGCGACCAGCTCCTCGGCCTGCTGCGCGAGGCCTTCGGAGAGCCATACGGCCTCGGTGGACTCGGCGGACCGGACGAGCATCCGCTCGTTGAAGTGCACCATGTGCTGGAACTCGTGCGCCAGGACCGCGGGTGCGACGCTCAGCACCTGATCCTTCGATCGTGCATCGGAGAACACGCCCGTCGGGTCCGGCACGAGCGTGTAGAAGACCTCCCCTCCATTGCTTCCCTCCCGGTCGTCGAGCAGGTCGATGCCGAAGAAGAAGCCACCGATGAAGCCACCCGATCCACGGGGCGTGAGCGCGTTGACCTCGGGCGTGAACAGGATGATCACGCGCTGGTTGCCGTCCAGGTCCGACTCCGACCCGAAGTTGTCCGCCACGGTCGGGTGGATCGCGTCGTCGAAGCGGTCCGCGAAGGCCTGCAGGTCGGCGTCGGTGAGCCCGCCCGCCGGCGCGTTCTCGTCGACGAAGAGCGCGGCCCGCTCGCTCACGAGCCGGGCGACCGCGGCGACCTGTGCGAAGCTGCCCGTGCTCCGGTACACGAAGAAGCTCCGGCGGTCCCCCACCGACGGCGGCGTGCGCGCGGGCCCGCTCGGGAGGAGCCCCTCGAGCCCGAGCGCTCCGGAGCGCGGGCGCTCCTCGGCGGCACGGGCCTCGATCTCTCGCAGCCGCCGGTCCCACGCCCCCTGGAGATCGCTCCCGCCCTCGGGGCGCGGAGCGGCGGGCTCGGCCAGAGGCGCGACCGGGGTCCCAGCCGGCGGTGGCGCGGTCGACGACACGCCGAAGAGCTCGAAGGGATGGCGCGCCGCTCCCACCGTGCTCGCCGAGAACGGGATCGACAGGTACTGCGCCCCGCCTCCGGACAGCCCGAGGCAGGTGTAGCCCCCGTCGTCGGCCACGTCGACGTATCCTCCCACGGCGAGGTCGAGGATCTCCCCGCCCGGGCCGACGGTGAGCGGGAGCGCGTCGCTCGCGACCGTGCCCCGCTGAACCCTGACGTCGACGTCCCTCGCCGGCAGGCAGCGCGGCACCTCGACGCTCAGCTCGGTCGCCGTCGCCGCGGTCACCCAGCCGCGGACGCCGGAAAAGAGGACGACGTTGTCCTCGGGCCTCGAGCTGAAGTTGTCGCCCAGGACGGTGATGACGTCTCCGGGCGAGGCCGACGTGGGGACGAGGCCGTCCAGCGTGGGCCGCTCGACGGTGAACGCTCGAAAGAGCGTCTGCGGGTTGTTGCGTCCGAGCGCGGTGGCGCTGACCGTCACCGTGCCGGTCGCGGTCCCCAGGCGAAGAGCGACCTCGGCGGACCCCGTGGAGTCGGTGACCGACGCGCTCGCCCCGACGAAGGCGGCGTCTCCCTCCTGGATCTCCCAGGACACCGTGATGCCCTCCTGGGGGATCCTGCCCGACGCCGTGTGCACCAACACGCGCAGGGGACGGGGAAGCTGCTGGCCCACCGTCCCGTACTGCTCGTCGCCGCTCGCGATCACCACCTCGATCGGCGGCTCGACCGCGGTCGGCGGCGAGCTACACCCCACGATCGCCGCCACCCCGGCCAGCAGGCCCCGACCCGCGAGTCGTCGATCCACGGCCAAGGCCCTCACGGCGCCTCCCGGGATCGCTCGATGCTCAGCAGGTCCACGATCGGCGTTCCCGTGAGCACCGATGCGCCCGTCCGCACCCGAGCCGTGACGGAGACGCGCTCGAGCGGAACGAGGCCCTCGACCTCCGCAAGCCGCTCCGGCGCGAGCGCCACGTACACGAAGGGTCCGTCGGGCCCGCCGTGGCGCGTGAGGAGGAAGGGCTCCCCGACGAAGAAGTCCGTGCGCACCGCCTCGGCGCGCTCCAGCGAGATGAACTGCAGGGGCCACGAGACGACGCGCCCGATGTGCGCCTGGGGCTCGGCGGCCAGCTCGGCCGGCTCGAGCGCGGCGGGAGCCGCCCCGGCCGGCTCCCCGGTCGCCGTCGAGGACGGCATCCACATCCAGCCCTCCACGCGGACCCGCACCCAGCTGCCCTCCCGGCCGACGATCTCCAGGTCCCGGCCGGGAACGGCGACCGCCAGCGTGTCCCCGTCCGGAGCAGCCAGCAGGGGACCACCGTCCGGCCCCACGGTCGCGTAGGCGCCGGCGGCGCCCGGAGCTCGACCGGCCGCGGGCTCGGCCGCGGCGGGCGCGGTCTCCGCGCCGGACGAGGCGGCGGACGTCCGATCCACGTCCAGCGAGGCGGACCACACCCAGCCGGTGCGTGCGACCCGCGCCCAAGCCGGCTCCCGATCGACCTCCTCGAGAAGCGCCCCCTCCTCGAGCCGCGCGACGATCGGGCCGGCCGGGGCGGCTCGGAGGTTCTCTCCCCCGTCCGCGGCCACGACGAGGTCGAAGTCCGGCTCCCCGCCCGCCTGCAGCGAGCGCAGCCAGACCCACCCCTGGAGCTGCACCCGGGTCCAGCTGCCCTCCTCGGCGAGGACGCGCACCGGCGCGCCGGGCTCGAGGCGTGCGAGCACGACCCCGTTGGGCTCCCTCCGGAAGTTCTCCTCGACCCGGACGCGGGTCTCCGTCTGGCCCTCGACACCCCAGGGACCGACGGCGACCGACGCCGCCGCCAGGAGCGAAACCGATACGCCGCTGCGAACTGCCATCTGCTCTGAAACGATCCTCGGTGGGAGGTGTTAGATGGTGCGTTGTCGCGCGGACGGACGGACCGCCATCAAACATCTGCCCGGCGCCCCGAGGGCGTCAATCACCTTGATTCGGAAAGGGGAAGGACGACCCTCGATGCGACCTTCCACTCCACCGCTCCTCGTCATCGCGTGGGCGTGCGCCCTGGTGGCCCCGCCAGCCGCCGCTGCCCAGACCATCCCCTCGCCCTTCACCTTCATCGAGCGACGGCAGGAGGCGGGCGTCTCGGTAGGGTATGCCAGCACGGAGACCGGCCGGTTCGGGCTCGGGCCCTCCGGGGGCGTCCTGCTCGGCGGACGGTACGCCGTGGAGCTCTCGGGCCCGCTCTCCCTCGAAGGACACGTGGGGGTGATCTCGGGAACGCGCGACATCGTGAACCCGGCCCGGCTCGAGGGTGAGCAGATCGTGGGCCAGGGGGATGTCCTTCTCACCACGATCGACGCCCGGCTCCGCTTCACCCTCACGGGCGACCGCGCCTGGCGCGGCCTCGCGCCCTTCCTGGCCCTCGGCGGCGGAGTCGCCTTCGACGCCGCGGCCGATCCGGAGATCGAGGCCGATCTCGAGCCGGCGGACGTCTTCGACTTCGGGTCGAGCTTCGTCGGCACGGTCGGAGCGGGCACGCGCTGGTTCCTGACCGATGCGCTCGCGTTGCGCCTGGAGGGGCTCTTCACGCTGTGGAGCATCGACACCCCCCCGGGGTTCAGCGACCCGACGCGAGGGTTCAGCAACGTCGACGAAAGCGAGTGGATGGGAGGGCTCTCGCTGTCGGCGACCCTGCTCTACCGCTGGTGAGCCGGCCTTCGCCGTGACGCCGCCGGAGCGGACCCGCTTCGAGCGGCGGCGGGCCGATTGGCTCGACTACGCGGAGGCTCGCCGGCGGGTGATGGAGCTGGCCGGCCCCGTCGACGTCGAGCGCGTCCCCGTCGACGACGCCCTGGGGCGGGCGCTGGCCGAGCGGGTGACCGCGACCGCCACCCTCCCGCCGTGGGACAACAGCGCCATGGACGGGTACGCCGTGCGTGCCGAGGATCTCGCCCACGCCTCGCGGGAGCATCCCGTCCGGCTCGAGGTCGTCGCGGCGCTGCAGGCGGGAGAGGGCTCGGGGGCCGGCGTGGGTCCGGGCCAGGCCGTCCGGATCATGACCGGGGCCCCCGTGCCTCCGGGGGCGGACACGGTGGTGCGGGTCGAGGACACGGACGCGGAGACGCACCCCGGCGTCGTGTCGATCTTCGAGGCCCGCGACCGCGGACGGCACGTGCGCCGTGCGGGGCGGGACATGGTCGAGGGGGAGACGCTGCTCGCCCCCGGTCACGCGATCACGGCGGGCACCGTGGGCCTCCTGGCCGCGGCCGGATGCGCCTCGATCACGGTGTACCGACCGCCGAGCGTCGCGATCCTGACCACGGGAAACGAGCTCCGCTCGGCGGATCGCTACGACGACGTGCGGGCCGGCGGGGGCATCCCGGACTCCAACGGGCCGATGCTGGCCGCCATGGTGCGCGCGATCGGAGCGCGACCCGTCTTCCTGGGCATCGCGAGTGACAGCGCGCCGGATCTGACCCGCCGCATCGAGCGGGGCTCGGAGTGCGACGTGCTCGTCACCGTGGGCGGGGCTTCGATGGGGGAAGCCGACCTGGTCAAGCGCGTGCTGGAGGATCTCGGATACGAGCAGGACTTCTGGCGCGTGCGGATGAGGCCCGGCAGCCCCTTCGGCCTCGGATGGCTCCCGAGAGGCGGATCCGCCCGACAACCGGTCTTCGGCCTGCCGGGCAACCCCGCGTCCGCGTTCGTGACGTTCGAGGTCTTCGTCCGACCGTTCCTGCTGGCCCTCGCCGGCCACGCGCGCCACGCGCGCCCGACCGTCCGCTGCAGCTCGACCGAGCCGATCGACACGCCGGCCGCGCTCACGTACTTCCAGAGGGTGCGGCTCTCGCGCGGCTCGGATACGGTTCTCGCCACCCTCACCGGCTCCCAGGGCTCCGGCCTCGTGAGCGGCCTCGCGTCGGCGGACGGACTCGCGGTCGTGCCCGCCGAGATCGAGCGCATCGACCCGGGGGACGAGCTGGACGTCATGCTGCTGGACGGGGCGTGGGCGGACGCATCCGGCTCTGCGGTCTAGGCGCGCGCGCCACGCTCGGCGCCCTCGCCGTGCTGGCGTGGTCCGGATGCCATCTCCCTCGCTGGCCGGTCGAGGCGCGCATCACGTCGGGGTACGGCCTGCGACTCGCCGGCGTGCGACCGGACATCCACCGGGGCGTCGACCTGAACGTGCCCACCGGCACGCCGGTGGGGGCGATGACGGACGCCCGGGTGCGCTTCGCCGGCGTCATGCCCGGCTTCGGCAACGTCGTGTGGCTCGACCACGGCGCTGGCACGCTGACGATCTACGCGCATCTCTCGGAGATCCGCGTGCGCGCCGGTGAGCGCGTGCGACCGGGAGACGTCGTCGGCCTGAGCGGCGCCTCGGGAGACGTCACCGCGCCGCACCTCCACTTCGAGGTGTGGCGGTGGGGCCGGGCGGTCGATCCCGTGCCGCTCCTGGGCGGGTTGCCCCGCTGAGGGGAGTCCCGCGCTCGGGGAGCCGTCAGCCCTGGGACCGGAGCGCCCCGATCTCCTGCACGAGCCTGGGGACGACCTCGAAGAGATCACCGACGATTCCGTAGTCCGCGATGCCGAAGATCGGCGCGTCGGCGTCACGGTTGATCGCCACGATCGTCTGCGACGTCCGCATCCCGGCGAGGTGCTGGATGGCACCGGAGATGCCGACGGCCACGTACAGCTTGGGCGCGACGGTCTTCCCCGTCTGCCCCACCTGCTCTCCGTGCGGTCGCCACCCGGCGTCCACCACGGCGCGCGACGCGCCCAGCGCCACGTCGGAGCCGATGGCGTCCCGAAGCTCCTCGAGCAGGTGCCAGTTCGAAGGCTCCTTCATCCCCCGTCCTCCCGACACGACGATCGACGCCTCGGTCACGTCGAGCGCCCCTTCTCCCGCCGCCTCGCGCCGCACCACCCTGACCCGCCAGCCCGACGGATCCACGTCCGGCCTCACCGTGGTCACCGCGCCCGCGGCGGGCTGCTCGACCTCCTGGAAGACGTTCGGCCGAACCGACACGAGCGTGGGCGTCGGGTCGATCTGGAGGGTGGCGAAGGCCTTGCCCGAATAGACCGGCCGGGTGATGAGCAGCGCGTCACCCTGCGCGTCGATGGCGGTGACGTCCGAGGCGAGGGGCACGTCCAGCAGGGCGGCGACTCTCGGGGCGAGGTCCTTGCCCAAGGACGTCGCCGGGAAGATCACGACCCCGAAGCCCCCCTCGCGGACGTGATCGGCGACGGGCTGCGCGTAGCCTTCCGGGTTGTACTCGGCGAGGGCCTCGTGCTCGAGCACCGTGATCGCCGCGGCACCGAAGCGGCCGAGCTCCGAGACGCCGTCCGAAGTCCCCGCGCCACCCAGAAGCAGGGCATGCGCCTCGCCACCCCTCGCCTGTGCGATCCGCCCGGCCACGCTGACGGCTTCTCGGCCGGCGCCTCCGACCCGGCCGTCCCTCTGCTCCACGAACGCCAGCACCTTCGTCATGTCGATGCGACTCCAGATCACCCGTGATTGCTCTTCGTGCGCTTCTCGGCCGACCGAGGCCCCCGACCTACAGCGCGTTCGCCTCTTCGCGCAGCAGGCGCACGAGCTCCGGCACGGCGTCGGGGCCCTCTCCGACGATGCGCCCCTCGGGGCGCGGCGGCGGCTCCCGCAGGGAGCGGAGCGTCACCCCGCTCTCGACCGTCCCGATCTCCTTGACGTCGAGCGGCTTCTTCTTGGCGGCCATGATCCCCTTGAGCGCGGCCAGCCTCGGCTCGTGCGGACCCTTGGTCATGCACAGCACCGCCGGCAGGTCGACCTCGACGACCTCGCTTCCGCCTTCCACCTCCCGGTGACACGCGACGGTGTCGCCCTCGACGTCGAAGGAGGAGACGTTGGTGACGCAGGGCCGACCCGTCAGCACCGCCGCCATCGGACCGACCTGCTGCTGGTCGTCGTCTGCGGCCTTGACCCCGAAGAGGAAGAGCGGCGCATCGGCCCCCGCCAGCTCGGTCGCGAGCGCCTTGGCCGTGGCGAGGCCGTCGAGTCCCACCTCGCCCGTCAGGAGCACGGCCCGGTCGGCTCCCATCGCCAGGCCCTTGCGAAGCGTCTCCTGCGCGGAGGCGTCCCCGAGCGAGAGCAACGTGACCTCACCCGAGCCGGCCGCCTCACGAGCCCGAAGCGCGGCCTCGATGGCGAAGGCGTCGTAGGGGCTGAAGTCGTACTTGATCCCCGCCGTCTCGATGGCCGTTGCCGACGAGTCGATCCGTATGCGGGCCTCGGTGTCCGGGACCCGCTTCACACAAACGATGACGTCCAAGGCGCTGACTCCAATCCGAGAGTGTCCCGGTGGACGGGGAGCACCGCGTCCGGGCGGTTGCGCTCATGAATCCCACGCGCGACGCGCGCAGCTACCCCCGAGCGCGGGATGGGATCCTCCACGGCCGCTCGCGCCTGCGGGCCCCGGGCCCCCGTGCGGGCGCGGGCCAGGCTCGTGCGGAGGCGCCCTAGAGAAACGCCCCCAGAACCGCGAAGCACACGGCCGCGATCGAGCCGGCGACGAGCGCATAGGGGAGCTGCGTCCGGACGTGGTCGATGTGATCCGTGGCCGAGGCCATCGAGGAGATGATCGTCGTGTCGCTGATCGGCGAGCAGTGGTCGCCGAAGATCCCGCCGGCCAGCGCCGCGGCGACGAACGGGGCCAGCGGCAGCCCGAGGGTCTCGGCGGCCGGAACGGCGATCGGCAGCATGATCGCGAAGGTGCCCCAGCTCGTTCCCGTGGAGAAGGCGATGCCGCCCGAGACGACGAAGACGAGCGGGAGGTAGAGGTAGTTCGGCATCGTGCCGGCGGTGACCTGCGCGACGTAGACGCCCGTGCCGAGCGCTTCGATCACGTCACCGAGCGCCAGAGCGAGGAGGAGGATCAGCGCGAGCGGCACGAGCGCGCCCGCCCCCTTGAGGCCGATCTTGACGAGCTCGTCCTGCGTGAAGGCGCGCTGCGCCAGCAAGAGCACCCACGAGACCGCGAGCCCCACCAGGACCGACCAGAGCACGCTCGTCGACCCGGAGCCGTCCTGCAGGCGGCCGTTGCCCGTGATGAAGAGCGCGACCGGCATGAAGAGCACCATCGCGGCGATGGGCAGGAACATGTTGATCGCTCGCGGGGGAATGCGGTCGATCGGCGGCGGTGACAGGACCTCCTCGTCGATCATCGGCGTCGCGTTGGGCCAGAGCAGCTCGCCGCCGCGCGTCCGTTCCTCGGCCTTCTTCATCGGCCCGATGTCGATGCCCAGGAGGATCACCAGGAGGACGAGGATCACCGCGGCGATCGCATAGAAGTTGAGGAGCACCGCCTCCAGGAACACGGTGAGCGCCCGCTCGACCCCGAGCCCCTCGAGAATGCCCAGGTTGTAGGCGCCCCAGGCGTTCATCGGGATCAGGATGCAGATGGGCGCGGACGTCGAGTCGACGATGTAGGCGAGCTTCTCGCG
>JABAOE010011742.1_pt6 | contig 16189 bp, 13 predicted proteins | sample 7062141 | NCBI WGS metagenome assembly JABAOE01 (sample SAMN14538627, study PRJNA623070) | marine sediment metagenome | biome: marine biome [ENVO:00000428]; feature: marine pelagic biome [ENVO:01000023]; material: deep marine sediment [ENVO:00002113] | place: India: Gulf of Khambhat ... | reverse complement strand
GACGTTGGCGGCCTTGGCGATGTCGCTGATACGGGTCTGGTTGTAGCCGTGGTGGCTGAAGGCGTGGACGGCGGCGCGGAGGATCCTCGCCCGCTTGTCGTCCTGCTCCTGCGCGCGTCTGGAAGTCATCTTGAATGAACTCTCTTCACTTCGAGATCATACTTCCTGAGGCCCGGGCCAGAGCATTCTCAGGGGTGAAAAAATACAATAAATGAGACAATACTGTTGAAGACCGACCGCAAAAGAGCCACAATGTAAGATACTGAATCTCATTCATTTTTGACGAGGACGGACATGGCACCAAAGATCGAAAAAGCCGCCATTCTGGGGAGCGGGGTGATGGGGAGCGCGATCGCGGCCCATCTGGCCAATGCCGGCATCCCTTCGGTCATGCTCGACATCGTACCCCCCGAGCCCACCGCCCAGGAGACGGCCAAGGGCCTGACGCTGGAGAGCCCGGCCGTGCGCAACCGTTTCGGCAACGACGCCCTGCGGCGCGCGTTGAAGTCGAAGCCCGCGCCCTTCTTCACCGGGAAGCTCGCGGGGAAGATCGAGGTCGGTAACTTCGACGACGACTGGGGGCGCATCGCGGAGGCCGACTGGATCATCGAGGTCGTCAAGGAGGACCTCGACATCAAGCGCAAGGTGCTCGCGGAGGCCGCGAAGCACCGCAAGCCGGGAGCGATCGTCACGACCAACACGTCGGGTCTCTCCATCGACGCCATGGTCGACGGCCTCGACGAGGAGTTTCGCCGCAACTTTCTCGGGACCCACTTCTTCAATCCCCCGCGCTACCTCCACCTGCTCGAGATCGTCCCCGGCACGACGACGGATCCGGAGATCGTCGACACGCTGCGGGACTTCGCCGACAAGCGACTCGGGAAGGGGATCGTGGTCGCCCGCGACACGCCCAACTTCATCGCCAATCGCATCGGTGTCTTCGGGGTCCTCGACGTCGTGCGCGCCATGCAGGAGCTGGACCTGAGCATCGAGGAAGTCGACTTCCTCACCGGTCCGCTGATCGGGCATCCCAAGAGCGCCACGTTCCGCACCGCCGACCTGGTGGGGCTCGACACCTTCGTGCACGTCGCCGACACGGTCCACCACGGTTGTCCGGACGACGAAGCGCGAGAGGCGTTCCGTCCCCCGGATGTGATGCTGAGCATGCTGGACAAGAAGCTGCTCGGCGAGAAGAGCGGTGCGGGCTTCTACCGCCGCGTGAAGGACGCCAAGGGCAAGAAGAGCATCGAGACGCTCGATATGGAGGGCCTCGAATACCGCGCGAAGCAGAAGGCGAAGTTCCCCGAGCTGGAGACCGTACGAAGTCTCGATTCGCTCGCGGAGCGACTGAACGCTCTGGTGTACGGCAAGGGCCGAGCCGCGGACTTCACGTGGCGTACGTCGAGCCGGCTGTTCCAGTACTGCGCCAACCGCATCGGCGAGATCTGCGACGATCCCGAGCCGCTGGACGACGCCCTCAGGTGGGGCTTCGGCTGGGAGATGGGACCGTTCGAGATGTGGGACGCCCTGGGCTTCCGCAAGCTCGCCGAGCGCATGCAGTCCGAGGGGCTCGAGCTCCCGGGCTGGATCTCGACGATGCTCGAGAGCGACGCGGAGGGGTTCTACCGGCTCGAGGAGGGCCGCCGTTCGGTCTGGGATCCGGCCGCCGGTGGTTATCGCGAGATCGCCTCCGATCCGGGCCGCCTGAACCTCTCGCACCTCAAAGGCGCGGATCGCGAGATCAAGCACAACGCGGGCGCGAGTCTCGTCGATCTCGGCGACGGCGTCGCCTGCCTCGAGTTCCACTCCAAGATGAACGCCATCGGCGGCGACATCATCGACATGGTCGGGAAAGCCCTGGCCGAGGTGGAGAAGAACTTCGACGGTCTCGTCGTCGGCAACCAGGGCAAGCACTTTTCCGCCGGTGCCAACCTCATGATGATGCTGCTCGAGGCCCAGGAACAGAACTGGGAGGACATCGACCTGATGATCCGTGCCTTCCAGCGGGCGACGATGTCGCTGAAGTACGCGCCCAAACCCGTCGTCCTGGCGCCGTTCGGCATGTGCCTGGGAGGCGGCGCCGAGTTCGTCCTTCACGGCCAGCGCGTTCGTGCCTCGGCCGAGACCTACATCGGGCTGGTCGAAGTGGGGGCGGGCGTGATTCCCGCCGGCGGCGGCTGCAAGGAGCTCTACCTGCGCAACCTCGAGCACTGGACCGGAACCGACAACCTGCTCCCCGTACTGCAACAGACATTCGAGACGATCGGCATGGCCAAGGTGGCCACGAGCGGTGTCGAGGCACGCGAGCTACGGTTCCTCCGCGACTCCGACAAGATCACGATGAACCCCGACCGACTGATCTCCGATGCGAAGCAGACCGTGCTCTCGATGGTCCGCGAAGAGTGGAAGTGCGGCACCCCGCGCACCGACATCCCGGTCATGGGGCGTGGCGGCAAGGCCGCGTTGGAGGTCGCGCTGTTCAACATGATGAGCGGTCAGTTCATCAGCGAGCACGACCACAAGATCGGCTTGAAGCTCGGCCACATCCTTTGCGGCGGCGACCTGACCGGGACACAGACCGTCTCCGAGCAATACCTGTTGGACCTGGAGCGCGAGGCGTTCCTGTCGCTTCTCGGCGAGCCCAAGACGCTGGAGCGCATCCAGGCTCTTCTCAAGACCGGAAAACCGTTGAGGAATTGATCATGCAAGAAGCCGTCATCGTTGCCGCAACCCGAACCGCCGTCGGCAAGGCCATCAAGGGCACGTTGGCCGCAACCCGGCCCGACGACATGGCCGCGGCGGCCGTTCGAGGCCTGCTCGAAAGAGCGGGAAACCTCGACCCGAAGCTGGTCGACGACCTGATCCTGGGCTGCGCCTTCCCCGAGGGGGAGCAGGGCATGAACTTCGCCCGCCAGGTCGTGTTCCTCGCCGGCCTGCCCGACGAGACGGCCGGCATGAGCGTCAACCGGTTCTGCTCGAGCGGGCTCGAGACGATCCACCTGGCGGCGCTCAAGGTCATGAGCGGCACGGCTAGCTGCGTCGTGGCCGGGGGCGCCGAGTCCATGAGCATGGTCCCGATGGGCGGCAACAAGTTCGCGCCCAACCCCGTGCTCTCGGCCGAACGCCCGCTGGCCTACCTCAACATGGGCCTGACGGCCGAGCGGCTCGCGGAGCAGTACGACATCAGCCGCGAGGACCAGGACGCGTTCGCCTGCGAGAGCCACCGGCGCGCGATCGCCGCGCAGGAAGCAGGGCGCTTCGCCGACGAGATCGTTCCCCTGACCGTCGAGCGCGTCAGCGCGTCCGGGAACGGCCCGAAGCCGAAGCGCGAGTCGATCGTGTTCGATCGGGACGAGGGCCCGCGAGCCGACACCAGCCCCGAGGCGCTGGCCAAGCTCAGACCGGCCTTCAAGGCGAAGGGGACGGTGACGGCGGGCAACGCGAGCCAGATGAGCGACGGGGCCGCCGCCGTCCTGGTCTGCAGTCGAGCGTTCGCGGACGAGCACGGTCTGAAGCCGCTCGTCCGTTACGTGACCTACAACACCGCCGGTCTCGCACCCGAGGTCATGGGCATGGGGCCGGTCTACGCCGTGCCCAAGGCACTCGAAGCCGCGGGGTTGAAGCTCGAAAACATCGATCTCATCGAGCTCAACGAAGCCTTCGCGGCGCAGAGCCTGGCCGTCATCCGCAAGCTCGGGATCGACACCGACAGGACCAACGTCAACGGCGGCGCCGTCGCCCTGGGCCATCCCCTCGGTTGCACCGGCGCGAAGCTGACGACCCAGGCGATCCACGAGATCGGACGCCGCGGCGGACGCTACGCGATGGTGACGATGTGCGTCGGCGGCGGCATGGGCGCGGCGGGAATCTTCGAGAACCTCCAGTAATCCGTAAGAAGGGAGAAGACGATGAGCGCGACCGAAACCATGGACATCATCCGGGGCGGGAGCTTCCTGGTCGAGGAGCACCCTCTCGAGCAGGTCTTCATCCCCGAGGAGTTCACCGAGGAAGAGATCATGACCGCCGATCTGGCGCGGGACTTCGTGGAGGGCTCGGTCGTCCCGGTGCTCGAGAAGCTCGAGGCCCAGGAGCCGGGACTCATGCTGAAGCTGCTCGAGGAGGCCGGTGAGCTGGGCCTGCTCAGCGCCGACTTCCCGGAGGCCTACGGCGGGTTCGAGCAACGCAAGGCGGCCTCCATGCTGGTCTGCACCCGGATCACCCGCGGCGGCTCGTTCCAGGTCGGGTACGGCTGCCAGACGGGCATCGGGTCGTTGCCCATCGTGTTCTTCGGCAACAAGGAGCAGCGCGAACGCTACCTCCCGCGGATGGCCACCGGCGAGCTGCTGGGCGCCTACGCGTTGACCGAGGCCGGCAGCGGCACCGACGCCCTTGCCGCCAAGTCCACGGCCGTGCTCGCCGCCGACGGCACGCACTACGTGCTCAACGGCGAGAAGATGTTCATCACCGCCGCCGGCTACTCCGATCTCTTCACCGTGTTCGCCAAGGTCGACGGCGAGAAGTTCACCGCCTTCATCCTGGAAAAGGAGATGGAGGGGTTGAGCACCGGCGCCGAGGAAAAGAAGCTGGGGTTCAAGGGCTCGTCAACACGAACGCTGATCATGCAGGACGTCAAGGTCCCGGTGGACAACGTCCTCGGCGAGATCGGCAAGGGCCACGAGATCGCGTTCAACATCCTCAACGTCGGACGTTTCAAGCTCGGCGCCAGCTGTGTGGGCGGGGCGCAGGACGCCATCGTGGAGGCCATCAAGTACGCCAAGCAACGCGAGCAGTTCGGCCGTCCGATCGCCGACTTCGGCCTGATCCGCCACAAGATCGGCGAGGCCGCGGCGCGCATCTTCGCGGCGCAGTCGATGGTCTTCCGCACCGCGGGCTACATCGACCAGAACATCGCGACGCTGGACAAGAAGACCCCCGACTACTACAAGAAGATCATCGACGTCGGCATCCGCGAGTACGCCACCGAGTGCTCGATGATGAAGATCTTCTGCGCCGAGGTGCTCGACTACTGCGTCGACGAGGCGCTGCAGATCCACGGCGGTTACGGCTACGTCCAGGAGTACAACGCCGAACGCTACTACCGCGATGCGCGCATCAACCGCATCTGGGAGGGCACCAACGAGATCAACCGCATGGTCGCCGCCGGCGAGATCCTCAAGAAGGCGGCCAAGAACGAGCTGCCGATCTTCGCCCAGGCCAAGGCGCTCCTCGACGAGCTGATGGGCTTCCCGGGTCTCGATGAGGAGGGTGACGACAGATTCCTCGCCGCGGAGCACAGGCTCGTCGGCAAGGCCAAGAAGACGGCCCTGCTGGCCATCGGGACCGTGGCGCAGCAGCTCGGCGACAAGCTCAGGGACCCGTGGGGCAACGAGGAGGTGCTGGGCTTCCTGACCGACATGGTGATGGACGTCTACGGCATGGAGTCCTCGGTCATGCGCAGCCGCAAGCTCATGCAGCGTGGCGAGACGGAAAAGGCCGAGCTGGCGGGCAAGATGACGGCGCTGTTCTGCAACGAGGCGCTGCACCGGCTCGAGATCCGCGCCCGCGACGTGCTGTCCGCGGTCTGCGAGGGCGACACGCTGTCGACCACGCTCTCGGGTCTGAGACGCACCGTCAAGCACCAGCCGGTGAACACGGTCGCGCTGCGCCGCGAAGTGGCCGAGGCGATCATCGAGAAGGAAGCTTGGCCGATCTGAGGCGTAGCTAACGAGCCGCCGACTTCTCCGCCAGCGCCGACTCGAAGAACTCGAGGATGCGCTGGAACAGGTGGAACTGCACGTCGCCGCCGATCCCGTGGCCCTTCTGCGGGTAGAGGTAGAGCTGGTAGTCCTTCTCCGCCTCGGCGAGCGCCTCGACCATGTTGTAGGCGTTCTGCACGTGGACGTTGTCGTCGCTGATGCCGTGGGCGATCAACAACTCGCCCTCGAGGCGGTCCGCGGCGAACAACGGTGAGCTGGCCTTGTAGCCCTCCTCGTTGTCGTCGAGCACGCCGAGGTAGCGCTCGGTGTAGATCGTGTCGTAGAGCCGCTTGTCGGTCACGGCGGCGACCGCGGCGCCGGCGTGGAACAGCCCCGGCGTGCGCAGCATCAGGTTGAGCGTCATCGTTCCGCCGCCGCTCCAGCCCCAGACGCCGAGCCGATCGCCGTCGACGTAGGGGAGCTCCTTCAGCCAGGCGACGCCCGCTCTCCAGTCTTCCATCGGCAGATCGGTCTGGTTCTTGTGGATCGGGTCGAGCCACGGGCGCCCGCGGCCCGGCGTGCCGCGCGCGTCGAACCGGAACACGAGGTAGCCCTGGTTAACCAGCACCGTGTCGAAGGCGGAGCGGCCCATGTTTCGCACGACCTGGCCCGCCGGCTCGCCGTAGACGTAGGCGATCACGGGGTAGCGTTTGGCCGGATCGAAGTCGAACGGCTTGAGCAGCGACGCGTGGAACTCCACGCCGTCCTCGCCTGGAATCGTCACGAACTCCGGCTTGGCCAGCCGGTAGGGCGCGTCGTCCTCGGGCAGGACTTCGCCCAGACGGGCCACGACTCGGCCGTCGGGGTCCATCAGGTCGATGCGTCGCTCCACGTCGGTATTCGACCAGGAGTCGATCCAGTAGGCGCCGTCGTTCGAGAAATTCAACGAGTGCGTGCCCGCTGTCTTCGTCAGCCGGGAGGGTCGGCCGCCGCGAAGGGACACCGAATAGACGTGACGCTCGATGGGGGAGACCTGGGTGCTCAGGAAGTAGACCCGGCGCCGCTCGGAATCAAGATGAAGCGAGCGCCCGCCGAAGCCCGGCTGCGCCACCACCCACTCTCCCGAGGTCAGCGGCTTCCCTTCGCCGCCGCTCGTCGAATACAGGTAGAGATGGCGGAAATCGGTCCGCTCGGAGAGCCAGATGAACTCGTTCGTTCCCTCGACGAAACGCGGCGGCTCGAAGACGTCGACCCAGGTGTCGCGTGTCTCCTCGACGATCTTCTCGCCTCGCGCGGTGACCGGGTCGACGAGGTAGAGCTGCAGCCGGTTCTGCGCCCGGTTGAGGGTCTGCACGGTCAGCGCGGAGCCGTCAGGCAGCCAGTCGACGAAGATGATGTATTCGTGCGGTTCGCCGAGGTCGACCCAGCGGGTCTCGCGGGCCGACAGGCCGACGATCCCGAGCCGCACGGTCGGGTTCTTCGTCCCGACCTTGGGGTACTTCTGTGTGTGGGTCTCGGGGACCGGATTCGAGAAGTCGGTGATCGGGTAGGTCGAGATCCCGTCCTCGTCGAACTGCAGGAAGGCGATCGCATCCGCCTGCGGGCGCCACCAGAAGGCCCGGTAGCTGCGCCGCCACATCAGCTCTTCCCAGTAGACCCAGGGGAACTTGCCGTTGAGGATCGTCTCGCTGCCCGAGTCGGTCAGCCGCAGCTCCTTGGCGTTCTCGAAGTCGAAGACGTAGAGATCGTTGTCGCTTGTATACGCGGCATAACGGTCGTCGGGGGAGCGCTCGAGGTTCTCGCCGTCGGCGTCGGGGAGCTCAGGATCCGGATCGGGCAGGAGGCGATAGCTCGCGGGATCGAACTGGAGTCGGCGCTTGTCATAGGTGAAGCGCAGCCGGTTCTCCTCCTCGAGCCAGGAAGGCCGCCCGATCGACGGTTCCTCTTCCTCTTCCTCCTCTTCTTCCGATTCGGCCTCTTCCTCGGCGTCCTCTTCCGGCGGAGCCTCGGCGGTCGCCACGGCGTAGTCGAGGCGCCCCGACGGCGCGACCCCGTCCTCACTTTCCTCCAGTTTCTCGAGCGATTCGCCGACCTGCGCCGCGGTCAGCACGACCCGCTCGTCCGGCTTGTCCGGATCCATCACGACCAGGATGGTCCCGTGCCGATCGGTCTCTTGTTGGAACGCCAGCAGGTGGCCCTGCGGCGACCAGCGGAACCCGTAGGGCAGGGCATCTCTCGGATCCTCGACCCCCAGATCGTCCTTCTTGTAGATCCACTCGAGAGAGACTTCTTTCGACTCCTCCTGCGCCTGGATCGGCCCCGGGAGCGCGATCGCGAGCAGCAGGAGAACGAGCGGAACGAACCCGAGGGCTGGTCGGTCACGGCGACGGTTCATCGGCCCCTCCGAGATCTGAATGAGGAAAACGGTCTTGCCCCCCGCGGCACAGGCGCGGGCCCCAAGCATACGCGAGACTCCGGCGGCGTAGTAGACTCTCGCGGAGGTCGAGGATGCGTGAACAGACCGCCGAGAAGGTTTTGACGTGGCTGCTGCGGGTGCTGGGATTCCTGGCCTGTTTGGCGATCATCGCGGTGGTCATGCCCACGTCGTGGATGGTCGCCGGAGCGAAATACGCCGGCTCTCCGTTCGTGGACAATCCGCTCAATCAGTACCTCGCGCGCTCGCTTTCCCTGCTCTACGCGATGTTCGGCGTGTTCGTGCTTTACATCGCGCGCGACGTCCGCCGCTACCGCGATCTGGTCAGCTTCATGGGCTGGCTCACGATGGTCCTCGGCATCGCCCTCACGGCCGTCGACTTCGCCGTCGGCATGCCCGCCTCGTGGACCTGGGGCGAGGGGCCTCCGACGGTTGTTTTCGGGGCCGTGATCGTCTGGCTGAGCCGGAAGGTCGACCTGGCCGGAAGATAGCCACCAATAGTCAACAAAATTTTGGGGTGAAGATCGGCTCGATCTCATCTAGAGTGCACCTTCCGGCGGGTCGGATCCGCCGCTCGGGAGCGTTCCATGGGGATCGAGTTCTACCTGGCCGCGGTCGTTATCCTGCTCGCGTTCGCCGTGTTCGACCTGATGGTCGGCGTCAGCAACGACGCGGTGAACTTCCTGAACTCGTCGATCGGTTCACGGGTCGCACCGCGACACGTGATCATGATCGTGGCGAGCTTCGGCATCCTGGCGGGGGTGCTGTTCTCCGGCGGCATGATGGAGGTCGCGCGCAAGGGCATCTTCCACCCGCAGCTGTTCACGATGCCCGAGCTGATCACGATCTTCCTCGCCGTGATGCTGACCGACATCATCCTGCTCGATCTCTTCAACACCTTCGGCCTGCCGACATCGACGACCGTTTCGATCGTCTTCGAGCTGCTGGGCGCCGCCGTGGCGGTCTCGTTGCTCAAGATCTACAGCCAGGGTGCCGCTTTCGCGGACCTCGTCGACTACATCAACACGAGCAAGGCGCTCGCCATCATCATGGGCATCCTGTTGTCGGTCGTGATCGCTTTCATCTGCGGCGCTCTCGTTCAGTTCGTGACGCGGCTCGTGTTCACGTTCGACTACACGAGCAAGATGAAGCGCTACGGTGCGTTGTGGTCGGGAATCGCCATGGCCACGATCACCTATTTCATCCTGGTCAAGGGTGCCAAGAGCGCGTCGTTCATCTCCTCGGAGACCAGCGATTGGATCAAGGGCCACGGGTGGCTGATCATGGGGGCGATCTTCGCCGTTTCGGCCGTCATCTTCCACATCCTGCTGCTGCGCCGGGTCAACATCCTGAAGCCGATCATCCTGATCGGCACGTTCGCCCTGGCGATGGCCTTCGCGGCCAACGACCTGGTGAACTTCATCGGCGTCCCGATGGCGGGGTTGCACGCCTACCAGGCGGCGCAGGCGACCTCCGAGCCGCTGACCGTCACGATGGGCGCCCTGGCAGGGAAAGTCCCCTCGGGAACCTGGCTGTTGCTGCTGGCCGGCGGCGTCATGGTCGCCACGCTGTGGATCTCCCGCAAGGCCCGCACGGTGACCGAGACCGAGGTCAACCTGGGTCGCCAGGATGAGGGGGACGAGCGCTTCGATTCCACCGCGATCTCACGGGCCATCGTCCGGATGGCGATCGGGCTCGGCAACGGGATCAGCCGGTTGCTCCCCGCCGGCGGGCAACGGTTCATCGACTCCCGCATGGACGCCTCCCGCTACGAGGCCGACACCGATGACGCCAACCGGCCTTCGTTCGACCTTCTGCGGGCGTCGGTCAACCTGATGGTGGCCAGCGCGGTCGTGTCGTATGCAACGTCGCAAAAACTACCTCTGTCGACGACGTACGTGACGTTCATGGTCGCGATGGGCACGTCGTTCTCCGACCTGGCCTGGGGTCGCGAGAGCGCGGTCTACCGCGTCACCGGCGTATTNNGGCGTATTGACGGTCATCAGCGGGTGGTTCATGACCGCGCTGATGGCATTCAGCGTTGCGGCCGCGTTCGCCAGCGTCGTGTACTTCGGTGGGGCCTGGGGCCTCGGGGCACTCTTCTTGCTCGCCGGTTTCGTGCTCTGGCGCTCACATCACGCGCACAACGCGCGCGCGAAAACCAAGAACGAGCAGCAGGGTATCTACAACCTTCGACACGTCACGGACACCGGCAAGACGGTTGCGACCAGCTTCGAGCAGGTCGCCACCCTGCTCGGCGTCGTCCGGGAATCGCTGGACCAGACCCTCCAGGCCCTGTTTGCCAACAACATCTATCTGCTCGAGCAGGAGCGCCACCGTTCGAAGCGTATCCAGCGCTGGACCAACATCATCTGCGCGAACGTCTTCAAGGCGATGCGCTTGTTGCAGCAGAGTCACCCGCAACATTCGGCCAGGTATGCGCAGACGATCCGACGGCTGCAGAAGATCGCGGATGGGCAGCGGGACGTCGTCAATCGCAGCCTCATGCACGTCCGCAACCATCACGCGGGACTGCTCGACGAGCAGATCGAGGAGCTCGAGAAGGTGCGCGGGATCCTGGACAACATCCTGGAGGAGGCGAGGAGCCTGATTGCCCATGCGGCCCCGAGCGACGTCTCCCGGCTGGTGGCGCTGGACGACAAACTGCGCACGCTGGCCAAGAGCCTGAACGAGAAGCAGGTCGCCCGGATCCAGGACGACAGCTCCAAGACCCGGCTGAGCATCCTGTACTACGCCATCGTCGGGAACGCGATGATGCTGTCCAAGCAGAACCTGCGCTTGCTGGAGATCTTCAACGAGTCCTTCAGCGATGTCACCAGCGACCACGCCTTCGACCTGGATTGACGGGGGACCTGGCCCGGACGCCCCGCGACGCCCCGGAGATCACGGACACGTGCCCGAGGTTTCTTTCGCGGTGACCGCGCACATCCCGGATGGGGCGGACCCATTGCGCTCCACACCGAGACCGTCTACACCCCAACTGCTCTCGACGTTCCCACTCGTGCCGACCAAGAGGAAGAAGAGGTTCCCCGCGGGAACGTCGATCCAGGTATGGACGCCGCCGCTGCCGAGAGAGCACAGGCCTCCGCTCAACGTCGGCGACGCGACGTCCGACAGGCTTCCGTACAGCAGGTTGTAGTCCGCGGCGGCGCACGAGGCCGTGTCCCATGTGAGCTCCAGCGTCTGCCCCGGCGGGTCCGCCTGAGTCACGCGCAGAGCCTGTGCCGGCCGTGGGGCGCGAATCGCGGTCGTGCAGCTCCCCGGAGTGTTGGTCTGAGTGATCTCGATGTCGTCGACCCACCATCCCGTGCCTTGGACCGACGTGTCGCTGGAGATCACGAAACGGATCTGTACCTCGAGGTCGGCGAAGGCCGACAGATCGGCCGAGTACTGGGCATAGCTGTCGTCGGTTCCGGTAAAGAAGTTCCCGCGCGGGAACCCGCAGGCATCCGATGCGCGGTTGGAATGGCTGGGATACGCGACCTCGAGCCGCGACCAGGAGCCGCCTCCATCCGTCGAGATCTGAACCTCGCCCTTGTCCCAGTCGTTCTCGATGTCGTATTTCGAGTAGAAGGACAGGACACTTCCGGTCGCGAGCTGAATCGGCGGCGTCCGCAGGTCTGCGCAAGTGTTGTCGCCGTAGGCACCGGTTCGGTAGACACCCGGGCCGTTGTTACCGCCCGACGGACCGACCGCCCAAGGGCCGCTCGCGATCATCTTGGCCGGTCCCAGGTCGCCGGCATTGTCCGTCCAGTTGCCGAGGCCCGGGGGCCCCTGTGTGAAGCCGACCCGGCGGACCAGGTTCGCGTCCTCGGAGCCGTTCGACGTGTCCACGGCGTGAACGATGTAGTAGTAGTCCATCCCCGACTGCAGGCCGTCGTCGTCCGCATACGACGTGCCGGCGACCGCGGGAGCGATCAGGTCGGTCGCGGATGGAATGAAGTCCGGCACGGTCGAACGGTAGACCTTGTAACTGGAGACGGATCCGCAGAGCGGGTTCGCGTCGTTCCAGGTCAGGTCGAGCCGACACGTGTTGGACAGGGGGCTCGACACGGACTGAACGCCGTCGAACGCGGGCGGCAGCGTGCACGCTCCCGTCGCCATCGCCGACACCTCGGCGGAGTCCGCGTCGCAGGCTCCACCGTCGGTGGACGCCACGACGTAGAAGTAAGTCGTTCCGCCGGAGACCTCCAGGTCCTCGTAGGAATACCCCGCGCCTCCGGCCAGGCCGGGACTGCTGTCGGCGACGACCGCAATCGGGTCGTAAGGGCCACCCGGGACCAACGACCGGTGCACGGCGTACTCGGTGATCGTGGCGAGATCGGAGTCGTTCCAGGTCACCTCGATGCGGTTGTCTCCACTCGCCGTCGCCGCGACCTGCGGCGCGCTCGGAGCGGTGAGGCAGCCGCACTGGTCGAACCGGAACGAGCTTATTCGAGTCGACCAGCTTGTCGACAGGTTGTATTCGCCCGTGAACCAGAAGGTGCAGTCGTCCGCCGGATCGAGGCCCATGGCCGCGTAGTCCCCGTAACGGTTGCTTCCGTTCGGGCTGGTTCCCGAGACGATCGTCGTCTCGCTCTGGGTCATCACGCCGAGGGGGTCGCCGGCAAGACGCCCCGTATAGCGCAGACCCGGATAGACCGACGCCGAGGAGATGTTGTAGGCCAGCGCGATGTTGCCGGACTGATCCATCGAGCTCGCCCCCATCCAGCGGCTGTGCGAGTCGATGGAGTAGGTCCCTTCCTGGTACAGGACCCAGGGTGCCGCTTCTCCCCCGGTGCGACGTAATTCGAACCAGCGGATCCCGGCCTGATCGGTGCCGCTCACATCGACCACGAAGTTGCCGACGATCGTCTCGAAATCGTCATCGTGATTGATGTACTGGAGGCGATGCATGATCACCTCGCGGATCGGATCGAGGTTGGTCGACGAGCCGGGTTGATCGATGCAGGAAAAGGAGGTGAGCCCGCAGAGGTCCGAGGAGAAGTCGGCGACGTCGATACTCGGGACCGGAGCCACCATCGTATTCGCGGTAGTCACCCAATCGACGTCGACGTTCCACATCTCCAGCAGATCGCCCGGTGCTGCGGGGCCGCCGTGCGCTTCCGTGTCCCGATGCCGCATCACGACGGCGGGAGCGCCGGTCGGCGGTGGGGTCGGCCCGTCGATGTCGGCGGGTGTGAGTGCCTCGAATCCGAACCCCGGCAGGCCGGGTAGGTTGAACGTCATGAACCCGGCGGGGTTCCCGGACAGCATCGGGCCGCGTTCCATCAGGTGCACCGGAACGCCGCCGTTTGCGGTGACGACGAACGAGCCGCCGCCGCCGTTGGCGTCGGTCGGCCAGACGGACAGCTTCGGGTAATCGGGGAAGCTCGAGGGAACGAAAGAATAGGCGTACCAGCCTCCGCTCACGGGATCGGGAGTCTGAGAGATGTAGACGCAGAGGTCGTTACCGCTGGTTACGAACTCCATCAGGACCCAGCGATCCGCCTGTCGATCGTAGATGACGATGGGATCTCCGAGACCGTTTGCACAGGCCCCGGTGCCGAGGGAATCGAGGTTGAAGGACGTGAGCAGGTTGGGCGTCGGCGTTGCCTTGTCCCAGATCCGTATGTTCGTTCCGCCGTTGACCGCCTGGATGAAATGGTCGGGGCCCACGTCGCCGACCGTATCCGGCGGCGTGACACCCGTATAACCGATCCCCGAAAAGTCCACCGTTGGCGAGGTGAAGGTGCGTTGGCCTCCGCCGACGTGAGCGGCCGCGGTCTGCTTATCCACCAGTGGATCTCGCCGCGCTACGTCGGGCACGATCGGCGTGCCGGGCTTGGGGTAGTAACGACGCGGAATCGCCTTGATCGGATCCCCGGGTTTCCACACGTGCGCCGGGGGAAGGCTGCGCAGGTCGACGTCGATGACGAACGGAGTGACCCGAAGAACCTCCGAGGGTCCTCGTTGTGTCGACGAATCGCTCGATGCGTTCACACCCGAGCCGAGGAAAAGTACCAGGCTCGTTGTCGAAAGGACTCTGTTCAGGCGTTGCCGTCGACCCATTCCGTTTCCCGCTCGGTTCCCCATCGATCCGAGCCCTTATAGATACGCCGATTCCTCGATCGTTGGGCCCGAGTCTTGTTTTTGGGTGGTTCGAGTGGACCGGCGGAAGCTGTGAACTCGATCACAATCTAGTTGTCGCTGGACGGTTTTTCCAGTTCAAGCCGAATAACGGTGGCAAGTCCGGGCAATCCGCGCACGGAGGGGCGACCACCTGACGCTCGTCCCGTGGCCGCACGTCACCCTCGTGGTGTGTCGCGGCTTCGGGACGGGACGAAGCCCGTTCACGCCTGATCGACTTCCTCGAGGATTCTGAGGAAACTGTCGTACGGCTCGGCCGGCCAGCTCTCCGCGCTCACGGCGCCCTCGGCCCGCGAGATCAGGGAGACCCGTTGTGCCGTGGACATGTCGGGTGCCTCGTAGATGTCCATGAAGTCGTACGGGCCGAGCAGCGCGTAATGCGCTTTGAAGGTGACCTCGGGGCAAACCTTATGCACGCGTTGGATCCATTCCTTGCCCATCGCGCGCCGTCCCCGAGCATCCGCCAGCGCACCCGGGGCGAGCCTGGTCATCAAGACGAACATCGGCATGATGCACCTCCCTGATTCCATCATGGCACCGAGTCGCACGCCCGTCTCGCAGGGTTTACCGGTAGAAACGCGTGCGGTGCGTAGCGGTTTTTCCTTACATCATGTCCGCAGTTTTCGGCGTACGATTGAATTACGAGGCGGCGTTGTGCGGTGGCCTCGACGATCCGTACCGGTGCGACACTCGCAGGTCGCGTTTGCCTCTCGCCAACGACCTCCTCGGCAGGGTTGAACAAGGAGGTGTCCCATGAAAACAGGTTTGAAGGGAGCAATCGCCGGGCTCATCGTGGGGCTGATCTTCGGTACCGCCCTGTTCGGCCCGATCGGCGGCGTGGTCGGCGTCATCCTGGGATCATTGCTGGGGTTCGCGATCATGACGCCACTGACGGTGGCCTATGTTCGCCAGGCGGCCAGACAGCCGCTCGTTGTTGAATGCCCGGAGACGCACACGAACATGCGCGTGACGCTGGATCCGGACAAGGCGGCGAAGGCCGAGCTCTGGAACCGCAAGCAGAAAATCGAGACCTGCTCGCGCTTCGGCGGGCCTCCGGATTGCGACGAGGCGTGCGCCAAGGACCTGGAGATCTAGCGAGCGGCGGTATACTCCTCGCCAGGCACCGGTCGTCATCCCAGACGTAGCCGGCCTGCAGAGCCGGGAGGTAGGCGGCCAGGGTGCACACCAGGATCGCCGCGACACCGAGCCACGCCCGGCCCCGCGAGTAGGACGTAACGGCCATCCCGTGCCATTGTACGTCGTCTTTAATGTAAGCTTGGACGCGGAACGAGGGGCTTCAAATGAGAAAGACGTTGAGTGCGGCCGTCCTGGCGGCCTGGATCCTTCTGCCGGTCACCCTGGCGGAGGAAGTGGCCGCCGGCCCGGACGGCGTTCGGCCGCTGTTGATCGGCGCCACCGTGCCGCCCGTCACCGTGGCCGGGGGTGACGGCGAGGCGGTCGATCTCGGGGAGGTCCTGTCGAACAAACCGACCGTCGTGATCTTCTATCGTGGCGGGTGGTGACCCTACTGCTCGACGCAGCTGGGTCAGCTGCGCACGATCGAGTCGGATCTTCTCGAGCTCGGTTATCAGATCGTCTGCATCAGCCCCGACAGTGCGGAGAAAGTCGCCGAGTTCGACAAGAAGGGCGACTACTCTTACACGTTGTTGTCCGATCCCATGCTGGACGCAGCCAAGGCGTTCGGTCTGGCTTTCAAGGTCGACGACGACAAGTTCGCGGAGTTCCTGGGGAAACATTCCGGTGAGTCACACGGCTTGCTGGTCGTCCCGGCGGTCTACATCCTCGACGACGATCGCGAGGTTCACTTCCAATACGTGAACCCGAATCACAAGGTCCGGATCGACGCGCAGACGGTGCTCGCCGCCGCGCGCGCGATCGCGAAGAAGTA
>JABAOE010000308.1_pt2 | contig 16199 bp, 18 predicted proteins | sample 7062141 | NCBI WGS metagenome assembly JABAOE01 (sample SAMN14538627, study PRJNA623070) | marine sediment metagenome | biome: marine biome [ENVO:00000428]; feature: marine pelagic biome [ENVO:01000023]; material: deep marine sediment [ENVO:00002113] | place: India: Gulf of Khambhat ... | reverse complement strand
TGCCTGAGATCGAGATTGCTGTTCGCGCCACCAACGGTGGAAAACTGGCCGAGCACGTAGATTTTCGCTTGAGGCAACAGTAGCCACTCAGTGTAGCGATAGTTGCCCCGAATCCAGGCCTCCTTGCGCTTGGCGATGACTTCAGCATATTCGGGGTCGACCATGCAGCGTCCGGTGCCGTCATCAAGCATGAAGTTTTGCTGACTGCGACCGCCGTCAATTCGTCGCCATTTGTTGTCCCCCGTTTTCTGCTCAATGATGTACTTGTACCAGAGACACGGTAACGTGGTGCAGCGTGAAAGCAGCGGCCCGCCCGGATGATGTTGACCGCGCCCAACCAGCTCGACATAGCCTTGCNNTGTCGGTAATACCGCGGGCGCGGCGGTGGCTCATCGTCCAGGCGGCTGCGGCGAGAATGAGGATGCTTGCGAGCGAGACGATCCAGCCTTCGCGCGAGCGCATTTCGATGCCGATAATGAGCAGCAAAAGGTAACCACCAACAGTTAGCGGTTCTATGATGCGTAGACGCAGCGAATTTAGCATCCGGATTAAAGCAGACAGCGGAAACTGAGCTCCTGGCACCGGCTGGTGGACAACTCAGCCCAACCCATGGGAAAACGAAGTTAGTCAGGCAAAAAGTTCTTTCATGTTGACGTCGGCTAGCTGTTCTTGCTCGAACTCCAGCAGATCGAAAGTCTGAAAATTCAAAAGACGCGCGACGATCAAGTCGGGGAACTGCTCGATGCGAACGTTATTAATATTGACACTCTCGTTGTAGAACTCGCGCCGATCGGCAATGCTATTCTCGAGCCCGGTGATACGGGCAAGCAGGTGTTGGAAGGTTTCAATCGCCTTGAGCTCGGGATAGGCTTCGATGACCGCGAATATATTACCGAGGCCCCCGCGCAACATTGTCTCGGCCTGGCCAAGCGCCGGGATGTCCTTGCGAACCCTGGCATCCTGAACACGTGAACGTGCCTCGGTTACCCGTTGCAGTGTTTTCTGTTCGAACTGCTTGTATTGCTTGCAGGTTTCAACGAGTTTTGGCAACTCGTCGTGGCGCTGCTTTAGCAGCACGTCTATATTGGACCAGGCTTTTGAGACGTTGTGCTTGATCGTCACAAGATTGTTGTAAATCATGATGGTCCAGACGACGCCGACGCCAATAATGACCAGAATTACGATGGCGCTGATATCCATTTCATCTCCTTAGAAGTGTATTGTCGTGGCCTACCTTCCGGTACCTGTGCGACCCTGCAGGTGCTGCCGACGTGCAGCCCCTATAATTGCCGGGTGGAGGGCATCTTCAGGCTGTGCAAACATCAAAAAATCATGCACGATCCCTGCCAACGCACCGGGGAGCGGAAGGGATGAGTTACCCAACCACAATCTATAAAGAAGACGGTATAACTGCCAACATCATGCTGAATCGTCCTGATGATGGCAACATGTTCAACACCACGATGTGCCACGAGAAGCGCGATGCCTGTGCACACAAATGCGCACCCGATGCCAATAGATTTGGCAGCTAACGGTTCACTTTCCCATGCGCGCTTTCCTCACGCTGCACGATCCCGCCAAGGCGCGTGAATACTACGACAGCGGTGTTTGGCGGCACGACACGTTTTATTCGTTAATGGCCCGGCATGCTGAACGGTGCCCGGCTGAGTTGGCCGTTCGTGATCGCCACCGCAGTGTCGATTGGCAGACCTTAAAGGCCTGGACCGATGGCGTAGCCGTCGATTTGCGCGAGCGAGGGCTGGTGCAGGGCGACCGAGTGTGCATCTGGATGTCGAGCCGTATTGAAGCCGTGGTTACCTTGCTGGCGTGTTCGCGCGAGGGGTTCGCCTGCAACCCTTCCTTGCACTGGACTTATACCTGTAAGGACATCGGTCAACTCCTCAAGCGGCTTGCTGCCTCGGTATTGGTCACCGAGCCCGGGTGGGGTGCCGATCGAGCGACTTACGGCCTTGATGAGGTGCTGGGTGATGTCAGCAGTCTGCGAGCGGTGTACATGTTGGACGCGTTTCCTCAGCCAGGCAGTTCGCCGTCGACTCCAGCAATAAACAATCCGGACATCGTTAGTTATCTGGCATTCACGTCCGGGACGACCGGCACGCCGAAATGTGTCATGCACTCGTGTAACACAATTCTTGCCAATGCCCGCGACATGGTGGCGGATTGGCAAGTTGGTGCAGATACCCGTCTGTTGACTCTCAGTCCCCTTTCGCATCACATTGCTTGGGTTGGCGCGAGTCAGTGGTTGCTGAGCGGCTGCCAGTTTTTCCTCGGCGACCCGCCAGCGGACATGAACCAGTTTGAATGGATCGTCGAGACTGGCGCGACATACGTAATGGGCGTGCCAACGCATGCAATGGATGTGCTCTCACAATACCGCGCCGCTGACGTAGAGCGTATCGGCAGGGTGCGTGTTTTTTATATGGCGGGTGCGGCCATTCCGCCGAGCGTCGCCGAGACCTTTGTCAATCTCGGTGTCACGCCGCAGAATGTCTACGGTATGACCGAAAATTCTTCGCACCAGTACACGCACCGCGAAGACCGAACCGATGTCATCGTCAGTACTTGCGGACGTGGCGGGCGCGCTTACCAGGTCCGCATTTTTGACGCCAAGAATTGTAATGTTGAGGCTTCGCCGGGAGAAGTCGGGCAAATCGCTGGGCGCGGCGGTGCATTGATGCTCGGTTATTACGGCAATCAGCAGGCTACTGAAAGCAGCTTCAACGACTCTGGCTGGTTTCTTTCAGGTGATCTCGGAGTGCTCGATGCTGCAGGAAATCTGCTTGTTCAAGGGCGACTTAAGGACCTGATCATTCGTGGCGGGCACAATATCTATCCGGCCGAAATCGAAGCACGCGCCTTGCGGCATCCGGTTATCGAAAAAGCGGCCGCCTTTCCGATTGCCGATAAGCGACTCGGCGAGAAAGTGTGCCTCGCCGTGGTTGGCGCAATCGAGCCAGAGGACTGCATGCAGCATCTGGCAGTCGAGGGTCTGTCGAAGTACGACATGCCTGAATATTTTATTTGCCTGGACTCGTTTCCGCTGACTGCCAGTGGCAAGATTCTAAAGCGTGAGCTGGTCGAAATGGCAAAGCGAGGAGACATTGAACCGATGCCGATCCATTATCGAGCAGTCAAGGAAAAAGCATGAGAGTTGTTGAACTGTCACACCGTGACGAGGCTGCACTGATTACCCTGAACAGGCCGCAGGCGCTCAACGCCTTGTCATTTGCAATACTCGACGAACTAGATGCAATGATCAGCGAAGTGGCGAGGTCAGGCGCACGTGTGTTACTCGTTACCGGCGCGGGAGGCAAGGCTTTCTGTGCCGGAGCAGACATCAAGGAGTTGCGCAACCGCGACCTGGCAGCGCAGAAGCGCGGAGCGGAAAACGGGCAGGCCATCTTGTCCAGGCTATCGACGTTGCCGATGCCGTCAATCGCAGTGATCAATGGCTACGCGTTTGGTGGCGGCCTGGAACTGGCGATGGCATGCACTTTTCGCATTGCCACACCGCATGCGCGTATGGGCTTGCCGGAAATCAAGCTAGGATTGATCCCCGGTTACGGAGGCACGCAACGGTTGCCGCGGCTGATCGGGGAGGCACGAGCGCTGGAAATGATCATGACCGGTCGTGCGGTCAAACCTGACGAGGCGGAGCGCATTGGCTTGATCAACCGTATCGTTGACGGCGATCCAATCGAGCAGGCGCTGGCGTTTTCGCGCGAATTCACTTGCTACAGCCTGCCCGTACTTGGCTTCGCGCGTGCCGCCGTCTCCCGTGCCCTTGATGCCCCGGTTATCGAGGGGTTGAAGATCGAAGCCGATTTGTCGACTCTGGCTTTTCAAACGAGAGATGCCGAAGAGGGTATGGCTGCGTTCCAAGATAAGCGTAAGGCGGAGTTTCGCGACGAATGAACCGTGTTTTATAGCCACTGGGAGCCGCGAGGTAATCGGTGCCGCAGTTCGCGGCGAGCTTGTTGCCTGTGAAACGATCGTGATGCATGTGCCTCGCATCAATGGCGGGTTGGTAAGATGGTCCGTGGTATTTGACATCGCGGATAAACAACAAATGAGGCATTGTTTCAGTGCTATCGACAGATGCGGATTGCTCCCGAACGGGTTAAAAATGTGGCATCGGGCCATAAAGGGGCGCGACCTCAATGGCGATTTTCTAGCGAAAGAAAAAAACCGTTACTGGGCGAAATTATCTATGTGGAAGGTGGCCAGGGGATCAGTTGCTGATGAGATTGTTTGAAAAGCTAGCACGACAGCGTCGTTGGCCAGACGAGGAGCGCATGGTTCTCGATCAGGTGCAGAAAGTGGCGAGCGATGTCATTGCGCCAAACGCGGCGCGTTTTGACGAAACGAGTGAATATCCGGAGCAAAGCATTAATGCGCTGATGGCACTAGGCATGAACGGTATTTTCATTCCCGCTGAGTACGGCGGCACACCGATGTCTTATGCGCTGTACCTGGAATGCGTCAAGATCATCTCGGCAGCCTGCGCGTCGACCGGAGTCATCTATGCAACCAATTTCAATGGTGTCAAGCCGCTGGTCGATTTCGGCAGCCACGAACAGAAACAGCGACTGCTTCCGCGCATCACCAAAGGTGGCATCGGTGCAATTGCCATCACCGAAGCAACTGCCGGGTCTGACGCAACAGCGATGCAGACCAGCTTCACTCCAGACGGTGACCACATCATCATCAATGGCTCCAAGACTTTTATCAGCAATGGAAGCGTTGCCGAGTTGATATTTCTGTTTGGCAAATGGTCGCAAATCGATAACCGCAAAGGCGCCATATCAGCTGCCATCGTTGAAAAGGGCACGCCGGGGTGCATGGTTTTGCGTACCGAGAAGAAAATGGGTCACCGTGCAGCACCAACTGTATCGCTATCGTTTGAAAACTGTCGTGTGCCGCGTGCCAATCTAATTGGTGAACCCGGCAGCGGACTGGCGACACTGCTGGTCGCGCTCAACAAGTCGCGCCCCAGTATGGCGGCGCACGCGTTAGGTATCGCTCGCGCTGCGTTTGACGATATCGTTACTTATACCAACGAGCGCAAACAGGCGGAAAGGCACATCATCGACTTTCAGGGCAATCAGTTTCTGATTGCTGACCTCGCTAGTGAACTGGCGATGACTGAGTTGTGGCTCGATTACGTTGCGGGGCTGGTCGATGCGGCTGCAACAGACTTCGGTATTGAGGCATCGATTGCCAAGCTGCGCGCATCGGATCTGGCGATGCGAATGGCCACAGAAGCGGTACAGATGCACGGTGGTTACGGTTATTGTTCGGACTACCGTGTCGAACGCTTGATGCGCGATGCCAAAGTCACTCAAATTTGGGAGGGTACCAATCAGGTTCATCGCCAGAATATTGGCCGGAGCTTCAAGTTCAAATGACACAGATGATTCGAAAAAAGGGGCGTGTGCGGAACCGGCGGCACCATGGGTGCCGGCAACAAAACGTCGCGCCATTGCGTTTTCTCGACGAAGGGTTGGCCAATGCTAAGGACATGGACTTTAGCTGCCGGCTCGGACAGAGCGATCCGGACCGGCCAATCGATCGTGTCGAGCACGATGACTTGGTGCGGCATTACGATATCACCCCGGCATTCTTCGAAATCGCTGGCATGCGGAGATTCACGCCGGCATGTCGAGCAGTAGTGGCGAAACAACGGAAGGAAAGTTAATGGCTGGGCCTCTTCTCGGTGTAAAGGTTCTCGATTTCTCGACGCTGTTGCCCGGACCGATGGCGACATTGATGCTTGCCGAGGCCGGGGCCGAGGTAATCAAGATTGAACGGCCCGGAAGTGGTGAGGACATGCGCCATTACCAGCCGTTTTGGGGTGGCGAGAGTATCAACTTTGCAATGCTCAACCGGGGTAAGAAAAGTCTGGCAATCGACCTCAAGAACGTTCAGGAGCGTGAACGGTTGCGGCCACTGATAGAATCAGCCGACATTCTGGTTGAACAGTTTCGACCGGGTGTGATGCAACGTCTCGAGCTTGATTATCCCTGTGTGTCGCAAATCAACCCAAAGATTGTCTATTGCTCGATCTCCGGATTTGGCCAGACCGGGCCAAAACGCGACCACGCCGGGCACGACATTAACTATATCGGTGATGCCGGACTACTTTCGCTGAGCCTTGGAACCAGCGACACGCCAGTGATACCGCCAGCACTGATCGCTGACATTGCCGGCGGCTCCTATCCTGCAGTTCTAAACATTCTTTTGGCATTGCGCGAGCGTGATCGAACCGGCGCAGGAGCCTACCTCGATATCGCCATGACCGATGGTGTTTTGCCTTTCATGTACTGGGCGATTGGTAATGGGCTGGGAGCAAATCGCTGGCCCGAGGGTGGAGCTGAATTAGTTACGGGTGGTTCCCCACGGTATCGGCTCTATCCCACTGCCGACAAGAAATTTGTTGCGGTCGGTTCGCTCGAAAACAAATTCTGGGCGGTATTTGCCGAGACGATCGGGCTAGAGAAGACGTTTCGGGATGACAGTATCGATCCACGTGCCACCGGCAGACGCGTCGCTGAAATCATCGCCTCGCGCGATGCTGCCCACTGGGAGCCCTTGTTGCACAAGGCCGATTGTTGCTGCACTGTCGTCAAGACAGTGCAAGAAGCTCTGGGGGACGAGCAATTCAGGCAACGCGGCGTGTTCGAGGCAAAACTGGTTAATCGGGAAGGGGCCACCATGGCGGCGACCCCCATGCCAATCGTGCCCGCGTTGCGAGCGCATGCTCAGGGGGAGCTCGCCGCCCCTGCGCTCGGTGCGAACAATGATGAACTGCTCAAATGACGGCACTGACTGCCGACGAGTTTGAATTAACCACCATAATGGGGTAGCGATCATGCACAATGGCATACTGGCAATCTGGAACGATTGTCTTCCTGAGGTTGACCGACAATACGAGGATTGGTATGTCGGACAACATCTGCCGGAGCGATTGAGTGTTCCGGGATTTCGCATTGGTCGGCNNGCCGAGCCGCGCTACTTCACCTTCTACGATACCGATGCACCCGACGTGCTTTGGTCGGAACCGTACCGCAAGCGGCTTGCCAATCCCACCATAGAGACTGCTGAAATCATGAAATACTTTCGCAACATGAGCCGGACCGTTTGTCGCCGCGTCTCGCAGTCGGGGCACCTGGTTGCTGGCAACGTGGTCACTGTGCGCCTCTCGGAGTTACCCGAAGACGCAGCGGAGCTACAGACGGCTTTATTGAAATCAACGGGCGTTACCGGGGCTGAAGCGTGGGAGTCGGTCGAAGTACCAGGCGCTGGCGAAAGCGTCGAATCCAAGTATCGTATAAGTCCGGATGAAGCCATTGGCGCCGCCTTGATATTTCATGTCATGCGCGAACAGGATGCGCTCGACGCCAGCGACATACTGTCCCGCGCGTTCCGTCACGAGGTGCAGATCGGCGCCTATCAGTTACTGTGCGAACTGCGTGCCGAGTGTGTGGAACCAACTTAGAAAAAATGACGCTATGAACTCTCTCGAGAAAGCAAAGGTGTAATTGGTCGATGTTAATTGCGAGTGTTCCACGCATACCGCGCGTGCTTCTTGTCCTTAGCGATGAGATGTTGTTTTAATGGAAAAGGCACACATGAAAATACTTTTACTTCAGGGTGCTAACATGGTTGCACTTGGCAAACGACAACCGGAGTTGTACGGGACAACTACCGCTGCCGAGCTCGACGCATTGTTGCTCGATCAGGCTAAACAACTCAAGGTATCGCTCGATATTCGCTACACCAACGTTGAAGGTAAGGCCATCGATTGGATCTATGAAGCGGATCAGTCGGGCATTGACGGTTTGTTGTTCAATCCGGCCGGATTCGCCTACGCCGGTTATGCATTGCGGGACTGCCTCAAGGCGGTAGCTTTGCCATGCATCGAAGTGCACATGACTAACCTGGAGCGGCGGGGCATGCACTCTGTCACTGCCGATGCGGTGGACGGCGTAATCATGGGCCTTGGCATTCATTCTTATGTACACGGTTTACGCGCGTTGGTGCGGCTGATTCATTCCGGCCAGGGCGGATAAAGCCCGAAGCACACACGAGAGCGATCAAAAACCGGCAGAAAACGGCGATCTGTGCCGCTGCAAAGCGCACCATCGGCGCGTGGGTTGGTCGGGGCGGGAGCCCAGGATTCTGCGCAGGACCTGGCCGAATCTTTGCATGCCAACAGTAGTCAATGAGTGCTCATTCCTCGCAACACCTCGGCCAGACCAGCGATCACGCGCAAGTGGACGGCACACAACAAATATTGGCGGCTGAGCCCGAACCGGTTTTTTTCTCTGCATTGAAGCCGCGGCGTGGCAGCAGCTTCGTCAAGCGAATGCACTGGCCACGCATCATCGGGATGGGGCTGGCCTTCTTCATGATCGGCGCTGCAATCCAGCAGGCCGGCGCGCCGCTTTGGGCATGGGCGGTGCTTTTTCTCAATGGCTTTGCTTGGCCGCACCTTGCCTATCTATGGGCCATGCGCAGCGGGGACCCCTTTCGAGCCGAGCATCGCAACCAGCTTATAGATTCGGCAAGCGGCGGATTCTGGGTGGTTGCAATTGACTTTAACCTCATACCCGCAGTCTTGATGTTGACCATGCTCAGCATGAATCATGTCTCGATCGGTGGCGTGGGGGCGCTGCTCCGGAGCCTGATTGTCATGGCAATCGGTGCGCTGGTTGCTTTGCCATTGTTTGGGTTTAATCCGCAACTGACGCCTAGTCTTCACGTCATCATCGCCAGTATTCCCTTTATGGTGACGTATCCGGTCGCCGTTGGTGTGATCAGCTACCGGCTGGCACAACAGCTCAGCCAACAGAAACGCCGGTTTGAGGCGCTTAGTCAGCGAGACGCTTTGTCAGGGTTGGCAACCCGTGGCTATTGGGAAACCAGGCTCGCTGAGGAATTTTCCCGCTCGCGGCGGCAAAAGCGTCCCGCGACCCTGATGCTTATAGACATCGACAATTTCAAGCATATCAACGACACGCACGGCCATCTCTTGGGCGACACGGTCATCCGACTCATTGGAGAAATGCTCGACACGCAAACGCGCGCGGGCGACTTTGTTGGTCGTTTTGGCGGCGACGAGTTCGCATTAATTCTGCCCGAGACATCCGGTTCGAATGCCATTAAAGTGGCCCAGCGGATTCAGCGTGCACTGTCGGCGGTTACTATCCCGGAGCAACCGGATTTCAGCATGACGGCAAGTGTTGGTGTCGCCCAACTGTCACGCAACGTGTCGAGTCCGCGCGATTGGGTCAGCAGCGCCGATAACGCACTCTACCAGGCCAAACGCAGTGGACGTAACTGTATCCGCGTGTTCGAGGATGACCGCGCCGACGAGCCGTTTGGCTAGACAAGTTCTCCAACTAGCCGCATCCGACCGAAGTACACCGCCGAACCCCGGAACGTCGAAGCGCCGGTTCCATTAAGGTTAGTATTGGTATTGTGAGTGCCCCGGTTTAGTGCCGGCGCATGACGGCGCGATATACGCACGTGTTTGCGCGCCGTATTTCGAGGTGGAGGAGGGCGATGACGACAACAAAAACCATGCTCATCACCGGCGCATCAACCGGCATCGGCGCGGCGACGGCAAGAATGGCGACACAAGCTGGCTTTCGCGTCGCGCTCGCGGCGCGGTCGGTCGATAAGCTCAAGGCCATCGTCGAGGAGCTGGGGGGGTCAAAAAACGCACTTGCCATTCAGTGCGATGTGAAATCTTTTGAGCAACAGCAGGAAATGGTAGCGAAGACCCTGAAGGCATTTGGCCGCATTGACGTGGCATTCGCCAATGCGGGTACCGGGGCATCCGCAACAGGCACCGAGGCTGGTGACCCGGAAAACTGGCGCGACATGATTCTCACTAACCTGTACGGTGTTGCACTCACCGCAAAAGTGTGTATTCCGGAGATCAAGAAAAACCGCGGACACCTGTTGATCACCGGTTCGCGCGCCGGGCGAACAACGCTGAAAGGTTCAGTCTACGGCGCGACCAAATGGGGCGTTACGGGTTACGGTTATAACTTGCGCGCAGAGTTGGCCGGTACCGGTGTGCGCGTTACCCTAGTCGAACCGGGTATGGTTGATACGCCGTTCTTTGACACACCCAAGCCAGAGGCGCTGAGGGCTGACGATGTTGCCCGCGCTGTCATGTATGCAATTTCGCAACCGGCGCATGTTGATGTGTCCGAGTTACTTGTGTTACCGGTCGGCAAGCCCGACCAATCTTGACACGGTATTGGTGTCTGTGAATCTCTGGCTCGGTGACCCGGCTGGGCATCACCGCATCTGGAAACCTGCTTTTAACCAGCCGATAGGGCTCCGAACGAGTGCGAACTATTTACGGCGTTAATCGATGCTCAGGCCCAAGCCATAGAATCGCGGGCGGTCAGCCGCCCGACCCGTCCAGATGGCGAGCTGCTCAAAAATCCCTTGTTGTGCGTGGCTTCCGCCGACCTTCCCAAGATCCGGCAGCACTGCAGATAGCTGTTCGCGCGCTTGCGAGTAGGCACGCTTGGCCAAGGCGTCGCAGGCTGTCGCGAACCGTCTCACGATAGAAGTCCTGGGCAGCTGCCTTTCCGAGAATTCTTGAATCGAGTGGCGGTCTCCGGCGCCGGCAAGTGCCAGCAGATGGTGAATTTGAGTGAATGGGTTATTGCTACGCTGCAGATTGGCCAACGCTGTGCGGCGGAGCGGCTGCCAGGGAAGCACCACGGGCTCGCGAGCCGTGATCGCCAGCCGCCAAAGCAGTGCAGGGGCGTCGGTCAAGGCCTCAGCAGTTCCTGTGGCGGTTGGTAGAACGTGCGCAAGAAAGCGTCGGTAAGCCTCGTCCCATTGACCCAGGGCTAGCTCGAAAACGGCCATGTGAAAATGCAAGTGAACCCATTCACTACCCTGACCTTGCTGCAAGCTGAGCCAGTTACCCAAGGTACGGTGTCCCGGCGAGAAGTCGCCGCGGTCAAACATGCGGTGGGCGAGCGTGTGCGCATGACCGGTTTTGCCATGGTTGAAGATTCCAAACCCACGGCTGTCAACGATACGGTCAGATGCGAGTGGCGGGGTGCTTTCAAAACCTGGCTTGATTTGAGTGGTCATGGTTGGCCTCCGATGTGGTTTGTGTCTTGGATGGCCCCATGATCCGAGTGCGCCGTCTATACGCCCGCCGTTGGCAAGTCTAAACAGCGTCTATTTTTCATCTATAATCGTCAGTCGTGACAAAAACCCATCATATTCAGGTGCTTGGGCCGTTTGAGGTGCGAAAATCGCGTGGTGAGCTCGTCGATTTCGGGCACCGAAAAGTCCGCGCCTTGCTCGTCTACCTGGCCGTTCAATACGAGCGGCCACAGACAAGAGAACATTTGGCATCAGTGTTGTGGGCGCGTACCGGCGAGGAACGTGCGCGCCATAATCTGCGCCAGGCGCTCTCCAAACTTCGCGCTTTGAGTCCCGATTTGCTCATTACGCCGGATGACAGGGTCGCCTTGGACCCCGCAGCTTGTGAGCTGGATGTACTGGCATTCCAGGAACTGTCCCGCTCCGACGGCGAGGAGGACTTGCGTCAAGCGCTTGCGCTCTACCGTGGCGACCTGCTCGAAGGTTACGTTGCCAGCGAGGCAGATTTTCAAGATTGGCTGGAGGTGGCGCGAGCGCGCCTGCGCAAATTGGCGTGCGAGGTTGCAGCACGCCTGTCCGCCGCGCTTCACGCGCGAGGCGCGATTCCTGAAGCCATTGAGGTGCTGCACCGCTTGCTCGACCTCGATCGCGCCAATGAATCGGCCCACCGTCGCTTGATGCAGTTGCTGGCGGCCACGGGAAAGCGCTCCGAGGCCTTGCGCCAATACCAGGAATGTGCGGCCGCTCTCGCTCAAGAGCTCGGGGCGAAGCCGGGGCCAGAAACCCGGCAGCTACGCGATACCCTCAGCTTGGGCTCATATGCCCCGGCGCTCGAGACCGATTTAATGTCGGATGCCCCGGCAAAGCACTCAGCTGTGATTCTGGCTGTCGATAATGCCACGCCGGGCGCGACCAGTAACGCCGGTGGTGATCGACCTCAGTTGGTGAGCGAGGTGTTAGCGGAACTCGCTGTCCGCCACCGCGGTGAGTTAGTCCAGTGTGCTGATGGGACGTTGCTGGCAAAGTTCGACTTGCCCGAGCAAGCACTGGCTTGCGCGATAGCGCTTCAGATGAAACTGAGGTCTGTGCATAGTGACCTGACTGGGTCGGACAGAGCGCGGGTGCGGGCGGGTATCGCTGACGGTGAGGTCGTCCGGCAACAAGGCAATATACACGGTGCTGCAGCTAACATGGCTCGGCGATTGCAAACACTGGCAGAGCCGGGCGGAATCTGCGTCTCGGATTCGATTCGCGCCTCGAGCGATTCAGCCGAGACAGCCGACTTTCAGTTCATCGGGGAGCAGCGGGTACTCGAGGTTGAACAGCCTTTTCGCGCTTATCATGCGCGTATCGCAATTGCCCCGTCGATGGGCGTAGGCCGACCTTGCGAACCAGGTTCGGCTCTTGCCCTACCGGGGAAGCCGTCACTCATCATCAGGCCGTTCGAAAATATGAGTGCGGACAAAGAGCAAGACTATTTCGCGGAGGGGTTGACCAAAGACATCAGTATCGCGTTAACCAAAATTCCCGGGTTGTTTTTGGCGGAGGACGCGACGCCGCAAGGGCGATATTCAGAAGGAAAAAACGCCTCTGAATTGGGGCGCGATTTTGGTGTTCGCTACGTTTTGTCCGGGGGCGTGCGCAAAGCCGGGTCACGGGTTCGTGTCAACGCCGAGTTGATCGATACCGGAACTGGACAATGCCTTTGGGGCGAGCGCTACGATCGCGAACTGCATGATCTGTTTGCCATCCAGGACGAGATTACCGAAGAAATCGTCACCGCGATGGATATCAAGCTGGTTCAGGGCGAGACCGCGCGTTACATGCGCAAGGCACTGACCAATCCTGCTGCGATGGAGGCTTTGTATCGCGGGTGGTACGCGCTCTACAACGGCTCAGGCAAACAACACGTGCTCGAAGCGCAGCGTTTATTCGAGGAGGTGATTCGTCTCCAGCCCGAGGCGGCGATCGGTTACGCCAGCGCTGCGCTCGCGCAATGGGCCGAGGCTGGTTTTGGGCGTATTCGGCTGAAATCAGAAGCGATGTCGCGGGCTGTCGAACTCGCCCGCGAGGCGCTGGCTCTCGGCGACACGACCGGCTATGCACACCTTGTGCTGGCGGTAGAGGCCCTGGCGCAACATGAGTACGCTCAGGCCATGACGCAGGCGACTGAAGGTGTAGCAGCGCGGCCAAACTGCAACGGCGCCTATGCGATCAAGTCGATGGTGCTGAACTACCTCGGGCAGCCACAACAAGCCATCGAATATGCGCAATACGCCGTGCGTTTGACGCCCGTCTATCCAGCCGAATATCCAGCTGTTCTGGCGGCGTCCTATCACGATGCTGAACGCTACGCCGAGGCTATTGCAGCCGCTGAAGCCTCATTGAAGTTACGTGGTGACGATATCGATCCGTTGCTGATCCTGGCCGCCTCTCACGTCGCCCTTGGAGATCTGTCTGCAGCCAGTGCCTTTGCGCAAAAGGTGAAACGTCTCGAGCCGGACTTCCATCTCATCGATTTCGCGGAAACGCAGCCGTACAAGAATCCGCGAGACCTCGACCGCTTGATTGGTCGCCTGCGCGAAGCTGGACTGCCCGATTAGAAGTACCGCAAAGTGGCTGCCAAAAAGAAGTGGAAAGTAGACGGCTTGATCGTAATCTGCCTGGCAGTGCCAGGTGCTGGCATAAGGAGTGACGCAACGGCGGCAAATGGCGGTGCGGCTGATGAGACACGAATAGAACGCGGAGTTTGTTAATGTTGGTTCTGTCCCCTCTCGTTGCCACGCCATGGTCAGATGCCCCGACACGCGCTGAATTGGCCCCCGAGCGCATGGCTATCAAAGACGCTGAGCACATCAATAGAGCGGTTGCCTTGCACCGCCGCTTGAGAGCGCCCGGACGATAATGCGGGACGGACTACGGGTTTAGAGAAAGCTCAAGTGCAGCAAATCCTGACATCCGAGTAACTGTACTGTTTCCCGCGTACAATCAGTTCTTGATGAATTGTGCTCAATGCCATGAACCGAACGACCGAGATCAAACTGCTGCAAGAACTGCTGACGCTTAAAGAGAAAGGGACGGCTTTTCTCGATGAGACTGTTGCTTCCAATCCTGTCGAAAACTATTTCGACCCCGCGAGATTCGAACAAGAGCGCGATCAGATCCTGAGAAAAGACCCCCGGCCAATCGCGCATGCATCAGAATTGCCGGAGCCGGGCTCCTTTCTCAGGCGGGATATCGCGGGCTTACCTGCGCTGTTAGCCCGCGACAGCGACGGCGCTGCGCATGCGTTCCTGAACATCTGTCGCCATCGCGGAAACCAGCTTGAGTCAGAAAGAACCGGCCGCAAGGAGCGATTCTCCTGTCGTTACCATGGCTGGACGTACAACAATCGCGGTGAATTGGTTGGCGTGCCATATGGAGAACAGGGCTTTCCGGATGTAGATCGCGATTGCATGGGACTCAAGCGCCTCGGATGCGCGGAAAAATATGGCTGGATTTGGGTCTCGCCTTCCAGCGAAGAGGCGCCGAATGTCGACGGCCTGTTGGCCGGGCTCGCGCCTGATTTCGAATGGGCTGCGGCAGCTGATCTCCGAGTGCTGCATTCCGAAGAGGCGATTCGCGAAGCAAACTGGAAGATTCTGATAGAAGGTGGCTTGGAGGCTTACCACTTCATGGTCGCGCACAGGAACACCGTTGCGAAGCTCTTCAACGACAATCTCTCGACGTACCAACGTTTCGGCCCGCACCTGCGATCGGCGATTTCGAGGCAGTCACTCAGCGAACTCAAAGATATGCCGTCCGATCGTTGGTGTCTGCGCGACCACGCGGCGATCTTGTACACGATCTTCCCGGCGACACAGATCGTGGTGGTGCAAGACCATATTGAAGCGATTCAATACGAACCTTTGAGCGCGGCATCGACAAACGTGCGTTTCCTTATGCTCGCACCACAAGATCGGTTGGTGCGCGAAGACGATCTCGCGCACTGGGCGAATAACCAGCAGATGACGTGTAACACGCTCGATGAAGACTTCAGTATCGGAGAGAACATCCAGGCTGGACTCAAAACTGGCGCCAACGAAGCGTTGACATTCGGCCGGTTTGAAGGGGCGCTGGCGGCATTTAACGAGAATGTGAACAGCCGACTCTAGGGCCATCCGTTAGCGGCGCTAGTGACAGGCGCCAGGCCACGATTTTTATACTGGAGCAAAAAAAGTCAGGACCTTTTTGTCCTTTGATTTCATCACGCAAAGTAGAGCACTCTGATTCCCTGATTTGGCGAAAACTTGTAAAGGCGAAGAACATGATTGTCATTCACCATTTGAACAATTCGCGCTCGCAGCGCATTCTTTGGCTGCTCGAGGAGCTGGGCATCGCATATCGGCTCGAGAAATATAGCCGTGATCCCAAAACAAACCTGGCTCCACCGGAGTTGCGCGCGATCCACCCTCTCGGCAAGTCGCCGGTCATGCAGGATGGCGAGTTGATCTTGCCGGAGTCCGGCGCGATCATCGAGTACCTGCTCGAGCGATACGGCGAGGGCCGGTTCGCGCCCCGGCTTGGCACGCCCGAGCGCGTGCGCTACCTGTATTGGATGCACTTTGCCGAGGGGACCATGATGCTGCACCTGGTATCACGACTGTATCTGACGCGACTCGGCGAAGCGGCAAAGACGATGCAAGGGCGCGTTGAGGTCATGATCAGCAACGAACTCGAGTTGGTCGAAAACGAGCTTGGTCGCAGTTCGCACATCGCCGGCGAGGAGTTCAGTGCCGCCGACATACAAATGGGGTTTCCCCTGGAGTTTGCCGCGTTTGCGGGATTGGTAAGTGATCAACACACCAAGCTGCGCAACTATCTCGCACGTATGCAGGAGCGACCCGCTTATCGACGCGCGATCGAAACAGGGGGGGCTTACGCATTCGACGGTACAGGTACAAATTAGAAGGCGCGCTTCATGAAGCTCTACGATTTCGAACTTGCCCCGAATTCCCGCCGTGTCCGCATGTTTCTGGCGGAGAAAGACG
>JABAOE010011005.1_pt2 | contig 16200 bp, 16 predicted proteins | sample 7062141 | NCBI WGS metagenome assembly JABAOE01 (sample SAMN14538627, study PRJNA623070) | marine sediment metagenome | biome: marine biome [ENVO:00000428]; feature: marine pelagic biome [ENVO:01000023]; material: deep marine sediment [ENVO:00002113] | place: India: Gulf of Khambhat ... | reverse complement strand
CTTGCCGCAGCCTTGCACGCCGACGAGCAGAACGCCGCGCGGAGGATCTAGCTTTGGCGGCTTGTCGCCCGCGAAAGCCGCTTTGCGGCGGTTGAGCCAGACTTTGAGACTGTTGAATCCTGCAACCTCGGCGAAGGCTGCAGTGTCGTATTCGAAGCTCAGCACGCCGTCCTGGCTCAACAGCCGGTACTTCGCTTGCATGATGGCGGGGATATCCTCGTCGGAGATCGCACCGTCCTGGTGGATCGCGTTTCGGGCGAGACGTCGCGTGTCAGCCAGCGTGAGACCTTTGAGATTATTGACGAGCAGGTCGAGTGCTTTCGGGTCTATGCGTATCTCGAATGTGGGATGCTCAGCCCGGTACTCGCTTATCAGGTCCTCAATCGCTGCGCGTGTCTGCTCCGGAGTCGGCGAGCGCAATTCGAATCGCGCCTCGAAGCCCTTGAGCTCCGGCGGCAGCTCGACTTCATGGCTGATCAACAATAGCGAGATGCCTTTTTCGCCCGCTGTGATGGCGATGTCCTTGAGCATCCGTACGTTAACGGGGTCGGTGAGAAATGGATGAAAATCGAGCAGCGCATAGATCCCGGGGCCATCCACCGAACGAATATGCCCCAAGACGTCGGCAGGATCGGCGTTGTGGCGCTGCGGCTCGAGATCGAGATCGAGTCGCTGAAGACCGTCGGTGATCGACCAGCGAAATAACGGGCGATAGCCCCGCGCGCCAGAAGCAGCAGCAATCTCCACGAGTGCAGCGAGTATCCGAGCCTCGTCGGTTGTCTCGATCACGACGATAGGCGCACCAGCCTTGAGTACGACTTCGAGATCGTGACGGTTGTTCATGGCTGCGTCGGGCGCAGCGGTTCGCGGCCGGGTAGGCCGGTTTAGCCGAGCTCGGGGCCGGCGCCGTAGCCGTAGGGCGAGGTCAGAAATTCCCTGAGCTGATCCGTGAGGCCGCGACAGGCCTGCGCCTGCGGACGTGCGATCAGCGGGATCGGAATGATGATGGCGGGCATGACCGACCGACCGCGAAAGTCCGCGTATATCGTACCAGCGGACTCGAGCTGCTCGATGTCCCAAACGGTCGCATCATAACGGGCATCGTCTTCCCACCACGCCAGGCCCATGCAACCCGCACCGCCCACGCCGGCTGCGCAGCTGATGCCACCGCCGCTGGAGGTGCGCTCCGTGGAGCCGTCGAGCCAGACGAGGAAGCGCACGCCTGTATCGCGCACACGATCCATGACGCCAGGCTTTTCGAGCAGCTCCGAGAGCTCCTCAGTGCTCAACGGCGCCATGGAGGGCTCGAACCACGGGTACAGCGTATCCTCGAAGGCCTGAGTCGGGTGAACGTCGATCGCGTTGCTGCCACGGGCCAGTGAGTCACTGACGCACTCGACGAAGCCTTCCTCGGCCTCGTGCGTAGCATGGTGCTTGCGGGCGAGAACGACGACCTGATCTCCTTCGCCGATTACGACGTCCGTCTGCTTATACGGCTCCATGCGTGCCGTAACGCCACAGGCGCTCAAGCAAGCAAAGCAGACCATCGATAGGCTCAAACGCTGGAGAGTGTTCATGCTAGTCATCGGTCGTCCCTGTGGTCGCATCCTCGTTGACGAGGCTCGTATCCTCGCTCGGGATCAGAAAACCGCGATCGGCTACCTGCATCCGATTCTGCCGTTCCCGGGCCCAGTATTCCACCTCGGGCTGCACCGGAAACTGCGTGGCAATGGCAGCGCCAACCTCGCGAAGGGCGACGATCGCTGCCTCGTTTAACGAGCCTTCGCGGTCTCTCATGATCTCTGATTTACCATAACCACTGACGGGCCAATCGACGACGAGGTCACCGTCTGGCTCGTACAGCTTGAGCCGGTACTGCATCCACACCTCGGCGAAATTATCTCTTCCGCGAACTGGGACCTCGAACTCGAATTTCTCGAGCTCTGGCTTTATGACGCCGTCGTGCTCCGAAGCCGCATCCGCGGTTGGCACCGCGTCGACCGGCACCATCATGAACAGTGTGCCGAGCAGTTGTTCGAGCATCTCCCGATTCGCAGCGCCGAGACGGATCGTCCAGGTGATCTGTTCGGGGATCTCTTCGTAGTGCTCGTATTCGGTCAGCGCCTCGTCCAGCACGACACCAACAGTCAGGGGTAGCTGTTCGACGAGCGGCCTCGGGAACTGGGCATCGACCTCTACTTGAGAGGCGCAGCCGCCCAGGCAGATGAGCCCGAGAACAGCGCCTGTGTTCCGGGCCGACATCCTGGGTCTGTAGCTCCTCATCCTAAGCATTTCTGAGACCAACGGCCTGAATCTCATAGACCAGCGCTCGGCTGGTTTGTTCCTCCGATTCGCCCCCACCATACCACGGTTTCGGTAGGTGAGGTGCGCCGGAAACATGGAATTTTTGCGACACCGCTCGCACGCCTCCTAAGGGTCTAGAATACCAGTTCGTTCGTTCGTCTCGGATGGTTTCAATGGGCAGGTATCGTGCGCCACTGAGGGAAATTCAGTTCTGGCTGGGCTTGCACATGCGTGCTGGTAGCGTCTCCGTTGCAGAAGGCGAAGCGCTTTGTGCCGAAGACGTTAACGCCGTGCTGGAGGAAGCTGCCCGCATGGCTGAGGAGTTGCTCGATCCGCTGTATCGGCTCGCGGATGAGCAGGGCGCAGATTTCGCGGACGGTCAGGTCCGTCTGCCATCCGAGATCAAGCAAGCTTATGCGCAGTTTGTTGAGGCGGGTTGGATCGGGCTGTCGGTCGATCCCCAATACGGCGGTCAGGGCCTACCACATGCGCTAGCTGCGGCCGTCAACGAAATCTGGAAATCAGCGAATCTTGCGTTTTCACTCTGCCCGATGCTGACGCAGGCAGCGATCGAGGCTCTGCACGACCACGGTAGCGAAGTCCTTCGCGGCCGTTTCTTGCCGAAGATGGTGGCTGGCGATTGGACGGGCACGATGAATCTGACGGAGTCGCAGGCCGGGTCGGATCTCGGAGCGTTGCGCGCAACTGCGGTGCCCGAGGGCGATCACTACCGGCTCAAGGGCCGCAAGATTTTTATCACGTGGGGCGATCACGACCTTGCCGAGAACATCGTTCATCTCGTGCTCGCGCGCGTGCCGGATGCGCCTGTCGGCGTGCGCGGGATCTCGATGTTCGTTGTGCCGAAGATGCTCGTCGCTGAGGATGGCTCGCTCGGCGAGCCCAACGAGATCACGACAGTTTCGATCGAGGACAAGCTGGGGATCCACGGTAGCCCGACCTGCGTGCTGAACTACGGCGAGGATAAGGGAGCGATCGCGTACCTCGTGGGCGAGGAAAACCATGGCTTGAGTTATATGTTCACGATGATGAACTCGGCACGTCTTGCGGTCGGCTTAGAAGGTGTTGCTCTGGCGGAGCGTGCCTATCAACAGGCGCTTGCGTACTCGCTCGAGCGCGTCCAAGGCAGTGCGCCCTCGGCGCGTGCACCCGCCGAGATTTTCGAGCACCCCGACGTGCGCCGCATGCTGATGCTCATGAAAGCGGGAACAGATGCGATGCGCGCCCTGAGCTACGCGGCAGCCGCGGGCCTCGACGCAGACGCGGCGCGCCCAGCAAGCGCGAGTGGCGCAATCGATCGCGTCTCACTGCTCACGCCGATCGTCAAGGGTTGGTGCACGGAGCTTGGCCAGGAGCTCGCCTCGACCGGACTGCAAGTGCACGGGGGCGTCGGTTACATTGAGGAGACCGGAGCCGCGCAGATTTTTCGCGACGCTCGAATTACGACGATCTACGAAGGCACGACTGGCATCCAGGCCAATGACCTTATCGGCCGCAAGCTGATTAGCGACGAGGCCGCGGCAATGAACGCGCTTTTCGATGACGTTGAGCGTTGTTTGGCCTCGCTCGATGCGAAGCCAGGCCGCCTACGCACGACCTGCGCGGCGCTACGCCGAGGTCTCGAGGCAGCCCGCGAGGTCGTGGCGGCCGTTCTCGAGGGTCATGAAGCCGACCCGAATCTGGCCGGCGCGTCGGCTGTAAATCTACTCATGCTCATGGGGACGCTACTCGGTGGCTGGCAGCTCGCTCTGGGCGCCCTCGCTGCGATTTCGCAACTGGAGGGCGGTGATGCCGATCGAGATTTTCTCGAAGGCAAGCTCGTAACGTCGGAATTCTATGCTGAACACTTCATGCCGCGCGTCGAGGCCTATCGCGCGTCCGCAATCGCCGGAAGCCGAACGGTCATGGAGCTCAGTCGCGACCAGTTTCGGCGTTCATGACCCGGCACGTTACGTTATAGAGTATTACGACAATACTTTCTCCGAGGGATCTGATCGTTGACTCGCACTAGTACAACTATCGCCGGCATCGCCGGACTAACCATCGTCGCGGCCGGCGCTTTCTTCATCTTTCGCGGCGGCGGTGGCGACCAGATGCTGGAGCGCGGCGAAGCACTCGCATCAACCTATTGCGGTAGTTGTCATATCGAGCCGCAGCCTGAGCTCCTACCAAAGCGCAGCTGGGAAGCAGCGTTGGGTTACATGGGGTATTGGCTCGGCATGCAGGACCTGAGCTTCCTGGAGGAGCATCCGCAGTTCGTCCAGGACAACGTCGCATCGCGTCATGAGGTGCTGCTTCGGGAGAACGCCTTTCCGAGCGCACCACTCCTGACAGCTGCTGATTGGGAGGCGCTTCGCAGCTACTACGTGGCCGCTGCGCCGGAGGAGGCGCTTGCCCAGACCAGTAAGCCCGCCATCGACTGGGGGCTTGATCGCTTCGACGTGTTTAGAACGAGCTATCGACCGAACCCCGCGGCTGTGACGACGATGGTGCACATTCGTGAGAGCGGCCAGGAAGTCTATCTCGGCGACAGCGTCCTACAAACGCTGACGGTGCTCGGTAGCGATGGGCGCATCAAGGCCGGTCCGCGGCAATTTCGACCTGAGATCACGCCGATCGATTTGGAGTTCATCGGTGATACGGCTTACCTGGGCTCGATCGGCGATTTAATGTCCAATAGACCGCCGGAAGATCGTGTCGCGCACATCTCGGCTATCGAACTGGCCGACGACAGTCTAGCGAACGCGACGTCCCGTGTCGTACTCGATCGGCTCTACCGGATGGCGGATATGAAGCCGGCCGACATCAACGGGGACGGACGGCTGGATTTCATCGTTTGCGGCTTCGGCGCAATTGCCGGTCACGTTTCGCTCTTTGCATCTCAGCCCGATGGAAGCTTTGCGGAGTCCGTGCTGCTGAACCTGCCTGGCGCCGTAAAGGCTGAAGTGCACGACTTCAACGACGACGGCCTTGTTGATATCGCCTTGCTTGTTTCTGACGCGCGTGAGGGTATGCATATTCTCGAGAATCTCGGCAACGGAGAGTTTGCCCGCAATACGGTGTTCGAAACCCATCCGGCTTACGGTCATACGTATTTCGAGTTGCACGATTTCAATGACGACGGGCTTATGGATTTTCTCGTCGTGAATGGCGATAACGTCGATTCGGACCCGTACAACACGCGCAAGAACTACCACGGCTTGCGAATCTATCTCAATCGCGGCAGCTATTCCTTCAACGAGGCGTTTTTCTACCCGATGTACGGCGCGTTTATCGCCAAGGCCGCAGACTTCGATGCAGACGGCGACCTCGATATCGCTGCGATCTCCTTCTATCCGGACTACGCGGCCGAACGTCAGGAAGCTTTTACCTATCTTGAGAACGACGGGGGGCTGAGCTTCAGCCCGCAGTCGAGCGAGCAATTCATGGCGGGGCGATGGATGACCATGGACATTGGTGACATCGACGGAGACGACGATGTCGACGTCGTGCTCGGCGGTGGTTACATCCCGGTCGGAATGTTCGGTCTCATGGATCTGTACCAGGAGTTCGTGCGCACGGGTCCGCCGGTCCTAATCCTCAAGAACACGCTGAACTAGGCTTCATGTCGTTTTTCTTTGGCATTGTTAGGGTCGTCTACGTTAATATGCGGCGCCCGCGCCAGGCGCATGCGCCTGGTGTTCCGCAAGCAGAGCCTAGTCAACGGTAGTCGATTGTCCGAGCCCCCCGAAAAACCGAGTAAGCGACATTCAACCTGGTATCAGCACGGCCGGTTCTTCTTGAGTTGGCTGCAGAACCCAAGGCGCGTGGGCGCCGTGCTTCCGAGCGGTCCAGCCGTCGGCAAGCTGCTGGTGACAGGCGTTAGGCCGGGGGCTCGTGTCATCGAGCTCGGCGGCGGCACGGGGACTGTTACGCAGGCCATATTGGATGCGGGTGTCAATCGAGAGGACCTCATCGTGCTCGAGAAGGACGCCGGCTTCGTCAAGTTTCTGCGCAGACGTTTTCCGGGCGTCAAGATCATTCAAGCGAATGCCTTGGACCTCGATGAATATGCTGACCAGCTGTCGGGACCGCCGGATTTCGTCATTAGCGGCCTGCCGCTGCTGCTGTTCACGAATGATGAGAAGAAGCAGCTTCTGGAGAACGTCTTTTCGGTGCTTGCGCCGCGCGGACGGTTCCATCAGTTCTCCTACGTCGCACGCTGCAACGTCCCGGCCGAACAGCTACGTGCCGTCGGCGCACGGGCATCCCTGATAGGCGTTGCGGCTTTCAACGTTCCGCCGTGTTTCGTGTTTCGGTTGAGAAAGAGCGCCGCGGCTACGCATAAGGAGCCATCCGTGTTGCGCTCCTCGCTGCGAAAACTCAGTCTCGGGCGGCGCGCGGGCTAGGCTACTCGACCGAATCGCTGCACCGCAGCGCCGAGCCGAAGGTCTCTTGACCGAATTCGGCAACTGCCGCTTAATTGCGAGCCTCGGAACTTTGCAGGCGGGTTCTCAGATCGAGCTGCGAGATGGAGTCACTATGGATACCACAGAGTGGGAACAACAATTCGAGCAGAGCGTCGCTCGCGAGAGAGCCGCAGCTATCGACTTACTGGATGCGGCCCGAGCGATGACAGGAGCATTCAGACCGGCGGGGACCTCGCAGGCTGACGCCGCGAGCGTGTTCTCGCGAAGGTATGAGCAGTGGCGCGAGGCAGCTGATGCAGTGTCCCGGCTCGCGGAGAACTGTCTAGCCCGGCACTGAATCTGTCTCGGCGACTGGAAGGCCCTTGTCGTCGCAGGCGTGAACTTCCACGGCGATATGCATGATGCCCATGCCCGGAGGTATCAACCGCTTGTAATGGTCAATCGGTTTTGGGTCGTGGGTCACGAGTGAGAGGATGACCGAGTAGATATTTGGGCCGACGGCCCAGACATGCAGATCCACGACCCGGTTGTCGTCTTCTCCCTCGATCTTCTCTCCAATAACCTTGCGGATATCGTCCGGGCCTTCGCGGTCTAGAAGTACCGTGGAGGTGCTGTGGAGTAGGCCCAGCGACCACTTGCCAACGAGCAGTGCCCCTATGATCCCCATCAACGGATCCGCCCAAACGAGCCCAAAGTACTTGGCGCCTAGAAGCGCGAAGATCGCAAGCAGGGACGTCAGTGCATCAGCAAGAACGTGCAGATAGGCCGCGACGAGGTTGTGGTCGTGATGATGCTGGCTGCGCGCGGGCTTCTCGGCGTGGTCATGATAGTGCGCGTGGGCCTCGAACTGCTCTGGCATGTCCTGCACGTTCTCTGGGTCATGGTGATGCCCAAGAATCAAGACCGATGCGCCGTTGACGAGCAGGCCGAGCACGGCGACGAAAATAGCTTGATTGAACGCGATCTCGACGGGAGAAATCAGGCGTACGCCACTTTCCCAGACCATTAGCAGCGCAAACCCTGCGAGTAGGACTGCACCCGTATAGCCACCGAGCGTGTTCACCTTGCCTGTGCCGAAGCTGAACTGCTCGTTGTGGGCGTGGCGGCGGGCATACATGTAGGCGAACGCGTTGATTGTCAGCGCGGCCGTGTGCGAAGCCATGTGCAGGCCATCGGCTAGCAAGGCCATGGAGCCGAACATGATGCCGGCAGCAATCTCGACGACCATCATGACCGTCGTTATGCCGATGACGATAAGCGTGCGCGTCTCGCCGGGTCGTCGGACGTCTTGCCCGAACGCGTGTGAGTGCTGCCAGAGGTGGAGATTGTCTTCATGCATGGCCGTCAGCCTGTCTCCGAGTTGTTAGACACGTGGCAGGTGTCTCCGTCTAGCATTATAGGTGTGTTCCGCGAACCGGCGCATGGCGGGTGTCGACGCTTCGGCGTTACTATTCGGCTCGTGAACGGATAGACGATGTTGTGATGGAGCCCTCGGTGTGGAGCAACTGACGTTCGCCTNNGATGGTTGGTTACTCGTCGTCCTGCTCGGCTCGGCCCTGGCGTGTCTATTTGCTGCCAGTAGCATCATGATGTCGCGGATGGCGGGGCCTTGGTGGATAGCTGCCTTTATCGTTGTCGTGGGCTGCGTGCTGCCGGTCTGGCTCTTGGTTGCGACGAACTATGTACTGACGGCTACTACGCTCGACATTCGAAGCGGCCCATTCAAATGGCAGATCCCGATCGCCGAGGTCACGAACATCTCGCCGACACGCAATCCCGTCTCGAGCCCCGCGCTATCGCTCGACAGAATCAGAATCGACCACGGGGATGGGCGTTGGATACTTGTTTCTCCACGAGAGCAAGATCGGTTTGTGCGCGAGCTCGAACAGCGCCGCGTGCGCCTCGGCGGGCGCTGGAGTGGTGAGTAGCGTGGCGGTTCAGCGCGTCGCGTAGCTGTCTCACCAGCCGATTCGAATCAGGTCGGCTGCGATCGGGCCACCTGACTTCGGTGCCGTGCTCATTGCTCGCGGCCGATCGATTCAATCGGCTACGACTCGCGGTTGTATCGCCGCGTGTCCGGGGATCGGCACGGAGACAACGCGATTGCGCAAGGTCCCGAGGTTGCCGATCTCAATCTCGATCGTTTGTCCCTCCGCGAATTGCAGCGTCGGTTGCGGTACACCCATGGCGATGATGTCGCCCGGCAGCAGTGTCATGCGTTCGCTCAAGTAGGCGATTGTCTCTCCGATTGTGAACGTCAGGAACGACGAATTGCCGTTGGGTACGGGCCAAACATGCAGCTCGCCATCCACGTAGCCGGCGATATCGAGATTATGCGGGTCGGGTACGTCTTCCTTGAGTGTGAGGTAGGGCCCGAGTGGGGTGAACGTATCGACCGATTTGCTCATCGATCCGCCTTGCGTGACGTGTGCGCCTTGGGGCAGATCGCGCGAGCTTACATCGTTCATTATCGTATAGCCGACGATGTAGTCGAGCGCGTCCGCTGCGGAAACGGCGCGCGCAGTTCTACCGATTACGACGGTGAGCTCCGGCTCATGTACGCCCGTCGTCAGCAGGCCCCAGAGGTTGATGTCTGTCTCGTGTCCGGTTAACGACGCCGGTGATTTGAAGAAGAAGCTCGGATATTCCACGTCGTCCCATCGACCCGGTGTCCCGTCGGGTGCTCGCCGCTGATACGCGCCCGCAAGCGACATGACCTTTGATGGATTTGGCACAACCGGCAGGTACTCGACTGCTGATGAGGGGTAGAAAACGCGTCGGGATCCTTCGCGCTCCACGAATTCGCCTGCAGCCCTAGCGCTCGCCAACGCATCGTGCACTGTTCTCGTCGCTTGCAGCGGCCTGTCACCAGCCTCGATGAGCGAGCGCATGTCGATCGGGATCGGCGGTATGTTCCGGAGCTCTGAGGCGTCGATGCTATAGAGAAATGCGATCGCGTTGTGGATGTCGACGATGTCGTTCTCGCCGTCGCCGCGCGTAGCGCCGAGGCGCGGACCGCTGTTGCCGCTGGCGAACGTCAGGAGGCGGAATGTGCCGTCGTCGCCTTCTTGGGCGAGTGACGCCGTTGGCGATAGCGCCGTCGCCGCCATCGCGACGGCCAGTACGAGGCCCGCTGCGCTGCGTGTGAAGGTTGGAGTCATCATCGGCATATCCCCCTTGTTATCTGTTGTTGTCCTCGGCCGATTTGGGCGAGCGTGGCCCGATGGTACCGCAATAGTCCCGCCCCGCCAGTTTTGATCGTTTCGGTCGACCCTGTGCTATTCTGACCGTTCCAATAAATGCCCCTCAGTACTATAGAGACAAAACCGGGGGCTCGTCCGGCAGATAACAGGAGGGTAAGCGATGATGCCGAACCGTAGAGATTTCTTTAAATGCCTCGGGGGCACGACTGCAGGCCTGTACATGCTCGCTCACGGCCTAGAGGCCTCTGCGCAGGGCGGGCGAAAGCCTATTGTGGTCAATGGGCGGGAAATCACGACCGTCGACATCCATGCGCATACCGTCATTCCGCCCGTCGAGGACGTCCTGCGTGGCACGGACTTAGCCGGCCGCAACTATCCTGATTGGTATGTGCTCGGTCCTCATCGCTTAACGGCGATGGACGAGCGCGGCATCGATTATGCGGCGCTGAGCATCAACGCGTATTGGTGGTATGAGGCTGATCGGCGCTTGGCGGAGCGCATCGTCCAGGTTCACGACGAAGAGCTCGCCTCGTGGGTCAATCAGCATCCAGATCGCTTTGTCGCGCTGACGTCGGTCGCGCTGCAGTATCCGGAGCTTGCGGCTGAACAGCTCGAGTACGCTGTCAACGAGCTCGGCGCGCGGGGTGCCTCTGTCGGCGGCACGGTGCTCGGCGAGTCCAACGCAATTCCGAAGTACGATGTGTTCTGGGCAAAGGCCGAGGAACTCGGCGTGCCCGTGTTCATGCATCCGACAAACTCCGAGCAGGTGCTCCGCGAAAGCGGTCTGCCCGCGATTGCCAACCAGGGCAACATCATCGGAAACCCGCTGGAGACGACGGTGTTCTTGTCGAACCTGATTTTCGAAGGCGTATTCGATCGGTTCCCGGCACTCAAAGTCTGCGGCGCCCATGGCGGTGGTTACCTGCCGTCGTACTTCGGACGCACTGAGGTCGCGTGCGCGCGGCCGAACGCCAACTGCCAGAATCAGCGGCGGCCGTCGGCGTATCTGCGGGACAATATCTTGGCCGATTCGATGGTCTTCTCGACCGAGGCGCTGCGGCATCTCGTTGCCGAGATGGGCGTCAGCCAGGTCGTCTACGGCTCGGATCAGCCGTTCCCGTGGCCGGATACGATGGATCTCATTGTCGGGGCGAACTTCCTCGATGAGTCTGAAAAAGACGCGATTCTGGGCGGCAATCTCCGACGATTGCTGCGTATCGAAGGCTAAGTCGGCGACTTTCAGATCGTTCGAGCGGTGAGGCGCGACACTCGGTGTCGCGCCTCGCGCGCGTCTGGGTCCAGTCGTTTGCTAGCGCGGCATCGTCGTGTAGTTCTCGACCTCCTCGTCCGACCACTCTGAAATGTCTTCGACACCGAAGAAATTGAGCTCGATCATGATCCCGTTCGGGTCTTTGACGAATATTTGGTAGAGCGAAGACTCGGGCAAGAATCGCGGCCGATACGGCACGCCTATCGACTTGAAGTGCGTTGCCATCTTCGCGGGCTCCGTCGCGATGAATGCGATGTGATCCACGCTGCCAGTGTTATCCGTAGCGGCGCCTTCCGGAGAACCCGGGTAGTAGATCTCCGAGTGCTCCACACCGTGCTGGCCAACATGCACGAGGGGCTCGCCGTTTACGCCGAGCCAGTAACCGGGGAACGGGAAGTCCGGTCGCGGTAGAACCTCGAAGCCGAGTACGTCCGAGTAGAACTCCCGCGTCGCTTCGATGTCCGTTGCGCGAACGAGGTAGTGGTTGATATCAGTGACAGGCACTTTGTCTATTCCTCGATAAAACGCTGCGCGTTCTCCAGATCGCAGGCTATTGGCGCGAACTCTACGTCCGGGCGATAGGCGGATTGCACCTCTCCGGTCACGGTCTCTGCCAGGTATTCGGGATCTTCGAGTTCGAAACTATACGTCATGCTCGTGCGCGAAGGGTCCAACGAGAAGCGCTCGACGAGGTGTTTTTGCGGGCCGGACGGGATGCCGCGCGCGGCGCCGCTGCGGTGATCATCGAAATGAGTCGTGTCCACCACGAGGTCATCGCCTTCCCACCAGCCAATCGAGTGGCCCTGGTGTGAGGCAATAGCACTCTCGTGCGAGTCGGTATCCAGATGAATCGTCCGTTCGATGGAGTCGTATTCGCTATGAATCGACACGAAGGCCTCGCCGACTTCGATCCGTTGCACGCTCGGAAAGATCATGAACCAAGGTGCCGTGCGCGATTGGCAGCGGATCTGTGGGTTCATCGTACTGTCGTCATAGCTTGTAAGCGCGGCTCGGCCTCGCTCGGTTAGCGGCCAGTCGTAAGGCTCACTGAAGTAAGCCACCATGGCGGTCTGTAGGATCACCCACGTGCCGGACAGGCCGTCAGCCTCGGCCGGTGGACCCTGGATGGCGCTGAGTGCTTCTTGCGGATCGCCTCGACCGAGTCGTGTCACGCCGGCCTTCTCGACCGAATAAACAAGCGCCATGGTGCGCGTCGAGTTCTTGCCCGGGTGTGCTCGCACTATGACTTCGTCGCCGGGAACGAACGTCTCGGGGGACCAGCCACGCTTCTTCATCGCCGTCGTCGAGCCATGCTCGATCGCCCACACGACCGGCTCACCCGAGTCGTCTCTCGTCTCGACGTGGAGATACACGTGCGGGTTGGCCCACTCGAACTCGCTCACGATGCCTTCGAGCGTGATCGTCTGGTCTATGTCGTAGATGGCTCGGCTATGGTGGCCGGCGGCGGGCGACGCCACGAGCGGTAGTACTGTGGCCGCGATCAATCCGACGCGCGTTGAGTGCTCTCGTAAGACCATGCCAGCCCCTAAATCGTCAGTGTTCGTTCGAATTCTACGGTAGCGTTTACGGTGTGCGATGCGGGATAGGCAATAATGCGTTCTGGCCGGGAGGCAGCTGTTGCCGAAATGCGATCAGCACAATCGCATCGCGAGCGTGCTGTGCCATCGATTCTACCAAGTCAACCAGATCCGTTTGACCGAACAGCGCTAGCGCACGCGCATAGGTAGCCGCTGATACGGTATTCATGCCGAAAAGCTCGCGCCCGAACTCGATTAGGGCTGCGGCCCTCTCGTCGATGTCGGTGAGGGGCCGTCCATCGCGAATTAGATCGATGACGTGCGCCTCGACGCTCTCGGTAGCGGCAAGCTCGCTCATCGTCCACAGATACTGGCTGTCGAGCCCGCGCGCTGCGATGAGCGCCGTGAGGCGGATGAGACGGCTACCGACGCGCGCTTCGAGTGAATCGAGACCGGCGCTATGGCGCCTTATCAGCCCTGGGCCTGTGCCCTCCGGGGCAAGCTGGCGGCCGTAGAGGGGCGGCGTCGTTACTGAGTCGCGAATGTCGATGCGCAGATAGGGTAGACGGCTCCTGCTGTCGGCATGGATGTCATCGGGCGGCTCGAACGGGAGCGGCAGTAACTGCGCCCAGCCCGGCGGCATCTGCTGATTGAATGCCGTCAATCGCAGGGCCGTCGCAACGTAATTGCCCATGAGGGAGACGACATCCACGAGGTTGGCTCTGCCGAGCAAGCGCTCGGCCTGCGCGTAGGTCTCCCGGGAGACGGCATGATCGCCCACCAGCTCCCGGCCGAGACGAATAATGACGGCTTCCTTCTCATCGAGTCCGGCGAGCGATTCCCGGTTTCTTACGACGTCAATCGTGCGGGGCGACAAACCGACGGCGAGTGCCTCGATCTCGTGCAACGACCACTCGTAAGGCTGGTCGAGCTCGCGTGCCACGGCGAGGATGGCGAGCTCGGACAGTGCGCGTCCTTCGGCGAACTCCCAACGCACGATGCTTCCTGTGCCCTTAGCTCTGATGCTCGCCGCGGCGCTGTCGGCCTCGACGTGCGGTGGCGGTAGCCGATTGAGCGTTTCAGGGTGAACGTCGGCCGGGAGCGGTCCTTGGGCGCGTGCCGCGCTCGCGATCAGGACGGCGAGAACGAGACTGACGTTTAGGTATCTTTCAGTTCGCATCGTGTTCACCGATCGTTTAGCGGGCAGGCCGCAGGTACGCCACCTCACCGTTGCCTCGATAGACGGCCCAGGTCCCCGCGAGCGGCACCTGACCGACGCCGGGGGCGGTCCAGTCGCAGACGCCCTCGGGAAAGATTCGCTCGAGCTCGCCGAGCTGGGCGGTCGTCAACGCTTGTTTGTAGTCGGCCGGATCGACGGGCTTGAGCGTGCACTTGAGAACGTCATTGGCCCACGTGGAACCCGCGACCATGCGGGCGTCGGATCCGATGGGGAAAAGCTTGCCGCATCGATCCATATCGGTGATGCGGGCGTCGACCGAGGGATAACACGCATCCACAAAGTCGGTGGGCCGGTGCATAGATACCTTCTGTGCCTTCGCGCTGTCCGAGGTGTCTGCGCGCACAGCGGCTACCCAGCGATCCAGCATCGCGACTGCGTTCACGGAGACCATGCTCAGAATCGAGTCGGGGCCACGGTGGCCAATTTCGTGTGTGACGAGCCTGACGTGGTTATCGGCGTTTCCGTTGGCCTTTGCCAGTCGGGCGCGCGCCACGAGCGTGTGATAACCGTCGTGGACATCGACGTCTTGAGGATCGCCGGGCGGGCAGGGCGAGATCGTGCAGATGCCGTCGGTGTAGCCGCGAATGTCAAGAATCGGTATCGTCGCCAATCCGCCTGCGCCCGTATTCAGGCGACCGGTCTCGTAGGCGATGCGCACGGCCTCGGCGTTGGCGCGTGCGCGTTGTTCGGGAACGATCACACCGTTGATGTCATGGCCACCGATGCGTGCGTTGAGCTCAATGAACTGCTCGAAGGTAATGATGCCGTCGTTGAACGTTGCAAGGCCGTACTGAACGCCGACGTTGTCCCACGGACTGCGTGCAAAGCCCGTGTCCGGATCAGTCCCGTACACGTTTACGAGATTGTCGTGATAGGTGCAGCGCACGCCAGCCCAGCGCGCCGGATCGCGCTGCATTGCGTCCTTGACCGACTGGTCGCAGTTCTCGGGTGAGAGATTCGGAAAGCGGGTAGACGGACCCGTGCAGAACCCGAAGCTCAGCTTGCCCGAGACTTCGCGTTTCTGAACATCAGTCCACGTGAGCTCCGAGTCGTTGAAGTAATGGACGAGCAAATTGCAGTCGTTGATCGGCGTGTTGAATGTGATGACGTCCGCGTAGCTGCGCCCGGGCATGATCGCGTCGTACAGACCCGGGTATCCCTGCGCAACGAGGTGTTGGGACATCGACCCGCCCGACGTTCCCATGCTGATCGTGTGCTCCGGTCGCCCGAACAGCTCGATGAAGCGCTCCTTGATCTTCGCCGCGGTCTCCGCTTGGACGACGTGATTCGTATTCGTTCCGGTGACCATGAGCGAGCCGCCGGCGAACGCGTAACCTGCACGAATCAGCGACTCGTGAAGGTTATTGTTCTCGCCGCCGACGTAGCCTCGCTCGGGGTCGAGCGTGCCGATCGTTGTGCCCATGTGGAAACCGGGTCGCACGCCACCGCGATGCGACATGATGAGCTTGCCGTTCCAACCCGTCTCGTTGCTCGTCGGGGTCGGCAACGGTCCCGCTGCCGGGTCGTGCAGGAGGCTGATGAGGTAGGCGGAACGGTTAATGACACCCTTCTCCCACCATGTGATGAGCGGTACGGTCTTGCCGTTCGACGTCGTTGTCGAGTCGATGTCGCGAGGTCTCGCGCCGCTGGGATCGAGCGGTTTCCAGTTGCCGTCTGTGCTGCGGTAGAAGTAGCCGGAGACGGTCGGTGCTGCGCAGGACTCGTCGCGTGCAGGGGCGAGGCCGTGCGCCTCATTCTCGCAGACGAACGGTGTTTGCTGTGGGCCGGCCAGCAGCGTGTCATTGATACCGTGATTCGTGAGCGTGAGCGCCGTACGGCTGCCCCCAGCCGATACGACGAGCTCGTTGCGGCCGTCGGCGAGTCCTTCGACAAGTCCAATCCATGCGCCGTCTTCGTCGGCGACGAACGCCGCCGAGACATTGGTGCGACCGAGCATGACTGTCGGCGCAGTGCGAACACCCGTGATGCGAACGAGCGCATCGCCGCCAGTGACGAGCTCCGGAAACGAGGAGAGCACTTCGACGCCCGGCGCCTGAGCACGTGCGGGAGCGGCAAACACTACAAGGGCAGCGACTACGAGTGCGATACCTTCGCCTAGAATTGCTCGCATGACATGTTCCCCCGGCTTCTGAGCTGTTTCACGAAGCTACTACGTCGGTGCGGGTAACGCCAGATGCGGTATATTTGTCGGATGGCT
>JABAOE010005500.1_pt2 | contig 16200 bp, 15 predicted proteins | sample 7062141 | NCBI WGS metagenome assembly JABAOE01 (sample SAMN14538627, study PRJNA623070) | marine sediment metagenome | biome: marine biome [ENVO:00000428]; feature: marine pelagic biome [ENVO:01000023]; material: deep marine sediment [ENVO:00002113] | place: India: Gulf of Khambhat ... | reverse complement strand
GCCGATTGCACCGAGCCACGCGCCGATCTCGTCGAGTGCATCGACATGCTGATCAGCACGTACCGTTGACTTCGAGTCGAGAGCCCCGACGTGTACGGACGCGGCAATGGAACATCCCGACGAACCGGTAGCACGTCCGGGCGAAGCGTGGACCGGCATCAGCCGAAAACGATCACTACCCGAAGCCCAGGCAAGTTGTCCTCCAGCGAGATCGTTGCGTCGTGGAGCTTCACTACGGCCGAAACGAAGCTCAGCCCCAACCCACTGCCCGGTGTCGTGCGACTGGCGTCGAGGCGATAGAAACGCCGGAACACGCGATCTCGTTCGTCGGCCGGGATCCCCGGGCCATCGTCATCGACCGTGAGCCGCGGTCGCCCACCGGGTCTTTCGAGTCGGATACTGATCGTCGTTCCTCTTGGCGTGTGGCGAAGCGCGTTCTCGACCAGGTTCACCAGCAGCTGCATCAGCAGCTCACGGTCGCCATCGAGCGCGACGTCTGGCTCTATGCTCGCCACCAATCGCTTCCCGTCGTCCTCGGCGACGGCGGCGAACGCGTCAGCGACGTTCTCGCAGATGTCACTGAGGCTCACCGTCACGAACCGGTCGCGCGGGCTGCGGGCCTCGATCTGAGCAATGCGCAGCATCGCGTCGAAGGTCTTCAGGATTGCGTCGGTATCCGCGATCGCCGTGTCGATGGCAGTCTCGTACTCTCCGGGACTGCGAGGCTTGAGCCGTGCGGTTTCCAGTCTCTGCCGGTGTCGGCCAAGCGGGGAGCGGAGATCGTGGGCAATGTTGCTCGTCACGTGGCGCAGGTTGTCCATGAGATCCTCGATGCGCGCGAGCATGCGATTCAGACTCTCGGCGATCCCGCCCAGCTCGTCCGCCCGCTGCACGACCGGTATGCGGCGCGAGAGGTCGCCATCCATGATCGCACGAGCCGTGCGATTGACGTCTTCTACGCGCCGCAAAAGCACCGTGCCGATCACGAACCCACCGATCAGGGCCAGCGCCGTGATCACGAGCAAGGCGAGCGCGAACGATCGGATCAGCAACGCCTGGGTTTGCTCGGTATCGGACGTGTCGTGGGTGACGAGTACGAACAGGTCTTCGTCGAGCCGCGCGCCAAGGGCACGAAGCTTCCGCTTGCGTCCGTTCTCGGAATCGGGACGGGGAGGCAACTCGATGTCCTGCCAGCCGGCGGTCGCGTCGACCGCGGGCAGATCGCTCGCGAGAACACGACCGCTCTCGTCCTGAAGCAGGAGATGCACGCGGGACGCTGCGTGGCGATCCGCGTGCTTGCGAACGAGGCCGATCAGAGACTCTCGTCCATCTTGTGCAAGATCGTCTCGCAGCACGGCCAACTGCGCCTCGATCGCTTCCTCGAGGTGTCGTTCGAGCAGCGTCGTGATCCGCCCGTAGATCAGCACCAGCAAGAAGCCGGTAATCAGGGCCGCCAGGGCCGCGAAGACAAGCGCGTAGCGGACCGGTGCGCTACGCGCGGTCTCGACGAGCCTCATCGCGGATCGCGTGGCTCTTGCAACGAGTAGCCCGNNCTTGGCGCGCAGGCGGCTGACGTGGGTCTCGACGACGTTGGTGTGCGGGTCGAAGTGGAAGTCCCAGACGTGCTCGAGCAGCATGGTGCGGGTCACGACCTCCCCGGCGTGGCGCATGAGGTACTCGAGGAGCCGGAACTCCCGCGGCTGGAGATCGATCGCCTGCCCGGATCGGGTCACCGTCCTCTTGATGAGGTCCAACTCGAGATCCGCGACGTGCAGGACGGTTTCCACGTTACCCATCGGCGGCCGGCGCGCGAGCGCGTTGACCCGGGCGAGGAGCTCCGAGAACGCGAAGGGCTTCACGAGATAATCGTCACCGCCCGCGTTCAGGCCCGTGACCCGGTCGTCCACCCCGCCGAGCGCGGTCAGGAAGAGAATCGGAATCGAGACCTCACCCCCTCGCAGCGTCTTGACAATCGAGACCCCGTCGAGCTCGGGCAACATGCGGTCAACGATGAGCAGGTCGTACGGTTCGCCAGCGGCCAGGAAGAGCCCGTCGCGGCCCGTCGCCGCCAAGTCGACGGTGTGGCCGTGCTCCTTCAGCCCGTTGGCGACATACGCTGCCGTTTCAGCATCGTCTTCGATCACGAGAATCTTCATAGGTAATCGGCTCCGTCGCCCGCCGCGCCTTCGAGTCGCGCGCACCGCCCACGAACCAGTATCGCCAGGGGGTGATTGGGGGAGGGTGACGGGGCCTATACGGGTCCGTAACCTGCCGCAAAATCAGCCGCGCGCTGTCGGTCAACCCGTGGGTCAGCGGCGGAGGTCAACAGCGCCCGTTCCGGAGTCCTCATGAACCAGTCCCCCTCCATTGCAACCCAGCCCGCGAGCGGCGCTTGCTCCCAGCCCCTGAGGTGGATCTCCATGCTCCGCCATTATCTGTTGTGGACCGTGTCGGCGCACCTCGTCTGGGAAGTGGCTCAGCTTCCGCTCTACACGCTTTGGGCGGAGGCCCCGGCCCGGGACATCGCGTTCGCGGTGCTCCACTGCACCGGCGGCGATGTCCTCATCGCCGGGGCCTCGTTATCGCTCGCGCTGGTCGTCGCGGGGCGCGGCGACTGGCCCGGGGCCCGATTCTGGCGAGTCGCGGCGCTCGCGACCGCGATCGGCGCTGGCTACACCGTGTACAGCGAGTGGCTGAACACGGGCGTGCGGGCGGCGTGGACGTATGCCGATGCGATGCCCGTGGTACCCGGACTCGGCACGGGCCTCTCCCCTCTGGCGCAGTGGCTGGTGCTGCCCCCTCTTGGACTGTGGCTCTGTCGCCGCGGCCTTTGGCGGCGTGCACCCGACTTTACCTGAAGGCGCTCCGTCCCCCGGCGCGCGTAGTAGACGCGGGCCCGGCGGGAGCAGAGTCCCTGGCCGCATCACGCTGCGTGGGCGCTGTTTCGCTGGGAGACACGGGAGAAGCGGCGCCGCACGGAGCCCGCACCTTCCTAAACCACGCGTAACGATCCGGCAACGGGCGCGTGAACGTCGCCGAGCTACGGTCGAACACGAAGATCAAGTAGGGCGTCAACCCCGGGATAGGTCCGGACACGACGGCGCCCCGCCTAGCCAATGCGAGGAGCCGTTTCAGATGAGCACGCTCACCGATAACACAGACGCAATGCGCCGGCGGTTTCTGACTGCGTCGACCGCCGTGGTCGGCGCAACCGGCGTGGCGGCCGCCGGCTGGCCCTTCATCGCGTCCTGGCAGCCCAGCGAGCGAGCTCGCGCGGCAGGCGCGCCGGTGGTCGTGGACGTCTCGAAGATCGAGCCCGGGGCGCAGATCACCATGGAGTGGCGCGGGAAGCCGGTGTGGGTGCTCCGCAGAACGCGCGAGATGCTCGACCGCCTCAGCGGGCTCGACGGCCAGCTCCGCGACCCGGCGTCGAATGTCACCAGCCAGCAACCGGCCTACGCGCGCAACGTCCATCGGTCGATTCGACCCGAATACCTCGTCGCGGTCGGGCTGTGCACGCATCTCGGCTGCGTGCCGACGTTCCGTCCCGAGCCCGCGCCCGCGGACCTCGGTCCCGCCTGGGCGGGTGGGTACTTCTGCCCGTGCCACGGCTCCCGCTTCGACCTCGCGGGTCGTGTGTACACGGGCGTTCCCGCGCCGACGAACCTGCTGATCCCGCCCTACCGCTACCTCGACGAACGAACACTCGAGATCGGCCGCGACGGGAACAGCGCGTAGACTGAGCGTCCAACNNCGGGAACAGCGCGTAGACTGAGCGCCCAACCGGGGCGTGATTCGTAACGACTGGCCAGCGCCACTCTCGGCCCCGGGCTCCCTGAAGACCGTCTGTCTTGCCTGTCCGCCGCGCGGCCCAACCGTCAGGCGTTACCCGGAACACCCTCCCCACGACGCCGCCGAACGACGAGATCCAGCCCGAGCACGGTCAACATCGCACCGGTTGCCTCGTGCCAGCCGATGTGCTCACCGAACAGACCGACACCCATGGCCAGTCCGAAGATCGGGATCAAAAAGCTGAACGCGTTAGCCTTGTTGAGCTCAACCGATTGCAGCAGCGAGAACCAGAGCCAGTAGACGAGCGCCGTACCGGGGAGCGCGAGCGCCAGCAAGGCGCCCGTGAATCGCAGTGACCACTGCACGGTACCCGGCGCCTCGAGGACCATTGCGGCGAGCACGAGCGGCACCCCACCCACGACGAGCTGCGCGCCCATTCCCATCAAGGGATCGACCCTTCCGGCCAATCGCTTGATGAGCACGTTGCTGACGGTGATACCGAGCGCCGCGAGGACAATATAGGCAAACCCGAGCGCCGAGCTCCCTCGCGTCGTCGAGAACAGCTCCGGGTAGGCGATCGTCACGATCCCGGCAAACCCGACTGCAAGCCCGATCTTGCCCCGGTGCCCGAGCCGCTCGCCGAGCAGCGCGTGTGCCAGAATCGCCGCCATCATCGGTTGCGTGTTCGCGATGACCGTCGCGATGCCTGGCGAGATGAACTCCGCCGCGTGGAACATCCCGAGGAAGGCGAACGTGGTGGCCCCGAGACCGATGGCCGAGAGCAGCAACCAGATTCGCACCCCGCGCGGAAACGGGCGGCGTAGCGCCGCGCCGATGGCAAGCAGCGTCGCCCCGGCCAGGAAGGCGCGAATCGCCGCGAACGTCAGGTGCGGCGCGAGGTCGAGGGCAGCTGTGATCAACGGGAAGCAGCTCGCCCAGAGGAGCATCACGAGAACGAGCTTGAGGATCGTGGTGGGTCGCATCTCTGTCGACTATCGCCAGCGGCCGTTGTAGTTGTGTGTCGACTCCGTTCGATTCGCGCCGCGCGCGCCGCGACCCCCATTGTCCATGGGGGAGATTGTCAGGTGATGCCGGGACCTATACACGGTCGCAATAACGGGTACGGCACCCGTCGATTGGCCCGATGGCTCGCCCCTCAATATTTCGTAATGTTGGAGCAATCTATCGACGATGCCCGGGGGGCTAGGCTGATGCCATAGACGAAAGGAAGGCGCGGCGATGAACCCACAGCGCCGAGCCAACGGTGGCCAGAAATGAAACAGCTCGGCAATTGGCGCTCCGAAGCCTCGAATGTGCATCAGTTCCAGCGTACGCCACTGGTGGGGGACCGATCGACCATGGGACACAAGAAGACGGACGGGACACGCGGCACGCACGCCCAGATTGATCGGCTGCACGACCCGGTCTGTGGCATGACGGTCACGGCAGACTCGCCGCACCGCCTCATGCACGACCGCGTCACCCATCGATTCTGCAGCGCGCACTGCCTGGAGAAGTTCCGGGCCGAGCCCGCTCGATACCTCGGGGCCGACGCGCGGGACGCCGACGCGGAGCGTCCGACACCCGTGGCCGTCTACGTGTGCCCCATGCATCCGGAGGTGCGAAGCGAGGCCCCGGGCGACTGCCCCAAGTGCGGCATGCACCTCGTGCCGGAGGGCAGCGCGGCGCTGCACGCGGAACACGACCACTCCCCCGACGGTCACCGCCACGGTGCCGCCGCTTCTGATGCGCCGGGCGTGTACGACACGGTACCCGCGGGCTACGCCGGGCCGGTGTACACCTGCCCGATGCACCCCGAGGTGCGCCAGACCGGACCGGGGTCGTGCCCGCTGTGCGGCATGGGGCTGGAGCTTGTCTCCCCCGCGGCAGCCGACGAAGGGCCGAACCCGGAGCTCGTGGACTTCACCCGCCGCCTGTACGTCGGCATCGCGCTGACGGTGCCGCTGCTGGTCCTGACCATGTCGCCGTTCGTAGGGCTGACCGCTATCCGTGACTTCTTCGGGGAGCGCACCGCTCTTTGGCTCGAGCTCGTCATCGCGACACCGGTGATCCTGTGGTCGGGCTGGCCGTTCTTCGAGCGCGGCTACCGCTCGTTTCGGACCATGAACCTCAACATGTTTTCGCTGATCGGCATGGGCGTTGCAGCGGCATACCTGTTCAGCATCGTCGCGGTGCTGGCACCCGGGATCTTCCCGGACGGGTTCCGCGACGAAGGCGGGCACGTCGGCGTGTACTTCGAGGCGGCGGCCGTGATCGTCACCCTGGTCCTGCTCGGCCAGGTCATGGAGCTGCGCGCGCGCGAGCGCACCGGCAAGGCGATCCGGGCGCTGCTCGACATGGCCGCGAAGACCGCCCGGGTCATCCGCGCCGACGGCAGCGAGGAAGAGATACCGCTCGAGGCGGTCGTCGTCGGGGACCGCCTGCGCGTTCGCCCCGGCGACAAGGTGCCGGTCGACGGCGTGGTGGTCGAGGGCCGCACCGCCATCGACGAGAGCATGATCACCGGCGAGCCGGTGCCGGTGGAGAAGGTCGCGGGCGACAAGGTCACGGGCGCCACTATCAACGGCACCGGCACCGTGGTGATGGAGGCGACACGGGTCGGCGCCGACACCATGCTGAGCCAGATCGTCGAGATGGTGGCGAACGCCCAGCGCTCGCGCGCCCCCATCCAGAAGTTCGCCGACATGGTCGCGGGACGGTTCGTTCCAGCCGTGATCGGGGTCGCGGTGCTGTCCTTCATCGCCTGGGCGGTGTGGGGTCCGTCGCCGGCCCTGTCCTACGCGCTGGTCTCGGCCGTGGCGGTGCTGATCATCGCCTGCCCCTGCGCGCTCGGCCTGGCGACGCCGATGTCGATCATGACGGCCACCGGCCGCGGCGCACAGGCGGGCGTGCTGATCAAGAACGCCGAGGCGCTGGAGCGCTTCGCCAAGGTCGACACCCTGATCGTCGACAAGACCGGCACCCTGACGGAGGGCAAGCCGAAGCTCGTTGCCGTGCTGCCGGAGAAAGGCTACGACGAGGCCGAGGTGCTGCGCCTGGCCGCGAGGCTGGAGCGGGGGTCCGAGCACCCGCTCGCCGAGGCGATCGTCGCCGGCGCCGAGGTGCGCGGCATCGAGCTCGGCAAGGCCGGGGACTTCGAAGCGATCACCGGCAAGGGCGTGAAGGGCGTGGTCGAGGGTCAGGCAGTGGCGCTCGGAAACGCGAAGCTGGTCGCGGAGCTTGGGCTCACCGGCGATCGGTTCACCGCGATGGCCGACGCTCGCCGAGACGAAGGGGAGACGGTGATGTTCGTCGTGGTCGGCGGCGCAGTCGCGGGACTCGTGAGCGTTGCGGATCCGGTCAAGGAGACCACCCCGGCCGCCCTTACAGCCCTGCACGAGCTCGGATTCCGGATCATCATGGCGACCGGCGACAACGAGCGTACCGCCCGGGCGGTGGCAGGGCGCCTCGGCATCGACGAGATCCGCGCCGACGTGCTGCCCGAGGACAAGGCCCGAATCATCGCCGAGCTTCAGTCGGCGGGCCGCAAGGTGGCGATGGCCGGCGACGGTGTCAACGATGCGCCCGCGCTCGCCCAGGCCGACGTCGGCATCGCCATGGGCACCGGCGCGGACGTCGCCATCGAGAGCGCCGGCTTCACCCTGGTCAAGGGCAATCTGGACGGCATCGTGCGCGCCCGCCGCCTGTCGGTAGCGACGATGCGCAACATCAAGCAGAACCTGTTCTTCGCGTTCGTCTACAACGCGACCGGCGTACCGATCGCCGCCGGCGTCCTGTACCCGTTCTTCGGAATTCTGATCGGCCCGATCTTCGCCGCCTTCGCGATGAGCGCATCCTCGGTGTCCGTGGTCTTGAACGCGCTCCGTTTGAGGGGCGTCGAGATCTGAGCGCCGAATGAGTCCCGACTACGACGAACTGCCGGATACACGAGGACCGCGACCGTGAACAACCGCTCGACACCCTGGTGGCGAAATCGTACGAAGCTGCCTTTCGTCATCTTTCTCGCCATCGCCGGCTACTTCCTGTGGACCGAGCACCAGGCGCACGTCATCGAGTTTCTGCCCTGGATTCTCGTCCTGGGTTGCCTCGGCATGCATCTGTTCATGCACGGCGGACACGGCCACGGTGGCGGGCACGACCATGGCGAGAACCAGGAGCCGTCTTCCCGCGACCAGGACGAAGGAGGACCCTCGCGATGAACGACGTGCATTCGGCCTATGGCCTGTGGTCTCTTGTGGTCATCAACTCGGCGGTGTTCATCATCTTCGCGCTGAGCTTCGCGAAGCCGCAAACGTCGCGGGACTGGCGCTCGTTCGGCGCGTTCTCGGCGTTTCTCGTCGCGCTGTTCACCGAGATGTACGGCTTCCCGCTGACCATCTACCTGCTCTCCGGGTGGCTCACCACGCGCTACCCGGGCGTCGACTGGCTCGCGCACGACTCGGGGCATCTGCTGGAGATGCTGTTCGGCTGGCGGGGCAATCCACACTTCGGGCCGTTCCACTTGCTCAGCACCGTGTTTATCGTCGCGGGCTTCTGGCTGCTCTCGTCGGCGTGGCGCGTGCTGTACGCCGCCCAGCGAGCGCGCACCCTCGCGACGACCGGCGCCTACGCCAGGGTCCGTCATCCGCAGTACGTCGGCTTCGTGCTGATCATGGTCGGCTTTCTCGTGCAGTGGCCGACGCTGGTGACGCTGACGATGTTTCCGATTCTCGTGTTCATGTACGTGAAACTCGCCCGGCGCGAGGAACGCGATTCGCTGGCGGAGTTCGGTGACGCCTATCACGCGTACATGCGCGAAGTGCCGGCCTTCGTGCCGAGAAGATTCGGCTCGCGCGAGGAGGGGCCACCGCCACACCCGCGAGCCAGGGGAGAATGACGATGGACGGCTTTCTTTCGTTCCTGCTCTTCGCGGTGCTCTTCTACGTGATGATGCGCTTCGGATGCGGTGCGCACATGGTGCACGGTCATCACGGCGGTCACCAATCAGGAGTTACCGGCGATAAGCACGTAGACCCGGTGTGCGGCAAGTCCGTGGATCCGAATGAAGGCTACGGAAAGATGCACGCGAACACGCTGTATCGATTTTGCTCGCGGGAGTGCCTCGACGCATTCGAGGCTGCTCCGGAGCGCTACACGAGCAAGCAAGCGGAGGCGCCATCATGAGACCAGGCATTTCTCTCGTCGCGGTCGGTCACGCGAGCAGCGCACTGCTGGCGATCACGTTCACGCTCTGCGTTGCGTTCGATCTCGTGTTCCCGGAAATGGCCATGTACCAGGTCTGGCTCAAGCTGCTCCCGGGCTTCGAGTGGCTCACGTGGAAGAGCTTCGCGCTCGGCCTCGCCGAGAGCTACGCCTACGGCTGGTACTTCACCCTCATCTGGGTGCCCATCTACAACTTCGTCGTGTCGAGAGCCGCAAAGAGCTCGACGGCAGCGGGTAGTGCCGCCGGCCGGTGGTGACGGAGATTCTCTGGAGAAGGCTCATGAGCAGACATCAGGCGAAAAAGGTAATGAATCGGGACCCCGTGTGTGGCAAGCGGGTCAACCGCAACAAGGCGCACATCGCGATCGAGTATCGGGGCCGCGAGTACCTTCTCTGCTGTCCCCTGTGCCAGGCGGAGTTCGAGCGCAATTCCGAGAAGTACGTCAGCGGATGAGCTCGATCTCGCCACGGGTTATCAGAAGGGTCGAACAACCAACAGGATGCGAATGATGAAGACGTTAAGCACGATGTTCCTTGGGGCGGCGCTCGCCGCGGTCAGCTCGGTCGCGACGGCGGCCGCGGAGATCTACATCCCGCTCGGCGAATCGAGCCAGGTTCAGATCGTCGATTCGGCGAACAACCGCGTCGTGGGCGCCGTCGTCGACGTGGGCAACGCCCATGGCCTCGCGATCACGCCGGACGGAAAGACCCTGGTCGTCGGCTCCTTCACCAAGGAGCCGGCCGGCGGGCAGGGCACGCCGTTCCGGCCGGCCGGTGTCTCGCAGGCGGAGCACGAGAAGCATCACGCCATGGCCTCGGGCGGCTCGAAGGCACCGGCCGAAGCTGCCGGCACGAGCTACGTCTCCGTGGTCGACACCGCGAGCAGAAAGGTCGTCCGTCGCGTGGCGGTGCGAGGCGCGATCCACCACGTCGCGATCTCGCCCGACGGCAAGCTCGCCGTCACCACCCATCCCGGTCGCGGCGGCATCACCGCCCTCGATCTCGCGCGCTTCGCGGTCGTTGCCGAGGTGCCGACCGGCGCCGCGCCCAACTACGCGGCGTTCTCGCCCGACGGGGGCAAGGTGTACGTGAGCAACACCGGTGACGACAGCGTGAGCGAGGTCGACGTCGCCACCTGGTCGAGCATCCGGCGCATCGCCACCGGCAAAGGACCGGAGCACGTCGTGCTGTCGGCCGACGGCGCCACCCTCTACACGAACAACGTCGCCGACGGGACGGCCTCGGCCGTCTCGCTCGGGCAAGGGCGTGTGACCCGCACCTTCACGGTAGGCGCCGCCCCGCACGGGATCGACCTCTCGGACGACGGCGCCACCCTGTTCGCGGCCAGCAAGGCCGAGAACCGCCTGGTGGCCGTCGACCTCGCGAGCGGCAAAACGCGCGCGGTGGGCCTCGGACCGGCACCGTATCACCTGACCGCGGTGCGCGGCGCGGGCACGCTCTACGTGTCGAGCCGTGCCGAGCCCCGCGTCTGGGTCGTGGACCAGCGCACCCTGGAGATCCTCAGCGAGCTCGGCATCGGCGGCATCGGCCACCAGATGGCGCTGGCGGCACGCTGATCCGACGCCGGCCCGCATCAGGAGAGGGGCAATGGACACCCAGATCACCTTCCTCGGCGGTACCGGCACGGTGACGGGCTCGAAGTACCTGGTGGAGACGCGGTCGACGCGGGTGCTGGTCGACTGCGGGCTCTTCCAGGGCTACAAGCAGCTCAGGCTGCGCAACTGGGCGCCGCTGCCGGTGGATCCGGGGAGCATCGACGCGGTGGTGCTGACCCACGCTCACCTCGACCACTCCGGCTACCTGCCGGTGCTCATTCGTGACGGCTTCGAGGGGCCTGTCCACTGCACCGGGGCGACGAGGGATCTGTGCGCCATCCTGCTTCCCGACAGCGGTTTTCTGCAGGAACGCGATGCCGAGTTCGCCAACAAGCACCGGTTCAGCAAGCACCGCCCTGCCCGCCCGCTCTACACCGAGCGCGAGGGCGAGGCGGCACTGGCGCGCTTCGAGTCCACGGCCTACGGACGGCGGGTGCGCATCGGGACGGACATCGAAGTCACGATGGAGCCGGCCGGCCACATCCTGGGATCGGCCATCGTGCGGCTCGGGCATCCAGACGGGGCCATCGTCTTCTCCGGTGACCTCGGACGGCCGGAGAGCCCGGTGATGCCACCGCCGGCAGCCGTCGCTCCGGCCGACCACCTCATCATCGAGTCGACTTACGGCGGACGCCGGCACGACCCCGCCGACCCGATGGACGTGCTCGAAGACGTCATCACACGGACCGCCGCACGCGGCGGCACTGTCCTGGTACCAGCCTTCGCGGTCGGCCGGGCGCAGCTCCTGCTCTACTACCTAGAACGGTTGAAGGCGGCCGGGCGCATTCCCGACCTCCCGGTCTACCTCGACAGCCCGATGGCGATCGACGCGAGCGAGGTGTTCTGCGCCCATGCCGACGAACATCGGCTGGACGAGGCGGCCTGCCGGGCCGTATGCGGCGTGGCCGAGTACACGCGCGACGTCGAGGCATCGAAGGCGCTCGACCGGATGGCGATGCCGAGCGTCATCATCTCCGCAAGCGGTATGGCGACCGGCGGGCGGGTGCTGCACCACCTGAAGCGCTTTGCGCCGGATTCCCGCGCCACAATCCTGTTCGCCGGCTTCCAGGCCGGGGGCACCCGCGGTGCGGCGATGGTCGCCGGCGCGACCCGAGTCAAGATCCACGGCAATTACTACCCGGTCCGAGCCGAGGTGCACGATCTGCACATGCTCTCGGCGCACGCTGACGAGGACGAGATCCTCGCCTGGCTGGGCCGTTTCGACACTCCGCCGCGCACGACCTTCGTGACCCACGGCGAGCCGGCCGCCTCGGATGCGCTTCGCCAGCGCATCGAGGAAGCGCTCGATTGGCCTTGCGTCGTTCCCGAGCACGGTGAGACGCGGGTGCTCGCATGAGACCGAACGGCAGCGAGTCCAGGCGGCCGAGCCCGGCAACGGCAACCACGGGGCGCCACGAGAACAGCGTGCTGCGGCTGCGCCGGCTCGGTATCGACACTCATCAGGAGGCGGTGGTCTACATGCGCGCGGACTGCGCGGTGTGCCGGGCGGAGGGGTTCAGCGCCCATGCGCGGGTCGAGGTGCGACACGCGAGCGAAACGCTCATCGCCACGCTGCATACCGTGGCCGGCGAGCTGCTCGGAGCGGGCGAGGCCGGGCTCTCCGAGTGGGCCTGGCGACGCCTCGGTGCTCGCGAAGGGGACTCGATCGAGGTTGCCCACGCGCCGCCGCTCACCTCGCTGCGTGCGGTGCGCGGCAAGGTCTACGGGCACCGGCTCGCGCCGGAGTCGCTTCGCACCGTCGTCGCCGACGTGGTCGCCGGACGCTACTCCGACGTCGAGCTTGCCGCGTTCATCACCGCCTGCGCGAGCCGCGACCTCGACCTCGAGGAGACCGTCGCCCTGACGCGATCAATGGTCGAGGTCGGCGAGCGCCTCGAGTGGGGCGCCACCCCGATTGCCGACAAGCACTGCATCGGGGGGCTTCCCGGCAACCGCACGACGCCAATCGTGGTCGCCATCGTAGCGGCGCTCGGGGTCACGATCCCCAAGACGTCGTCCCGGGCCATCACCTCGCCCGCGGGCACCGCGGACACGATGGAGGTGCTCGCGCCGGTGGACCTGGATCTGCCCGCGATGCGCCGCGTGGTGGAGCGCGAGGGCGGCTGCGTGGTGTGGGGCGGCGCGGTGCGCCTGAGCCCCGCCGACGACGTGCTCATCCGTATCGAGCGGGCGCTCGATCTGGATGCGGAGGCCCAGCTGGTGGCCTCCGTCATCTCGAAGAAGGTCGCGGCAGGCGCCTCCCACCTGGTGCTCGACTTGCCGGTGGGGCCGACCGCGAAGGTGCGCGACGCCATCGCCGCCAACGCGCTCGCCGAGCGGCTCGTGGATGTCTCGCGCGCGTTCGGGCTCGAGGCGCGCGCCGTGGTGAGTGACGGCACCGAGCCGGTCGGGCACGGCATGGGGCCGGCGCTCGAGGCGCGCGACGTGCTCGCCGTGGTTCGGGGCGAGCCGCAAGCGCCGGCCGATCTCGCCGAGCGTGCGGTCGCGCTCGCGGGCGAGATCCTCGAGCTCGCCGGCGCCGCGCCGGCCGGTCATGGGAGAGCGCTCGCACGAGAAGCGCTCGCGGACGGGCGGGCGCGAGCGAAGCTCGAAGCCATCTGCGAGGCGCAAGGGGGCATGCGCGAGCCTGCGATCGCCGCCCATACCCGCGACATCGTCGCCGCTACCGGCGGTCGGGTGGAGGCCATCGACAACCGGCGCATCGCGCGGCTCGCGAAGCTCGCCGGTGCACCGCACGCGCAGGCGGCGGGCGTCGTGCTGCACGCGCGCACGGGCACGCGAGTCGAGCCCGGCGCAACGACGATGACGGTGCACGCCGAGAGCCCGGGCGAGCTCGCCTACGCGATCGACTTCGCCGAGGGCAACCCGGACATCGTACGGCTCGGAGCGCTGCGGTGACGACGCGCCGAGGTGCGCGTGTTCGAGACGAGCGAGACTCGAGAAAACAGGAGAAATGTGATGAACGTGAACAGACTCGGCGCCGCCGTCTCCACGGCGGTGGGATTCCTTCTCGCGTCAGCTTCCGCGTACGCGGCTCCCTCGGCGGTCGGCCCCGAGGGCTGGCACGGCGGCTGGGGGTGGGGCTGGGGCCACATGGTCTTCGGCTCGTTGATGATGCTGCTGTTCTGGGGCGCAGTGGTGCTCGCCATCGTGGTCGCGGTGCGGTGGCTCGGCGGGAGCGGGCGCACGGACGGGCCGCCCGCGGGCGCGAGCTCGGCGCTCGCCATCCTCGAGGAGCGCTTCGCACGCGGTGAGATCGACGCCGAGGAGTTCGAGGAGCGCAAGCGCCGGCTCTCGGGCTGAGCGGGCGGGCGAAGCGGTCACCGATGAAACCCCGGCAGTCGAATCACGACTCCAGCGCGGCCCTGGTGGCGTTTCCGGGCAACGAGGCGATGGCAGCGCGGATTGCGAGCCAGCTGGCGCTGACGCCCACCCCGCTCGAGTGGCATCGCTTTCCCGACGGCGAAAGCCTTGTACGCATCGACGGCGACCTGACCGGGCGGACGACGGTGGTCCTGTGCACGCTCGACCGTCCCGACGACAAGCTCGCGCCGCTGCTCTTCGCCGCGGACGCCGCCCGCGACCTCGGCGCGTCGCGGGTCGGGCTGGTGAGCCCGTATCTGAGCTACCTGCGCCAGGACCGGCGCTTTCGCGAGGGCGAGGCGATCACGTCGCGCACCTTCGCCCGCGTCCTGTCCGGTACGTTCGACTGGCTCGTCACCGTGGACCCGCATCTGCACCGGTACCCCTCTCTCGACGCCGTCTACACGATCCCGAGTGCGCTCGTGCACGCCGCACCAGCGCTGTCGGTGTGGATCCGCGAGCACGTGGTGAGTCCGCTCGTCATCGGGCCGGACAGCGAGAGCGCGCAGTGGGCCCGCGCGGTGGCCGACGACGCGGGGGCGCCCCACCTGGTGCTCGAGAAGGTGCGCCGCGGGGACCGGGATGTCGAGGTCAGCGTCCCCGACGTCGAGCGTTGGCGGGACCGGGTGCCGGTGCTGGTCGACGACATCATCTCGAGCGCACACACGATGGCCGAGACCGTGCGCCACGTGCGCGCCGCCGGCCTCGCGGCGCCGGTATGCGTCGGGGTGCACGCCGTGCTCGCGGGTGACGCGCTTGCGTTGCTCGAGGACGCCGGCGCCGCCGAGGTCGTGACCTCGAATACGATTCCGCACCCGACCAACCGGATCGACGTCAGCGCGTTGCTCGGGGCAAGCATCGACGCCTGGTGCGGCGCAGGAAGGACGACGTGTCGGTGAGCCCTCATCCGGAGAGCGGCGCGCGAGCAACCGTGTCGGATGACAATCGCGGATCCCCTGCGGGCGGATTCGTACGGACGCCACCCGGCCACCGTTTCCCCTGGTACGTGCGGCTGTTCTTCTGGAACCAGCGCCGGCGCTACGGGCAGGTGCTCGAGCCTGCGCGCTTGTGGGGCCGCTCCCCGAAGGTCTTCGCGGCGCTCGCGCTGCTCTACGGTGCGCTGGACCGGCGCAGCTCGCCGCTCGAGCCCACACTGCGCTCGCTGGTGACGGTACGCGTGTCCCAGATCAACTGGTGCGCGTTCTGCGTCGACGTCAACTCGGCCACGGTGCTCCGGCGCGGCGTGTCCGAGGAGAAGCTCGCGGCGCTCGACCGGTTCGAGTCGAGCCCGTTGTTCTCCGCGCGCGAGAAGGCAGCCCTCGCCTACGCCGAGGCGATCACCTTCTCCGATCGGCGTACGACGCCCGCGCACTTTGCCCGGCTGCGCACACACTTCGACGACGACGCCATCGTCGAGCTCACCGCGCTCGTCGCGTTCCAGAACCTCTCGAGCAAGTTCAACGCGGCGCTCGGGGTCGAGCCGCAGGGATTCTGCACAACGGCGCCTCAGCCCGTTCCGCCGCCCGGGAATGCGCGCCAACACTCGACGGACTCACGCTGACATGCAAGAGCGCACCATCAGAACCTTGCTCCTCGGCGCCATCGCCCTGAGCGCTCTGTGGGTGGGAGCGGATCTGGTGCGCGACGTCATGCTGAGCGCGGAGACGCCGCGGGCAGTGACGCCGCGCGGCTCCCTCTCCGACTACGAGCAACAGACCGTCGAGATCTTCGGCCGCAGTGCACCCTCGGTCGCTTACATCTTTACCGAGTCGGCGGTGCGCCCCTACCTGGGTGCGCGAGCCGAGATCCAGCAAGGGGCCGGATCGGGATTCATCTGGGATGGGGCGGGGCACGTCGTGACCAACAACCACGTGGTCGAGGGCGCGACGCGCGTCGCGGTGCGCCTGGACTCGGGTGAGGCCATCCCCGCGCGGGTCGTCGGCGTGGCCCCGGAGTACGACCTCGCCGTGCTCGAGCTCGACCGGATGCGCGGTGGGCTCAGGCCCATTCCCGTCGGCACCTCGTCGGATCTCTCCATCGGGCAGGCGGTGTTCGCCATCGGCAACCCGTTCGGTCTGAGCCGCACGCTGACCACCGGCGTGGTGAGCGCACTCGACCGGCGCCTGCCGACCAGCGCCGGGCGCGAGGTGGCCGGCGTCATCCAGACCGACGCCGCCATCAACCC
>JABAOE010024260.1_pt1 | contig 16205 bp, 17 predicted proteins | sample 7062141 | NCBI WGS metagenome assembly JABAOE01 (sample SAMN14538627, study PRJNA623070) | marine sediment metagenome | biome: marine biome [ENVO:00000428]; feature: marine pelagic biome [ENVO:01000023]; material: deep marine sediment [ENVO:00002113] | place: India: Gulf of Khambhat ... | reverse complement strand
TTCAGCGCGCCGCTCATATAGCCGAGATTTTCCGTCGTCCCGAGAATCACCGCCTTGGCGGCGAGCACGTCGTCAGGGCCGGTGTCGAAGGGCGACTGGGCAATGACCTCAACGCCTTCGGCTTCCGCTTGGGCCGCGCCCGCCACCACCGCGTCAAGCAGCCTTTGCGTGTTGGGCGAGGGCGCGTGGGCGATAATCAGCAGGCGTTTGCCCGGCATTTTTTCGCGCGTATTTTGTCGGAAAACCGGTTTCCACTTTTCGGAAATACGCGGCTATTCGCGCACGACCATGACGGAGCACGGCGTGTGGCGGACGACGCGGGCGGCGTTGGGGCCGATCAGGTAGTCGGCCAGTTCCGGCCGGTGCGAGCCCATGACAATCAGGTCGGCGCCGATCTTTTCCGCCGTCTGGATGATGCGCTGGTAGATCGGTCCGCGGACGACATGGCTGGTGACCTGGCGGTCGGCGAGATGCTCGGCGAGAAAGGTCTGCATATTGGCGTGGGCGCCCTGCTCGACCTTCTCCTCGTAATCCTCCGGGAAATACTGGCGCACCATGCCTTGCGAGAATTCCGGTATGACATTGACGATATGCAGGGCCGCGCCATAGGTCTCCGACAGCGAAACGGCGACCGGCAGGGCCTTTTTCCAGGAGCTTTCCTGGGCCAGGTCAATGGGCAGAAGGATCGTCTTGTACATGGTTCAGCTCTCCCGGTTTTGCCCGATAGTCTAGGCCATGGCGGCGCGGGTCAACAGGGTTGTGATGCCGCAGAAGCGGCCGCCGTTTGCGAAAAGTCTCCGACGCCGCCAAGGATCGGCGGCGGCGGATCGTCTAACGGGTGAATGTTGAAGCCGATGACCGACAGCGAACTGGCGAAATCCGCCAGGCAGGGCGATCGTGACGCGTTCCGGCGGCTGCTGGAGGGCCATTACGACATGATCCGCCGGGTGGCGCTGCGGTTCACCGGATCGGCGCAGGACGCGGACGATATTGCCCAGGATGTCTGCCTGGCGCTGGTCAGGAAAATCAAGGGCTTTCGCGGCGAGGCGCTGTTTTCCACCTGGCTCTACCGGGTGGTGATCAATGCCTGCCGCGACTTTGCCCGGCGGCGCGCCAGCGCTCAGGCGCTGGTGGAAACCTATGTCGCTTTCCGCGAGCTCGACGCGGCCGACCACGCCGACAGCAGGGCGCGGCTCGATTGGCTGGAGGCAGCCTACGAGCGGCTGCCGCCGGATCTGCGCGAGACAGTGCTCCTGGTGGTTGGCGAAGAGATGACGCACGCGGAGGCAGCCGCGGTGCTCGCTTGCGCGGAAGGCACGATCGCCTGGCGCATGTCGGAGGCCCGCAAGCGGCTGCGGCTGGAATTGGAATCAGAGCATGAACAGTGACATGGACCGGCTGAAAGACATGTTCAAGCGGCAGGCCGCGAGCGCGCCGAGCCAGGCGGCGAAAGACGCCGCGATTAGCGCGGCGATGGCCGCCTTCGAGAAGGAGCATGGCCAGAAACAGCAAGCGTCGCGCCAAGGATTGCGGCCGAGGGATCGTCTGACGGGTGCAGCGGTTGCTGCCCGTGCAACCCTTTTCGGGAGACGACCAATGAAACTGTCGCATGTGCTGGCCGGTAGCGTCAGCGTCCTGGTGCTGAGCCTCGCCATTGTCAATGTCAGCCAGTTCCGCACGCCTGAGCGCCAAGAGACAGGCATCGCCAAGCCCGACGACGGCCGCCTCGCTGCGGAAGGGGGTCTGCGAAACGTCGAAGCGAAGCTGGAAGAGCCGGCCAAACCATCCGGTCAGGCGGCGCCGGCGACGCCGGTGGAGAGCCAAGCGCAAACGCAGAATATTGCGCCGGCTTCGCGGCCGAATGTCACCCTCTCCGACGACCGGAACGCAGGCGCCGGCAGCGTTGTCGATGGCCTTGCCGGGGCCGTTACGGGACCGGCCGCGCCGGTCGCGCCGGCCGACAGTGCCGCGATCGCTTCCAGCGAAGAGGCGCGGCGGTCGGACGGTCAGTTGCGCTCCGGCCGGGAGAAGATTACGGCGTTCGGCGAAGGATACCTGGCGTTTAAAAGTAATAAACCCGGGCAGACCAAGACTGAGAACGGGCGGCCCCTGAGAAAACAGCGCCTGGTCGGAAAGCTGGCGGAGCCGGAATCCTTCGAGCAAAGCCGGTTCGGCAACCAGGTTGCCGGGTCCAGTGCGCCAGCGCCGGCACCAATCGTTGGCGGCGAGGAGATCGGCCGCTCCGAATACCGCGACCAGGGCCGCGACAAGTTCGAGACGGTGGAACCGAATCCGGTCAAGGTGACGGCCGAGGAGCCGGTTTCGACATTCTCCATCGACGTCGACACGGCGTCCTATTCCTTCATGCGCGCTTCCATCAACAACGGCGTGCTGCCGCAAAGGGATGCGGTGCGCGTGGAAGAGCTGATCAACTATTTCCCCTATGACTATGCGGGGCCCGACAACCGCGAAGAGCCGTTCAAGGCGACGGTTTCGGTGTTTGAGANNCACCAGGCTGATGCATGTCGGCATCAAGGGCTACCAGATCGACGCCGCAGAAGCGCCGCGCGCCAATCTGGTCTTTCTGATCGATACGTCGGGTTCGATGAACGCCGCCAACAAGCTGCCGCTGCTCATCAATTCCATGAAGTTGCTGCTCGATAGCCTGTCGGCCGACGATACGGTGTCGATCGTCACCTATGCCGGCGGCGCCGGAACGCTGCTGGAGCCGACGAAGGTCGCCGAAAAGGCCAAGATCGTCAGCGCTCTGGAAGCCCTGCGCTCGGGCGGCTCGACGGCCGGCGCGGAAGGTGTGCGCCAGGCGTATCGGCTGGCGGAACAGAATTTCGACGCCAGCGGCGTCAACCGGGTGATCCTGGCGACCGACGGCGATTTCAATGTCGGCATCACCGATCCGGAAGAGCTCAAGAGCTTCATTGAACGCAAGCGCAAGACCGGCATCTTCCTGTCGGTGCTGGGCTTCGGCATGGGCAATTACAACGACCAGCTCATGCAGACTCTGGCCCAGAACGGCAATGGCACGGCGGCCTATATCGACACGCTTAGCGAAGCGCGCAAGGTGCTGGTGGAAGAGGCCGGCTCGACGCTGTTTCCGATCGCCAAGGACGTCAAGATCCAGATGGAGTTCAATCCGGCGACGGTTTCAGAATACCGGCTGATCGGATACGAGACGCGGCTGTTGAACCGCGAGGACTTCAACAACGACAAGATCGACGCCGGCGAAATCGGCGCCGGCCACTCGGTGACGGCGATCTATGAACTGACGCTGAAAGGCAGCCCGGCGCGGCTTGTCGATGGCCTGCGCTATCAGCGCGAGGCGACGATCGATGACGATCGGAGGAACACCGAATACGGCTTTTTGAAGATCCGCTACAAGCTGCCGGACGAAGACGCCTCCAAGCTGATCACGGAAGCCATTGCGCCTGAAACCCACGAGCGCGACGAGGCGCCGCGCGAGGCGCGCTTTGCCGCCGCCGTCGCCGCCTTCGGCCAGGTGCTGCGCGGCGGTCGCTATACCGGCGACTTTTCCTATGACGAGGTGATCGGTCTGGCGCAGTCGGCCAAGGGTGAAGACCGGTTCGGCTACAGGGCCGAGTTCATCAATCTGGTGCGGCTGGCAAAATCCGCCGCGGCGATGGAGCTGCTCAAACGGCAGTGAATGCAGAAGGCGGAGCGGTCAGCGGCGATCGGCGACCGTTTTCCTCAGCGCCGCCGCGGGCGCCGTATTGCCGAAGCGGTTGTGGCCGGCAAGCGTTGGCAGGGCAAATCGGTCAGGGCGCGGCAAGCCGCAGGGCCGGTTGCCCTTCGTCCTGAGGCAGATCCGGCCCAACGGCAAGTGCATAGTCGTCGGCCGTCATCGCCAAAATGTCGCGGGCGCTGACTGAGCGGGAGAAATAAAAGCCCTGCGCCTGACGGCATCCGGCGGCGGTGATCAGTGCCAGTTGCGTCTCGTTCTCCACGCCTTCGGCGACGGTCTCAATGCCGAGGCTATCGGCCATCGCCACGATCGCCCGGACGATTTCCAGGTTCTGCGTCTGGGCGTTTTCAAGCCCGAACACGAAGCTGCGGTCGATCTTGATCTTGCCGATGGGAAATTTGTGAATGTAGCTGAGCGCCGAATAACCGGTGCCGAAATCGTCGAGCGCGATGCCGATGCCGGCGGCCTTCAGTGCGTTCATGGCCTGTAGGGTGGCCTCGTCTTCGGCCAAAAACAGCGATTCGGTGATCTCCAGCTCGATGCGGTGCGCGGCCAGGCCGGTTTCGGCCAGGGCGTCGGAAAGCGTGGCGACGAAATCGGTCCCGGTAAACTGGATCGGCGAAACATTGACCGCCAGGCCGATGTCGTCCGGCCACTGCGTAGCGTCCGCGCATGCCCTTTTCAGGACCCATTCGCCAAGTCGACCGATCATGCCGATCTCTTCGGCCACCGAAATGAACTCGTTTGGCGGAACCAGGCCGCGCTGCGGGCTGTGCCAACGCACCAGCGCCTCGACGCCCTTGATGCGGTGCGACCGGGCATCGACCTGAGGCTGGTATTCGACCCGGAACTCAGCGTCGAAATTGGCGGTCTTGAGCTCCAGCTCCAATTGCTGGCGGGCATCGAGTCTTGCCTGCAGGCTTTTCTCAAAAAAGGCCATCTTGCCCCGTCCCTGCGATTTGGCGGCATAAAGCGCGGTGTCGGCAAATTTCAGAAGCGTCTCTGCATCGGTGCCGTTATCGGGCGCCAGGGCGACGCCGATACTGGTGCCGGTGCGCAACTCCTTGCCGTCGATTTCGAAGGGCTCGCTAAGGCGGTCGATGATCCGGCCGGCAAGTTTCTCCGGATCGGCGCGGCCAGCCACGCCGACCTGCACGACGATGAATTCATCGCCCCCAATGCGCGAGACGAGATTGCCGTGCCGGCTAACAGTGGATATCCGCTTTGCGACCTGGCGCAGGATCTTGTCGCCGATCGCATGGCCGAGCGTGTCGTTGATGCTCTTGAAATTGTCGAGATCGAGGCACAGGACCGCCAGCCTTTCGCCGGTCTCGGCGCTGCGCGACAGGGCCTCCTCGATGAACTGCTGCAGCGTGTTGCGGTTCGGCAGATCGGTCAGCGAATCGTGGCGGGCGAGATGGGCGACCCGCTCCTGGGCGATGGTCCTCTCCGTCACGTCTTCGCAGGTCAGGACGATGCCGCCGCCGGTCAGTCCGCGTCTGGCGACCTGGATGACGCTGCCGTCGCTCAGCCGGATTTCGGAGCGATCGCCCTCCTCGCTGGCGGTGGCGCGGCACAGCAGGATCGTGCTTTCCAGGTCGGGGCGCTTGTTGGCGCCGAACTGGCGGACGAGATCGGTAATGGCCCAGTCGTCCTGAAGGGCGGCATTGCGGATCTGGAAGATCTCGAACAGGCGGCGATTGACGACCTGCACGCGGCCACTCGCATCGACCATGCACAAGCCCTGGGACATGTTGTTGAGGGCGATGTGGAAGATCCGGTTCTGCAGCCGCAGCCGCTCCTGGGTAGCCTGCAGCACCGCCGCGGCGGACTGCAGCTCCAAGGATGTGTTCGCCAGCAGATGATTGTTCCAGTAGATCAGCAACAGCAGCAGCAGGCCGGCGACAACCAGGCCGGCCGTCGACGTGGTGAAGCGTCGGTTCAGGCTAAACAGCGTCTGCTGATCCTCCGCGACGAGGTCGCCATTGTAGGTGTTGGCATATGAGGCGAGCCCGACAAAATCCGATTCCAGGGGCTTGAGAATGGCCAGCAAACGGGCGTTGGCGCCGCGATCGTTGGCCTCAGGGATAAAGGGCTCGGCAGCGTCGAGCGCCGCCTTGAAATCGGCCATCAGCTGGACGCGCCACGGATCCCGTTGGGCAAAATCGACGAAATCGCCCTGATTTAGGGTCTGGTAGCGGCTTTTCAGGATCTCGTAGCGCAGCACCACGTCATCGACGCTGACATCGGCATGGCCGCTTGCCAACTCAGCGATGCGGGCGACCAGCCGGGCATATTCATGCACCGCCTGGCTGGCGCTGAAGGCGATATCATATCGCGAGGCTCGCTCCAGCGCCGAGCGGTGTGCCTGGATCTCCAGGGCGATCTTGATGCTGGCGATGCCAAGAAGAATGATGGCGCCCAGAAGAAGGGCGCCAAAAAACCGGCCTGTGAAAACCTTGAGGCTCATCTAGGCAGGCTGGGGCTATTGGACGATCAGCCTGGAAAGCTGCCAGACGGAGCGGCCATAATATTTCTGGCTGTGCAGCGCCGGATCGGAATCATAGGGGTAGACGATGAACAGCGGTCCCTTGTCGCTGATCGGCATGTAGTTGCCGTCTCGCTTGATGGCGATGATCGCACCGCGCTCATAGAAATCGGCCAGCGGGATGGTCGTGCGGTAGTCGTTGAGGGCAATGGCGACGACATTTTCGCCGGCGGCGTCGACCGTGGTCATCAGCTCTTTCAGGGCGACGCCCTCAAAGGTCACCGGGTTGTCGAACCACGGGGTGGTGGTGGTGATTGACACCATGCCCATGTTTTCAAGCATCTGTCTGTCGAATACAGCCTTGCCGTCGGCATTAACGACCTTGATGCGACCCTCGATTGAAAGGATCGGCTTGTTCTGAGGGCTCGGCAGGCTTTGGCCGGCTTCTGCCGGGGGAGCGGTCACGGCAAGGACGGCGGCCGCGGCGGCGGTGAAGGCAAGGGCAGAAAACTTACGTCGGGTAATCATCGGATGCTCCTGGCTCGAATTAACCTGAGCGAAGGATTAACCGGCTGGATTTAACAATCTGTAGTAGCGCACTGATGTTTCGAGGAAACTGAGCGCGTATTTAATATCACGATGAATCAAAGGTTTAGATTCATTCCAAAATACATTATTAATGAATCGTTGACTCGGTGATAAAGATTGTCAGAATCTACTTAACGTTGGGGGGGAGTATCAGTGCCGGAGTGGTGTTCGCCGTGATAGAAACATATAAGGAATTCAGTTTCGAAGCCGCCCATAAAGTGCCGCCCTATTCCGATGTGCACGGGCATTCGTTCCGCGTCTGCATCTCCATGCAGGGTGAAGCAGATGCAACCTATGGTTGGGCTGCCAATCTTTATGAGGTCGAATCGAGGATCGACGAGCTGCAAGGTGAGCTCGACCACCGGTACCTGAATGACATTGAAGGGCTTGAGATGCCGTCGCTGGAAAACCTGGCGAAATGGGTGTTCGACAAGCTCGACGGGCATATTGCGGGGCTGGAGAGCGTGCATGTCTCGCGCGGTGCCAGTGGCCAGTCGGAAGGCTGCATCTATCGTCGGGCGAACGGCGCCAATGGCGGGTGAACTGACGGCAGGCTGACGGGCTGGCGCTTTGCCGGCGCCTGCCACCGCTGACGACGAGCAGCCAATAATCAGTGCCGCTTTTGCAGGATGTTGCGGTAGGTGCGGCGAAGCGGTTGCGGTAAATCCTCCGCATCCCAGAAGCCGATCAGAATGCCGTCATCGGCCGGCCGGTCGCGCCGGTCGCAGATTTCCTCATCGGAGACGGTTGTGCGCTGGCAGGCGCGCAGCGCCCAGCGCATGAGTGCCGCCTGCATGGTCTGGCGGACCTCGTGGCAATCGTCGTCATCGCCGCGGTCGACGAGCTCGTCGGGATCGTTTTGCAGGTCGAACAGCATCGGCCGGAAGCCCGGCGCGTGAATATATTTCCAACGCGCATCGGCGACCATGAACAGCCGTGAGGCGGACGGTCCGGTGTCAAGCGCGCGGGCCGCCGGCTGCAGCGAATAGTCGTATTCGCTGATGACATGGCGCCGCCAGTGCGGCGGCGTTTCGCCGCGCAGCAGCGGCAGCAGGGACAGGCCTTCCAGCCGGTGCGGCTGCGGCTCGCCGCCGAGCGCTTCCACGAATGTCGGCAACAGATCGATCGATTCCGTCAGCGCTTCGCAAACCGTGCCGCGGGCCTTATCGGCGGCCTTTGTGGGATCAAAGACAATCAGCGGGATCTTCACCGACGGCTCGTGGAACAGGTCCTTTTCGCCAAGCCAGTGATCGCCCAGATAATCACCGTGATCGGAGGTCAGGACGATCATGGTGTCGGCGAACAGGTCGCGGTCGGCCATGAACTCAAAAAGGGCACCGAGCTGGTCGTCAATCTGCGCAATCAGTCCCATATAGGCCGGGATCACGGCGCGGCGCACCTCATCGCGGGCAAAAACCCTGGCGACCCGGTGATCCATAAAGGCGCGAAACACCGGGTGGGCGTGATTGCCGCGCTCGCTGTCGGCGCGCACCGCCGGCAGCACGTCAGCCGCGTCATACAGGGCGTGATAGGGCGCCGGCACGATATAGGGCCAGTGCGGCTTGATGTAGGACAGGTGCAGGCACCAGGGCTGGTCGCCGGCGGCGGCGATGAAATCCATGGCGCGACGGGTCATGTAGGGCGTCTCGGAATGCTCGTTGGGGATGCGGGCCGGCCTGCCGGCATTCTTCAAGAACCAGCCGGACAGCAGCTCACCATCGTCATCGGCGGCGGCGTTGGCCCAGTCATGCCAGGGATTGTCGCCGGCGTAGCCGAGCTCGCGCAGATAATCGTTGTAACGCGGTTCACGCTCGTCATAACGGCCATCGGGGCCGATGCCGTAAAGGCCGTCGTCGCGCTCAAACGGCTCAAAGCCGCATTCGCTCGTCAGAACGCCGATCTTCGATGCCGGGTCGATGCCGAGCCGCGCCATGCCCTCCATATCCGCCCTCATATGGGTCTTGCCGACCAGCGCCGTTCGCAGCCCCAGCGGACGCAGATAGTCGCCCATGGTCATCTCGCCGACTTTCAGCGGAACATCGTTCCACGAGGCGCCATGGGAATGCACGTATCGGCCGGTATAAAAGCACATGCGCGAGGCGCCGCAGACCGGCGACTGCGCATAGGCGCGCGAAAACCGCACTGCGCGCGCCGCCAGCGCATCGATATGGGGGGTGCGCAGACGCGGATGGCCGGCGCAGCCCAGATAGTCAAAGCGCAGCTGGTCGCACATGATGAAGAGGATGTTCCTGGCCCTGCCGCTCATCGGCCTTCACCGCCTCGGTAGATTATGCCGGGGAAAGGCGAGCGCCGCCGTCAGACCGCCGCCGCGTCAGCAGGCAGCGTGACGCGGACCTCTGTCTTCAGTTCTGCCTTGCACAGGGCATGGAGGAAGCAGGTCTGTTCCGACATGTCGAGCGCCGTGCGGGCAAAATCGTCATCCTCGCCGGTCTTCAGGTAGACATGGGTTTCCACCGGGTCGGCCTCGCCGGCCTGGCCAGTGCCGCCGGAAGCGCCGCCCAGCGAAACGTGGGTATCCTGAAGAATGCGGTATTCGCTCAGCGGCTTCCTGACGATCTTGGCGTAGCGGCCGAACTGGGTCATGAAGCAAAAGCCGATGCCGGCGGAGAAATAGCTCGCCGCATCGGGGGCGCGACCGCTGCCGCCGTTTTCCTGCGCCTCCTCGCACAGGAAATGGAAGATCGAGCCGCGCGGATTGTAAAGGTGCTGCTCGATTTCCTTGATTCCGTCGTCGCGCAGTGTGCAGATGCCGCGCACATGCAGGATGCGATCCTGATCCTCCTCCAGGCTGGATCCCCGGTAGCTCGTCATTTCGGCCGTTTTCGGCGTCAGGCCGTTGCGGCGGACCAGGCCGGACCAGTCGCCGCTCGCCGGCCGGGCGCGCTCAAACTGGTCGCCGGGATCGGCCAGGGCCGGTTGGCGGAGCGGCAAAGCGCGTGCCGTTTCGATCTCGCGGCCATTGTGGGACAGCGTGAACAGACTTTCACGATGCTTGCGTATGAGCCCATTGAGCGGCGAGGCGGCGACGGCGTCGCAGACCAGCCGGTTCAGGACTTTCCGCGACGCGTTGCTGCTGATTTGCGCTTCCAGCTCGACGTTGCGGGCGCCACCGATCATCGTGCCCTTCAGCGCCGAACCCTGCATCGTGTAGAAATTGTCCTGGACAAGGCGGATGTCGTCGATGGCGATATGCCGCTCGCCGGCCAGCGCCAGGATCTCGTTCATCGTGGCGGCGACCATGCCGGTGGTGAAGAACGCCAGCGGGCACGGCGCCTCGTCCAGGCCGTCCAGATAGGCGCCCTCGTCGCTGGCGAGCCGCCAGACGGTGCCGGTGCGGGCGGAGGCGACCAGCGCCTCCTTCTGCATGACGCTCAAAGAGCGGACGGCCAGCCGCACGGCTTCGCCCCGGCCGATCCCGGGAGCGCGAAAGCCTATGTCGCCGGCGTTTTCGACGCGGAAGAAAAGCGGCTTGCCGCTGTCTTTGAGAGGATTGCCCATCGCCGTCTTCCCGAGGCTGCCGTGATGGCGGAGGGCGAAGGCTAACACAATGAATCAGACCATGAAATCTGCTGCGACGCTGGAACCGACTTGCCGGCGGCGGCGCGGCCGGCCATAAGGGGGTCAACAACAAGGCCGGCCGAAACCGGCGCAGGTGGTGTCGACATGACGAACAATCCCTACAGGCCGCGCGACTGGCAATCGCATCCGCCGTCGATCTATCCCGATTACAAGTCGACGGTCTTGCGCAATCCAAAGAAACCGCTGATCCCCATTCGCCAGTCGCTGACGGAGATCACCGGACCGGTCTACGGTCACGATGCGATCGGTCCGTTTGACCACGATCTGACAAAGAACGCGGCGACAAACGGCGAGCCGATCGGCGAGCGCATTATCGTCACCGGGCGGGTCCTGGACGAGGACGGTCGGCCGGTGGCAAACACTCTGATTGAGGTTTGGCAGGCCAATGCGGCGGGGCGCTACATCCATGTCAAGGAAGTGCACGACGCGCCGCTTGACCCCAATTTCCTCGGCGCCGGGCGTTTCCTGACAGACGAGACCGGCCAGTACCGGTTCATCACCATAAAGCCGGGATCCTATCCCTGGGGTAATCATCCGAACGCCTGGCGGCCCGCGCATATCCACTTCTCGCTGTTCGGGCCGGCCTTTGCGACGCGACTGGTAACGCAGATGTATTTTGAGGGCGATCCGACCTTTCCCTACGACCCGATCTTCAATTCCATCCCCGAAGAAGCGGCGCGGCAACGCCTCGTGGCGAAGTTCTCGCTCGATTTGACGGAGCCGGATTGGGCGCATGCCTATGTCTTCGACATCGTGCTGCGCGGCCGCCTCGCCACGCCGATGGAGACCTGAATGACGAGCCTTAAGCAAACGCCGTCGCAGACGATCGGACCGTTTTTCGCCTACGGTCTGACACCGGAGCAATATGGCTATGCCCACAAGGCAATCGTCGGCAACAGGCTGGCGGAGCCGGAGGTGCCGGGCGAGCATGTGCGTATCGAAGGTCGCATCGTCGATGGCGGCGGCGCACCGATCGACGATGCGATGATCGAAATCTGGCAGGCCGACGGCGATGGTCGCTATGGCGGTGCCGAACAGGGCGCGGCGGCCGCCGCGGCGTTCACCGGATTCGGTCGCTGCGGCACCGATGATGAGGGCGGCTTTTGCTTTGCGACGATCAAGCCGGGCGCCATCGGCGACGGTCAGGCGCCGCATATCGCCGTCATCGTTCAGGCCCGCGGCATCCTCAATCACGCTTTCACCCGCCTCTATTTCTCCGACGAGACTGAGGCCAATGATGCCGATCCGGTTTTGCGAAGCGTGCCGGAGGACCGTCGCCATACGCTGATCGCGGCACGCCGTGAGACACCGGGCGGGCCGGTCTATCGCTTCGACATTCGCATGCAGGGCGATGATGAAACCGTATTCTTCGATGTCTGAACGGATACCGGCAACGTGACCACACCATGCATCATCACCGTCGCCATTACCGGCTCGGTGCCGCGCAAGGAGCACAATCCGGCGGTGCCGATCACCATTGCGGAGCAGATTGAGTCGACGCGCGAGGCGTTCCGGGCCGGTGCCGCGCTCGCCCATGTGCATGTGCGCAATGACGACGGATCGACGACATCGGATCCGGACAAATTCGCCGCCCTCAAAGCCGGCATAAACGAACACTGCCCGGGCATGATCGTGCAGTTTTCGACCGGCGGCCGATCCGGCCAGGGTGCTGAACGCGGTGGCATGCTGCACCACCGCCCCGACATGGCCTCGCTGGCCACCGGCTCATGCAACTTTCCGCTGCGCATCTATGAAAATCCGCCGGAGCTGATCCGCGAGCTGGCGCGAAAGATGCTCGACTACGACATCAAGCCGGAGATCGAGGCCTTCGACCTGTCGATGCTCTACCAGGCGCTTAATCTCGTCGATGAGGGCCTGATTGAGCCGCCACTTCATGTGCAGTTCGTGCTTGGCGTCAAGAACGCCCTGCCGACCATCCGGCAGGCCTTTGACTTCATGGTGTCGGAATTGCAGCGGCTGATGCCGGAAGCGACCTGGGTGGCCGCCGGAATCGGCCGCCATCAGCTTGAGGTCAATCGCTGGTGCCTGGAGGCCGGCGGCCATTGCCGCACCGGGCTGGAGGACAATATCCGCTGGGCCCGGAACCGGCTTGCCGCGTCCAATGCCGAGCTGGTCGGCCGCGTTGCTGGCCTTTGCGCGGAGTATGGACGGCATCCGGCAAATGCTAGCGAAGCGCGGGCGATCCTCGGCCTGGGTTGAAGACACGCTAGGGTCGAAGCATGGCAGAAGCATTTATCTGCGATTATGTGCGCACGCCGATCGGCCGCTTTGCCGGGGGGCTGGCGGGGGTGCGCACCGACGATCTCGGCGCCGTCCCGCTGAAGGCGCTGATGGCACGGTGTAGCGACATGGACTGGCAGGGCGTCGACGATGTCGTCTTCGGCTGCGCCAACCAGGCCGGCGAGGACAATCGCAACGTGGCGCGCATGAGCCTGCTGCTGGCCGGCCTGCCGCCGAGCCTGCCCGGCGCCACCCTCAACCGGCTGTGTGGTTCGGGCATGGACGCCATCGTTACGGCGGCGCGGGCGATCAAGGCCGGCGAGGCGGATCTGATGGTCACCGGCGGCGTTGAATCGATGTCGCGGGCGCCGTTCGTCGTGCCGAAGGCCGATGCCGCCTTTTCGCGCGCCGCGTCGATGGAGGACACGACCATCGGCTGGCGGCTGGTCAATCCCTTGATGCGGCAGCTCTACGGCGTCGACTCCATGCCGGAGACGGCGGAGAACGTCGCCGAAGATTTCGACATTTCGCGCCAGGACCAGGACGCCTTCGCGCTGCGCAGCCAGCAGCGGGCTGCGGTGGCGCAGGCAAACGGCCGGCTGGCGCGCGAGATCGTCGCCGTCAGCGTGCCACAGCGCAAGGGCGCGCCGGTCAGCGTCGACAAGGACGAGCATCCGCGCCCCGGCACGACGCTGGAAGGGCTGGCGAAACTGCCCACGCCGTTCCGCGAGAATGGCACGGTGACGGCCGGCAACGCCTCGGGCGTCAATGACGGCGCGGCGGCGATGGTGGTGGCCAGCGAAGCGGCCGCGGCGAAGCACGGGCTGACACCGATCGCCCGCATCCTCGGAGCGGCGAGCGCCGGCGTGGCGCCGCGCATCATGGGCATCGGCCCGGTGCCGGCGACGCGCACGCTGTGCGACCGGCTGGGGCTGACGGTGGATGCCTTCGATGTGGTGGAGCTCAACGAGGCATTTGCCGCACAGGCCCTGGCGGTGCTGCGCCAGCTCGGCATTGCCGACGACGCCGATCACGTCAACCCGAATGGCGGCGCCATTGCGCTGGGCCACCCGCTGGGCGCGTCGGGGACGCGGATTACCGGCACGGCGGCGCTGGAGATTGCCGGCAAATCCGGCAGCACGGCACTGGCGACCATGTGCATCGGCGTCGGCCAGGGAATCGCCGTGGCGCTGGAAGCGGTCTAGCCGGGCAGTTCGCGGAGATCTTCCAGCGCTGCCATGCGGCCCTGCGAGCGATCCCAGTCGGCCGCCGTGACCTCGGCAATCAGCGCCTCGGCGACAGCCATCAGGGCGGACGAGGAATCCCAGGCCGACGGCACGGCGATGCGCACCGGCAGAACATGGGCGGCGACGACGGCGACCGGCGAAAGCCACTGATCGGTCATCAGAACGATCGTCGCGTGCCGCCGGGCGACGGCCTCGGCCAGCCGCAGCAGGTCCTCCTGATAGCGGCGGATGTCGATCAGCACGAGAACGTCCTTGCGACCCATGTCGAGAACCTGGTCCTGCCAGTTGGGCAGCTGGCCTTCCAGATGATGGACATTGGCCCGCAGGATGCGCAGATGCGCCGTCAGGTAGCGGGCAATGGCGTTGGTGAAGCGGCCGCCGAGAGCATGGACGGGCCGCTTGGGGTCAGCGAGCAGCCGCGCCACGGCATCGAATTCGCTGCGCGGCAGATGCTGGAAGGTCTCGCGAATATTGTCGGCAACGGCGTCGGCGAAGGCGTGATGATGCGGGCGGCTGGCCGGCGCCGGGCCGCGACGGGCCGGACTGCGGGTCAGCGGCGCCTGGATCTGCGCTTCCAGCTCGTCGCGCAGGCATTTTTGAAACTCGGCATAATTGGCAAAGCCGATGCGGCTGGTGAAACGCAGGATCGACGGCGAACTGACGCCGGCGCGGGCGGCGAAGCCGGCAACCGTCTCCAGGCCGAGCAGGGGATAATTGGCCAGCAAGGCGTGACCGGCCTTGCGTTCCGACGCCGTCAGTGAATTCAGTTCATCGCGGATGCGCTCCGCCAGACTTGGCGCCATCGCCGTCATCAAATTTCCCCGCAGCCAGCCGAAGCCAATTGACAGATGCCGCAAGAGCGTATCATATCTTACATAAGCATGTGAAAAGCTCTTTCTGTAATAAAAAAAACACATTGCCAGGGGGATGGAAAGCCACGGTGCGGGCATGACTTTCCAGGTCGGAGCGCAGGCGGACGCCGAGCCGGTCATTGTTGAGAACGGCGAAGGCGCGGGCGAATTCGTCTTTGTGTGCGAACACGCCAGCAATGCGATTCCGGCCGGCTTTGCCGGGCTCGGCCTGAGCCGCGAAGCGCTCGCCAGCCACATTGCCTGGGACCCCGGCGCGCTGAGCGTCGCCCGGCATCTGGCCGAACGCTTCGATGCGCCGCTGGTCCGGGCGACGATCTCGCGGCTGATCATCGACTGCAACCGGCCGCTCGATGCACCGGACCTGATCGTCGCGCAGGCCGATGCCTATAGTGTTCCGGGCAACCGCGTCGACGAGGCGCAACGACGGCTGCGGATCGCCACCGTCCACGAGCCGTTTCACGCCGCGCTCGGCCGGCTGATCGGCGGTCGCCTGGCCGCCGCCCGGCCGACGGCGCTGGTCACCGTGCACAGCTTCACGCCGGCGCTCCACGGCCGCGCCAGGCCGTGGCAGGTCGGCATCATCTTCGGCGGCGACCGGCGGCTGGCCGATCCGCTGATTGAGGCCCTGAAGGATGACGGGTCGCTGGTGATCGGCGTCAACCAGCCCTATTCGCCGGCCGACCGGGTCTTTTACACCCATGAGCGGCATGCCGAGCCGGTCAACCTGCCGTCGGCGATGATTGAGATCAGGAACGATCTGATCGCCGATGCGGCCGGTCAGCAAAGCATGGCGGCGCGACTGGCGCGATATCTGAAACAGGCAGCGGCGGCGCTGGAGGACACCGTTGTGGCCGACGCCGATGCGCAAATCGCGCAACAGGTCGAATGAAAGCACGATGCCGAAAGCGATAAGACTTTACGTGCGATGGGTCGAGGCGGTGAACCGGCGGGTCGGCCGGTTGGCGATGTATCTGCTCTTCGCGATGATGGGCATCCTGCTTTATTCGTCGATTTCCAAGACCTTCTTCCAGCCGTCCCTGTGGACGCTGGAAATGGCGCAGTTCACCATGGTNNCTGGGCGGTAGCTATTCCATGCAGCTTGGCTCGCATGTCAGGATGGACCTGCTTTACGGCCAGTGGTCCGACAGGACCAAGGCGGCGTTCGATGCGATCACCGTGTTGTTCCTGCTCTTCTATCTGGGGGTGCTGCTGTATGGCGGCTTCTCCAGCACGCAATATGCCCTGCAATACGGCGAAACGAGCTACTCCTCGTGGTCGCCCTATATGGCGCCGATCAAGATCATCATGACCTTCGGCATCTTTCTGATGCTGCTTCAGGCGCTCGCCGGCCTGTTCAAGGATGTGGCGAGACTCAAGGGCGAGGAATTGTCATGAGCTACGAATTCATCGCCGTCATGATGTTCTCCACCATGATGCTGATGCTCTTGACC
>JABAOE010002428.1_pt2 | contig 16207 bp, 16 predicted proteins | sample 7062141 | NCBI WGS metagenome assembly JABAOE01 (sample SAMN14538627, study PRJNA623070) | marine sediment metagenome | biome: marine biome [ENVO:00000428]; feature: marine pelagic biome [ENVO:01000023]; material: deep marine sediment [ENVO:00002113] | place: India: Gulf of Khambhat ... | reverse complement strand
ACATCACCTGCGACTCCGACGGGCGCGTGGACCGCTTCGCGGGCCCGTGGGGGCCCAAGAGCACCCTCGAGCTGCACCCCGTGCGCCCGAGGTCACCCGGACCCGTCGACGCCGGCGCCGAGCCGTACTACCTGGGCATCTTCCTCACCGGGGCCTACCAGGAGACGCTCGGCGATCTGCACAACCTCCTCGGGGACACGCACGCCGTGCACATCAGCCTGGGCGACGACGGACGTTGGAGGATCGACACGTCGATCGAGGGAGACACGGTCGACGAGGTCCTGGGCTACGTGCAGTTCGACTCCGAGGAGATGCGGGTACGGCTCCATCAGGACATCGAGCAGGCGCTCGAGGCCGAGCGCATCACCCTTCCGGAGAGTGCCAGCCTCCGGCGCTTCCTCGACGGGAGCCTGCGCGGCTACACCTACCTCGAGTAGGGCTCAGCGGGGCAGCCGCTCCGGCATGTCGGCGACGACGTACGCCATGACCGCCATGGTCGCGACGCACAGGGCGAGCTCGTCGGGGTCCAGCTTGTCGATCGTGTCCGAGTCGGTGTGGTGGTACCAGAAGTACCGGGTGCCGTCGACGTTGAGCCCCATCCCCGGCACGCCGGTCTGCATGAGCGGGGCGATGTCGGCCCCGCCGCCGCCCCGGGTGACCGAGCCGGACCCGATGCGGTCGAGCAGCGTGCCGATCTCCGTCACGATGCGGAACGCTTCCTCCGAGCCCGTGAATCCGAAGCCGGTCGGCTCGAACGTGCCCGCGTCGGACTCCATCGCGAGGACGTGAAGCTCGCCGCCGTGGTCGGCTACGTACTGCCGGCCGCCGGGGCCCGCGTTCTCCTCGCTGGTCCAACCCACAGCGCGGATCGTGCGCCGAGGCGTCAGGCCGAGCTCACGGAGCAGCCGGATGGCCTCCCACGCCGCGACCACGCCCCCGGCGTCGTCCATGGCGCCCTGACCGACGTCCCACGAGTCGATGTGCCCGCCGAAGACCACGACCTCGTCGGGACGCTCACTCCCCGTGATCTCCGCCATCACGTTCCGGGACAGCGCGTCGGGCAGCGTCTGCGCCTCCATGCGCAGGTGGAGCTCCACGCGCTCGCCCCGGTCCTGCATGCGGTGCAGGAGCTGCGCGTCCTCGACCGTGATCGCCGCGTGCGGGATTCTCGGCACGCCTTCCTCGTAGCTGCTGTTGCCGGTGTGCGGCGTCTGCTGCGAGTACGGCGTGACGGACCGGATCAGGCTCGCGGCGGCGCCCGCCCGCGCGGCGGCGACCGCGCCGCCCGACCGGTAGCGCACGGTCTCGCCGTACGTGGTGAACGGCACGTCGAAGAGGACGATGCGCCCGGCGGCCTCCCGCGCCCGCTCCTCCAGCTCCTCGAAGCTGCTCACCACCAGGAGCTCGGCACGGATGCCCCCGGGGGGCGTCGCCACGCTCCCGCCGAGGCCGAGCATGGGCAGAGCGCGGGGCCGCGGATGCACCATCTCCAGGCTCTCCTCGCCCCGGACCCAGTGCGGCACCAGCATCGGGTCGGCATGCACGCGGTCCAGGCCGTCGCCCTCCATCTCCTCGAGCATCCAGTCGATCGCCTGCTCCAGGTAGAGCGATCCCGTGATCCGCGCGGGGAACCGGTCCACCATCTCGGTGAGCCGTGCGTAGGCGCGGTGATTGCCGGTCGCGGCGTCGATGATCCGGTCCGCGACCGCGCGGTACTCGTCGGCGAGGCCCTGGGCCTCGGCGGCGCACGGCGCGGCCAGCGAGAGGGTCACCAGGAGGAAGATCGGGGCTCGCGCTCGCATCGTGCGATCACTCCGGAGAGGTGGACGGGGGAGGGCAGCCTCGCCCACCCCCCGGGGAGTGTCAAGCGTCGAAGTACGGCTGGAGCGCGTGGGGCGGCGGCGGGGCGGTGAGCAGGCTCACACCCAGGTAGAGCGAGAAGGAGGCGAGGAAGCCCGCCAGGACCGGCTCGACAGAAGCAGGCCCGTAGGCCTCCCAGAGGAAGGTCGCAGCCACGCCCCCGATCATCGAGGCGGCGGCGCCCTCCTTGGTGGCGCGCCGCCACAGGACGCCGCCCACCACGGGCATGACGAAGGCGGCGGCCATCAGCGCCGTGAAGAGGAGGACGATGAACTGGACCAGCTCGCCCTCCCCCACTCCCAGGAGGAGCAGCACGACGGGGACGGACCCGACGACGAGGATCCCCAGCCGATCGACCCGGAGGCGCCGCGCCGGAGACGCTTCGGGATGGAGGAGGTTCTGGTAGATGTCGACCGAGAGCGCCGAGCCGGCCACGATCAGGAGCGAGTCGACCGTCGACATCATCGCCGCCGTGATGGCGGCCAGCATGATCGCTCCGAGGGCCGTCGGCAGGACCGCGCGTGCGACCATCGGCATCGCCAGATCGCCGGTCGGCAGGTTCGGAAAGAGCACGATCGCGGTGAGCGCCAGCACGAACACGAGGAGGTTGAGCGCCAGGATCATCACGATCGCGAAGAGCACTCCGCGCCGGATCGTCCTCATGTCCCGCATCGCGTAGAGGCGGATGAGCTTCTCCGGAGTGGCGATCCCACCCAGGAAGAAGGAGAGCCCCATGGTCAGGAGCAGCGTCGCGGGCATGGTCTCCCACGTGAAGACGAGCGGGTGCGCCGCCTCGACGAGCTCGAGCAAGGCGTCGAGGCCCCCCACGTGCCGGAGCGCCAGGGGTACCGCGAACACCGCACCGAGGGCCATCACCACCAGCTGGAACGCGTCGGTGTAGACCACGGCGATCATCCCCCCCACCACCGTGTAGACGAGCAGAATGCTCGTGAAGCCGATCATGCCCCACATGGTGGGGATGCCGAAGACCGTGTTCGCGATCAGCCCCGCCGCGACGATCTGGGCCTGGATGTAGACCACCGTGGCCACGAGGATGATGGCCGCCGCCAGCCCCCGGATCCCCTTCCCGTAATAGCGCGTCTCGATGAAGGCGGGAATCGTCAGCTCCCTCTGGCGCGTGAAGCGCGGGGCGAGCACCGCGACCATGAACCAGTACGAGAGCGGGATCGAGAGGAGCACCCATCCGAAGGACCAGCCGGCCGTGTACATGACGCCGATCGTGCCGACGAACGTCCCGGCCGAGGTGTGCGTCGCCGCCATCGTGGCCCCGCCGGTGAACCAGCCCAGATCGCCGCCCGCGATCCAGTAGTCCCGCTCGTCCGCCGTCGCGCGCAGGCTGTACCAACCGATCGCGAACACGACGAGGAAGTAGCCCACGAAGACCCACGTCTGGGCGCTCACCTCCGCTCCTCCCACCACATCCAGGCCGCGTAGGCGGCGACGACCGCCACGCAGGCGGCGAAGAGCCCCCAGAAGATGAATCCGGGGCCGTCGCTCACGCCCCCGTCTCCCGCACGCGGCGCCAGGTCACGACCCCGAGGCCGGTCAGGACCAGGGCGGTGAGGAGCTCGACGACCAGGCCGGCGCCCGGACGCCACCTCCCGTCGGTGCGGCCTCGCAGCGTGAGCAGCGACGGGATCACCGGCAGCGTGGCCTCGAACACGCCCGGCGCTCCCTCGCGCAGGCCGGCCGGAAAGGCCTCCGACACCGCCCAGCCCTCGGGAACGGAGACCGCGCCGGAAAAGACCTCACCCGACTCGCCGTCTGCGGGCAGCGCGACCGTGAGCACCGGAATCCGCGCGACGAACCCGCCAGCCTCGTCGCTGATGGCCCCCTCCACGCGGTACTCGAACGAGAGCGTGCGCGCTCGGTCGGCATCGGGGGGTCGGATCGACGCGCTCCGGCGGAGTCCCCCTTCGGGCACGAGCGCGACGGCATCGCCCCGGGGACCGGTCACCCCCCGCGGCTCCACGCCCCGGGGCACGAGGACGACCACGGGAACGGCGCCCACGTCGCCCTCGGCCTCGAGCTCGTACTCGATCCGCACCCGGGCGCTCCCGTCCTCGGCCAGCTCCGTGGCGAGCCGGGCCGACCGGACGGCGCTCTGCGCCCGGAGCTCCGCCGGCGCCGAGCCGAGGGCGGCGAGGCAGGTCAGGACGGTCGCGACGCCCCCTCCCGCGGTCCTCCGGAAGCTTCGGCGGGCGGCCCGCGCCCTTCGTCCGCGCGCCCCGCGCCCCGCGGCCCTCACGACCAGGCGTCCCGCATCACCCGAAGCGCGTTCCCGCCCATCACCTTCTCGATGTCCTCGTCCGAGTAGCCGCGCTTCACGAGCCAGCGTGGGATGTTGTGAGAGCCCTCGGTGGGGTTCTCGAGCCCCTCGACGTACTCCACCTCCTCGAAGCGCTCGCCCTGGCCGTCGCCCGCCCGCGATTCCCTGATCGAGAGCGCACCCGCGTACACGTGGTGCAGCCCGACGTGGTCCCCGTACACCGTGTCCGGGCCGAACCCCACGTGGTCGATCCCGACCAGCGCGCGCACGTACTCGAAGTGCTCCATGAACGCCTCGAGAGAGTGGCGACGGTGCCGCTCGGTGAGCGTCGTGTGCGGGGCGCACTCGATGCCGATGACGCCTCCCTTGGCGGCGCAGGCCTCCAGCACCTCGTCCGGAGCCAGGCGACTCGAGTCCCAGAGAGCTCGGGCTCCGATGTGGGAAAGGACGATCGGCTTCTCGCTCCAGGCGATCGTGTCGAGCGTCGTTCGATCCCCGCAGTGCGAGCAGTCGATCAGCAACCCCACCTTGTTCATTCGCTCGACGGCCTTGCGGCCGAACTTCGTGAGGCCGCCGTCCCGGTCCTCCTTGAGGCCGTTGCCGAGCGCGTTCGACTCCGAGTAGGTGACGCCGAGCGAGCGCAGGCCGAAGCCGTGCAGGAGATCGATTCGGTCCAGGTCGTGCTCGATCATCGCCGCGCCCTCCATCGTCGCCACCCAGGCCACCTTGCCCTCGTCGTGCGCCCGCTGGACGTCCTGGACCCGCAAGCAGGGAATGACGAAGTCCTGATGGGCCAGGTCGCACAGCCGCATCCCCAGGTCGTGGAGCACGTCGTCCCACTGCCAGCCCGAGGAGGACCGGATGCGGCAGATCCCGTCCATCAGGTTGTCGAAGACGGCGTCCCAGTGCGACGCGGCCAGCCCCCGGAACGCCGTGGCCATGCGCCCGTGACGCACGTACTCGGGCGTCTCCTCGATGCGGCTCGGAAAGACGCCCAGGTGCTCGTGCATCGAGACGAAGAGGCATCGGCCCACGAGATCCCGCAGGCGCTCCTCCTCCTCCTCGGTGAGCGCCACCCGCGACGACGGCACGCGCTCGATCTCGGGGGCCAGGTCGAAGGCCCGGTAGTCGACGCCGGGCTCCAGATAGGAGAAGGACGTATAACCGTCGTAGGCTTTCCGCTGGCTCATGGCGCGCATCCTCGCCGGGGCTCGCTCAAGGGCTCGAGCGGCACAACCTGACGGGTCCGGCGCGGATTGGCCATCGGGGGGGCGGAGGCCGCCCGGCGCACGGGCGTCGGCGCCGACGGAGGGCGGGGCATCCGGGCCCCCGGCGCGAAGAGCGCCGACCTTCCGTCAGCGCGCGCCGCCGAAGCTCAACCCGACCGCCAGAGCCTGGCGGTCCCCGAGGGACATCGCCACGCGGACGATCATCCGGCGCGCCGGGTCGAGCGCGAAGTCCAGCCCCACGTCCGACGCGGGCGAGACCGTGAACTCGTCCTCGGGCGCCTCCCCGCCGAGAGCCAGGTCCAGGGCGAGGCCGAGTGAGACGTACGGGGCCAGCCAGACCGCGCCCGACGTCCAGCTCCGGCCGGCGCTCACGCCCATGGGCAGCGTGACGACCACGTATCCCCCCTCCTCCGCCCAACCGCCGGCACCGATCCCCGCGTGCCACTCCACGTCGAGCGGCTGCCCGTCGGTGTGTCGAGCGATCGGAGCCCGAAGGTCCACGCCCCCCATCCCGGAGAGCTCGTCCTCGGCGTCGATCGCGACGCCTCCGCGCACGATCACGGAGCCACCCAGCCCGGGCAGGGCCCAGGTCGCCACCGCCCCGTCGACCTCGTCCCCCACCGCGGACGAGCGCAGCCAGTAGAGCGCGAGCCCTCCCGGGCTCTCCGGCCCGATGAGGCGCGGTGAGTCCCACGCGACCTGAGCGTGCGCCTCGCCGGGCGCGGCGAGGCCGGCCGTGGCGACAGCGATGCCGGTGAGCGCTCTCGCCCACACCCCGCGCACGGGTCGCATCCGGTCAGTTCGGCGCATGCACGCCGAGGCCGTCGTAGCTGCGGCTCCGACCGATGGTCCCGCCGGTCAGGTCGATGCCCGAGTTGTCGCGAATCGCGATCCACTGGCGGATCGAGCCCGGGAACGGTTCCGTCCGCCCGTTTCTGCCCAAGGAGTCCGTGTACCAGACGAGGGGGCCGTCCGCGTTGCGGACGCGGTTGGAGTTCACGTCGACGAAGCGGCGAACCCCCTTGAAGGGCGACCGGGGGTCGTCCCAGGCGATCGGATCCGGGGGAAGCCCCTCGCAGCGGTCTTCGCCCCGAACCGCGGCGACGTAGCAGAGATCCACGGGGCGGCCCAGGGCTCGTTCCACGGAGTCGTCGTAGAAGCGGCTCGGGTCCATGACCTGGAAGTACGGGTTGAAGGCTACCAGCGTCCGCCCGCTCGCCGTGCGCAGCGAGGCGCTGATCTCCCAGCTCTCGCGGAGCGCGGCATCGAAGCGGGGACGACCGTCGCTGGGGGCGAGCACGCGCTCCTCGAGGCAGCGCACGTCGGGGATGGCGCGCTTGCCGCCCCCGTCGGGTGAGATCGGCGGGTTCGCGGCCCCGACCGCGATGTGCACGTCCCGGTCGCAGCCCACGACGAGCTCACCGGCGTCGCCGATCGGCGTCAGCAGCGTGGCGCTGAAGCCCGTGCCGTCACTGCACCGGATGTGGTAGGCGACCTCGTGCATGTTGTTCGTGTACGCGTCCGGCGAGTGGGTGCCCTGATGGAGCTTCACGAGGAGGTCGCACTCGATGGCCAGGGGCGCGCCCGCGGTCATGGCGATGTCGTTCTCCCACTCGATCTTGTGACCGACGTGGTCCTCGTGGCGCGGGGCTCCGAACCCGCCTTCCTCGAGGTGCTGGTTCGCATAGCCGAAGGGGACGTCCCCCACGATCGGGTGCAGGTCGGAGTCGGAGGGGTCACGTCCGTGCTCGTGGCCGAAGGTGCACCCGCTGGCCGGGTCCACGGGGGCGTGCCACGTCGGATACCGCAGCCCGTCCGGCCCGACCGTGAAGTGACGGTCGTGGATCTCGGGCGTGCACGTGTCGCCCCCGGAGGGGGACCACGTTCCGAACGCGACGGCGTCTCCCACCACGTCGGGGACCTCGGGCACGAGGGGAGCGTCCTCGGAGTCGCACCCTCCTGCGGCCACGGCCAGCGTCACGACCCGCGTGATCCACCGGGGCCGCGACCTCCGCTTCGGCATCGGCCCTCCCTCGAGCCCGCGCATGCCTTTCCCACCCCCGTTCATTGCTTCCTCAGGAACACGGCGAAGCGAACGAGGCTCAGGCCGACCGGGCTCGCCACCGAGGTTCCCCCGCGCCTCAGCGACGCCCACGAGGAGCCGTCCAGGACCACTCGGTTGCCCACGACCCACCCCCGGGTCAGAGGCAGATCCCAGCCCGCGCCCAGGGTCAGGCGGACGGCGTCGTACGCGAACTCCTCGGAGCGATACCCCGACCAGCCCAGCCCAGCGAGCAGGTGCAGCCCGCGCCCCGCGCTCGGGTGGATCTGCGCGACGAGGCCCGTCCGGTACACGCTCTCGCGCAGCTCGCCGTCCCTGGCGGTCCACCCCCCCGCGTCGACGCCGACCCGGAGCCCGGGTCTCGCATACGCTCCGACGGCGACGTCGACGGCGGGGCCCAGCTCCCGTGAGGGGTCACAGACGGCGCAGCTCAAGCGCCCCCCCCCGGCTGCTGCGGCGACCTCCCACCACAACCCCCCTCGGGCCTGTCGAGGGCCCTCCTGCGCCGCCGATCGGCCCGGCGGGAAGCNNGGAAGCAGGCGGCCACGAGGCACAGGAGCACGGCGAGACGGCTTGGATCGACCCTCAAGGAAGGAACTCGTGCGGAAGAGGAACGGCGGCGACGCCGATGGTCAGAGCGTCACCGGTCGAGCGAGCTCCGTGCCTCCTCGAGGTCCCCGACCCGGACCTGCTCGATCTCTCCGCGTGCCTCCAGGAAGATCCCGGAGGTCCCGGGCTCGCGGGCGGGCCTGCACCCGCTCCACGCTCATCGCCACGAGCCGGTCATTCCGAGCCGCCTCGGGGCACGAACGATCCATCCTCGGTGCGACGGGCCCACCCGAGGCATCGTGAGCGACGCCGGGCCCCGGTCGCGTCCGGCTGGTCAGCTCGCGCGGAGCGCGCGCTGAAGGGCCTCCTCGAGCTGGTCCCCCGTGTACGGCTTGTGCACGACGTGCTGGGTGTCGGCCAACGCTCCGGCGAGCACGGGATCGGACTTGGCGAAGCCCGTCGTGTAGACCACCGCCATCTCGGGCCGCACCGACCGAAGCTGCTGGGCCAGGGTGGCGCCCCACCCGTCGGGCAGGTTGATGTCCATCAGCAGGACGTCGATCGGTCCCTCGTGCGAGTCGATCAGCTCGTAGGCCTCCGACGCCGAGGCGGCCTCGATCACGTCGAAGCCCCGCTTGCACAGAAGGCGCTTGGTCACCGTGCGGAGCGCATCCTCGTCCTCGACGAGGAAGACGAGAGGGGTGCGCCCCTCGCGCAGAGCTTCCACTGGCTCCTCCTGTCCGCTGGGGGAGGGCCGAGGGCGACGGGGGCGTCTCCGGAGCGGATCGACCCCTAAGGGAAGCCCTGGCCGGCGCCCCCCCCCGGGATCGCGGCCACGCCTCGCGGCCGCTGCCGAGACCGCGCAACGCCCGCTATCTCCACGGTACGCTCAGCGCGGCAGGTGCGGAACAAAAAAAAGAAGCGTCGGGGGTGGCGGTGCGCCTCGTTGCGCGCGACATGGTCTGAGATTGAAGGCGACGCCCCGAAGGCATGGCCCGAGCTACGTGGAGGGGAGTCAGGGAAGAAGGTGGGCCACTCCGTGCAGGGGCTCCACTAGCTCTCGACCCGGCTCTCCGGGTTGTTGCCGTACTCCATCCAGGATCCGTCGTAGTTGCGCACGTCCGGGTAGCCCAGCAGCTCGCTCAGCACGAACCAGGTGTGAGCGCCGCGCAGGCCGCTCTGGCAGTACGTGATGATCTGCCGGTCCGGGGTGAAGCCGGCCCGGGCGTAGACCTCGGAAAGCTCCCCCGCGGGCCGGAAGGTCCCGTCGGCGCGCACCGCGGTGGTCCACTCGACGTTGACGGCGCCCGGGATGTGTCCCCCCCGATCCGCGCGGACGTCGCGCCCCAGGTACTCGTCCGGGCTGCGCACGTCGCACAGGAGCGTGGACGGGTCGTCCGTATGGTCGACCACGTACTGCCACGTGGTGCGGATGTCGGGGTCGGCCTCTCCCGCCCGATACCCGGACGGCTCGTGCCCGACCACCTCCGTGGTCAGGGCCCGTCCGTCCGCGACCCACTTCGGCGCGCCGCCGTCGAAGACCCTCACGTCCGCGTGCCGATAGTACTTCAGCACCCAGTAGGCCCGGGCGGCCATGCGGTTGCTGTGGCGGTCGTAGAGGACGACGGTGTGATCGCGCTCGAGGCCGAGCTCGGACAGGGCGTCCGAGACCTGGGCGCCGGTCGCGATCTGGCTCGCGATCGGGTCCTCGGGGTTGGCCAGCCGTCCGAGCGGGAGGAAGGAGGCGCCCGGGAGGTGCCCCCGGCCGAAGGCCTCGTCGTTCGGGCCGAGCTCGACGATGCGCACCGTGGAATCGGCCTGGTGCGCTTCGATCCACTCGGTGTCGACGAGCACGTCCTTGGCGTACCCGGTGGGCGCGGCTTCCCCACCCCCGCCCCCGGCGCACGACGCGCCGAGCCCCGCCGCCAGCACGAGCACGAAGCATCGGGCCCTCCGGGCGAGCGAGCTCATGCCCCTTCCCCCTGGCTGCGCGTCAACACGAGGCGCCACTCCGACGCGCCGCTCTCGCGGATGTCGGTGCGATACCCGAGCCGGGCCGCCTGGGTCGGGATCGTCTCGAGCGCCGGAGCGTGATCCGTGACGACCTCGAGCGTGTGCTCCTCGGCCGACAGCCCCTTGAGGGCGCTCACGGTGCGCATCATGGGATACGGGCAGATCTCGCCCCTCACGTCCAGCGTCTCCGCCATGGTCGTACGGCCTCCTGGCCTCGTGTGGTCCCTCAGGCGATCCGCTGGATCGCCCGCGTGCCGATCCACGCGCCGAGCGCGAGGAAGGCGGCGAACACCCACCCGTTGAGCGCCAGCGACGGGATCGAGGAGAAGAAGGCGCCGATCGTGCACCCCATGCCGATCCCGGCTCCGTAGCCCATGATCACCCCTCCTCCGAGGGACTGGGCGTACCGGACCGGACGCTTGGGTGCGCGGAGCTTGAACTCCCCCGCCCCGACCGCTGCCGCGAACGAGCCGAACCCCATGCCCGCCACCAGGAAGAGCATGTGGTTGAAGAAGCTTCCGTCCGAGGGCACGAGCACGCAACCGGGGAGGTCCGCGACCCCCGCGAGAGGGGCCGGCGCGGCACCGAAGATCGAGGCGATCCCGATCGTCCAGCGCGAGATCTCTCCGGTGAAGCCCCAGGGCTCCTTGGCCGTGTAGAGCAGCACGTTCAGCCCGCCGAGCACCGCGCCGGCCGGGATGACCGGCCATCCGGTGACGAAGACCGAGCGCGAGACGGCCCGCAGCTCCTCGACGACGCTGCCGGGCGCCGGTCCGGTCGGGCGCGGCGGGCGGACGACCATCCCCGCCCGATGCTCGACGGCGAGCACCGCCACGTAGCCCACCGCGAGCGCCGCCAGCGTCGCGAGCAGCGCACCCGAGTGGCCCATCGCCTGGGGGAGCCAGACCCGCGGCGCGGCCGAGATGTGGACCTGCCACCACCAGTTCCAGGTGAGGGCGGACGCGAAGAGGCCGCCCATGACGCCGGCGAAGGCCGCCCAGGAGGCGACGTAGCCCTCCCCCATGCGGTAGAGGCTGCCCGACACGCATCCGCCCGCGAGCACCATCCCCGCGCCGAACAGGACGCCGCCGAGCGCCGTGTGGATTCCGAGCGGGAGAACGTTCGCCGCGGGCGGATGGATGCCCAGGAACGTCATCGGCACCTGTCGGCTCATCACCAGGCCGAATCCGACGGAGCCGACGGCGAGCCCCATCAGGACGCCCTTCATGTTGCGGCCGTGACCGAGCAGGAAGAGGTCACGGAAGGCGGACGCGAAGCAGAAGCGCGCGCGCTGCAGGACGAAGCCGAAGGCCAGCCCGAACACCCAGTACATCGAGTACTCGGCGTCGACGGGACGGGCGAGCACGAACACGGCACACGCCAGCGCCCACGCGCAGCCCGCGACGACCACGTTGCGCGGGGGAAGCCGCCCGCCACCACGGACGTCCAGCGCGGCAGCGTCCGCAGCCGTGCTCATCGCCCCGCTCCCTCCTGCGGCGCCCGGGCCGTGCCGGCGTTCCAGTCCTGCCAGGAGCCGTCGTAGAGCCGGACCCGCGAGTACGCCGCGTGTCGGAGCGCGACCCACGTGTGGGCGGCGCGCATGCCGGACCGACAGTAGACGACCACCTCGTGCTCGGGTCGCACGTCCAACCCGGCGAGCTCCGCGCGAAGCTCGTCCGGGTCGCGGGCGCACGCCCACGAGCCGACCGGCACCGCGTTGAGCCAGTCCCAGCAGCTCGCCCCGGGGATGTGACCCGCGTCGAACTCGGACCGCGAGCGGGTGTCCAGGAGGCGGAGGTCCTGGCGGGCGAGCCCCGAGGAGATCCATTCGCGATCCGCGTACACGTCGGGATCCGGCCGGGCGGTGAAGGACGTTCCCGCCTCGTCGGGCTCGGCGCGTCCGCTGCGGCCCGAGACCGTCGGGCGGCCCTCCTCGCGCCACCGGTCCCAGCCTCCGTCCAGCACCGCGGCCGCAGCGTGCCCGTAGCGGTGCAGCGACCAGACGAGGCGGGCGGCCGCCAGACCCCACTGGTCGTCGTACGCCACGACCGTCGTGCCGCTCGACACCCCGAGACCGCTCATGAGACGGGCGAAGTCGTCCGCCGCCAGAAGGACGTTGTCACGCCCGTCCCGGTGCGCGCCGAGGTCGGCGAGGTCCACGTGGGCGGCGCCGGGGGCGTGCCCTTCCTCATAGGCCTCTCGGCTGCGGAGATCGACGAGGCGCACCGTCCCGCTCGCCCGCCCGAGCGGCAGCCGCTCCGGCCCGACGAGAATCCCCGGAGCGGGCTCGTCCACGCGCCCCCGCTCCGTGTCGGGCGCGCGGTAGCCGCCTCCGGTCCGTCTCACCCCTCGCCCAGGATTCGCCCGATCTCGCGACGGACGTCGCGCAGATGGATCCGGGTCATCTGGTCGGCCGCGCGCTCGAGCGCGCCCTCGGCGACCCCGTCGAGGTCCTCGAGCTCGGCCCGCATGACCGCGCGAATGTCGGACGCCCAGGGCTCGGGTGCGGGGTTGCGGGCGCGGCTCAGCTCCTCGTCCGTCGGGTTCACGCGATTGTCCACGGCCTCCAGGAAGGCACGCTGGACGTTCCGCCGGTAGGTGCCGACCGAGACGCTGCGGTCGTCGAGCTCCGACCAGATCCCTTCGCGGAGATCGGCCATGAGATCGGCGACCGTGTACGCATCTCCGCCGTCGACGGCCTCGAACTCGATGAGCCGCTCGAGCCTCGGCTGGCTGAGGAGGCTGTTGAGCACGCGGGCCTGCTGCGTGCGGAAGCGCGCGACAACGCCCGCCGGCTCGATCCGGCGAAGCACGTCGGGATCCAGGAACATCTGCGGCACATGGAAGGCCGTCCGGGCGAGGTAGTCCATCGCCTCCTCCTGACGGGCGCGCGAGGTCGGCTCGAAGCGCGGCCCGGTCCCGTAGCGCTCCTGCGTCTCGGCGCTGCCGACGATCGCCGCCACGTGACCCATGTAGCGCCCCCACTGGCCGACTGCCTGGCCGTACATGTCCTCGAGCTCGTCGTAGCTCTCGCCCGGCTGCTCGGTCACGTCGAGCAGCATGTCCATGACGCGCCCGAGGTTGAGCATCCCGAACCGGGTCGACTTGACGGCGTCGGCATCGCCGACCGCCTCGGTCAGGTCACCCGCATCGCTGCCTTCGGCATCGGGGGTCGAGAAGCGCAGCCAGGGGAAGCGATCCTGCTCTCTCGCCCACTTGTCGAGCGTCGACAGCTCGTCGTCCGGCGTGGCCGCTCCCGCGATCTCCGCGTAGCCCCAGCGGACCGCGAAGTCGTCGTAGGGCCCGACCTTCGGGATCAGGTACTCCAAGGGGATGTCGTCCTCGGGCTGCGCGACGTAGTTGAAGCGCGAGTAGTCCATCAGCGTCGCCACGTGGCTTCCGCCCATCCGCTCGAGAAAGCTCACGCTCCGTACCGAGTCCGCCGGATACTGCGACGACGCCTTCATGTTGTGCGGGAAGCCGATCGAGTGGCCGATCTCGTGGGTCACCACGTACTCGACCAGCCTGCCCATCAGCGAATCCGGGAGCGGGAACGACCGGGCCCGCTCGTCCAGCGGCCCGACCTGGATGAAGTACCACGCCTTCTGCAGCTCCATGATGTTGTGGTACATGTTCACCTCGCCCTTCAGGATCTCACCGGAGCGCGGGTCCACGATCTGGCCCCCCGTGGCGTTGGCCACGGTCGACGGGCGCCAGTAGATGACCGAGCGTCGGGCATCGAAGAGCGAGAACCCCGGGTCCTCCTCCGGCGTCGGGGCGATCCGCCCGAAGATCGCGTTGCTGAAGCCGGCCTTCTCGAAGGCGCTCTGCCAGGCGTCGACCCCCTTCACGATCCACGGCTTCAGCCAGTCGGGGGTGGCCGGATCGATCCAGTAGACGATCGGCTCGACCGGATCGGAGACCTCGGCGCCCGCATTCTGCTTCTCGAGCCTGAAGCGATGGATGAAGCGGACCTCCTCCAGGCGGTTGTCGGGGCGGCTGAAGTCGTAGGAGCGGCTCGAGTTGAAGCCGACGCGCTCGTCGTGCCAGCGCGGCATCATCGGGTCGTCGGGGAGACGCGCCATGCTGAAGAAGAGCCGAACGGTCTGGGTGCGCGGGCCGGCCCCCCTCCCGCCGAACGGACCGCCGGCGGCACCCCCGGGTCCGCCGTTCGGCCGGACCTGACCGGTCTGCGTCACCTGCACGTTCACCGCGTCGGCGAAGGACCACGTGTCCTCGACCCAGCTCCGTCCGGCGTTCAGCCCCTCGATCGGGCCCAGCTCCGGAACGTTCGAAACGAAGAGGTCGGAGACGTCGATCACCGCCGCGCTGTCGGGTCCGAACGCCTGCACGTCGAAGCGCTGCAGGACCGCCCCGCGCCGGAACCCGGACACCTGACGCCAGATCGCGTCCGTGGTGTCCGCGATCAGGTCGTACTCCTTCTGGCGCAGGATCACGTGGTCGCCGTCGCGCTCCCACTGCACGATGAGACGAGGCCCGCCGCCGAAGAAGGAGCCCGGCTCCTGGAGCGTCGACTCGATCGCACGCTGGATCAGGAGCATCTCCCTGCCCAGCTCGCGGGCGGGAATCTCGAACAGGACGTCGTCGCCGACGTGGTGCACGTCGAACATGCCGCGCTTCGTGACCGCCTCGGCCGTGACCACCTCGGCGTACTCCCGAGGCCCCGCGCCGTTCGGGCCGTTCGGGCCCGCGCGACCGCCGGGACGCTCCTGGGCGGGAGCTTGCGCGGAGGGCGTCGCGGTGACCGGAGAGGCGGACGACGTGGCGCCCGAGGAAGACGCGCACGCGTGCGACGGAAGGGCGAGGAGGGCGAGGAGCGAAAGGAGCTTGGCGAACCGGTTCATTCGAGGATCCCGAAGTCAATGCCCGCGCAGGGCCGTGAGCGCTTGGAGCCGATGCGACCGTCGCTCGTGTACGCGGACCCGGTCTCGGAGTTCCTGGGCGCGAGCGCCGCCCGAGCCCGCGCCCGGGTCACCGCTCCCGGTGATCACCCGTGGTCCCGCTCCGGTGCTTCGACCCATCGCGGGCCCAGGAGAACGGTCGAGGCCCGCATCTGCGGCTCGGGCACGGACCAGTATCTGCGAAGGAGGCGAAGGGTCTCCCGGGGAGGGGCGCGCCTGAAGCCGTGACCCTCGTAGAACCGAAGCGCCCAGGCGGCCGCCGTCCAGGTACCGACCAGGACCGGGCGCTCGGTCCGGGAAAGGAGGTGCCCGAGCAGCGCGCTGCCGATCCCGCGACCCTGCCGCTCCGGACGGACGTAGGCGTGCCGGATCAGCGTCACGTCCCGCACGTCCTGGAGCCCCATCACCCCCGCCAGCGCTCCGCCCTCGCGGTACCCGACGAACGCGACCCCGTCCTCGAGCTCCCCCGCGAGCTCCGCCGAAGACATGTACGGCTCGTGCCAGCAGTCGTCGGGGATCACACCCCGGTACGCCTCGGCGGCGAGGTTGACCACCTCCCGAACCGCGTCCGCTTCGCTCGCGGGACACGGTGTGATCGCTGCGTCCATGGGTGTCATTCTAGCCCCCACGGCCGTCCCTGTCAGTCATTATGTCCCACTCCTCCCGCGAGCACGAGAGGGCCTTGCACCATGTAAAGCATTTCTGGACAACAGATTGAGCCCCCGCATGCACAAGGGCACCCCTCTTGCACCCGCGTTCGCACGAGGTGGTACGCCCTCGTATCGTCGTACCCTGCCGAAGGACTCCGGATCGAGTGTCGCTTTCGCGCGCGAGCAGCTTCGCAACCGTGACGTCGATCCCTCGCCGACCGAACGCCCCGGTTCTTGGCGTTCGGCGTGTCGCCACCGGATCACGAGACGCCCGGGCCGTCGGGCGCGGGGAGCGGACCCGGCGGCTGCTTAACGTCGTGGTGGCGCTGGTGGCCCTGGTCCTGGCCGCCCCACTGATGGCTGTCGTATGGGCATTGATCAGCCTCGACTCCCGGGGCGGCGGCCTCTACAAGCAGCCCCGCGTGGGGCTCGACCGGCGTCGGCGCCGGGCGAGCGACGGCGGGCCGGAGCACCGCCGTCGCCATGACGCGGGGGGCCGGATCTTCACCATCTACAAGTTCCGCACGATGAGGGTGGACGCTGATGGTGGCGGGCAATGCTGGGCGACGAAAGACGACGCGCGCGTGACCCGGATCGGGCACGTCCTCCGCGCGACGCGCCTCGACGAGCTG
>JABAOE010004908.1_pt1 | contig 16208 bp, 11 predicted proteins | sample 7062141 | NCBI WGS metagenome assembly JABAOE01 (sample SAMN14538627, study PRJNA623070) | marine sediment metagenome | biome: marine biome [ENVO:00000428]; feature: marine pelagic biome [ENVO:01000023]; material: deep marine sediment [ENVO:00002113] | place: India: Gulf of Khambhat ... | reverse complement strand
GGAAATGCCAGCTCGATGCCGTAGTTGCCGCTGCCTTCGGCGATCAGCGACTGCGGGCTGAATAAGGGGTACAGCGTAAATTCGGTCCAGCCACGATCCGTAACCAGGTTTTTTTCCAGCAGTACGTTGAAAGTATGGTGGCCCGGGTATCCTTCGTGGCAGCCGAGATCGACGGCCCTGTCGATGAAGATCGGCAGATCCGTGTTGATCTGGATCAGGCTGTACGAGTTTCCCTGGTACCAGTTGTAACCCGACCAGGGCTTGTCGGTGACGTACTCGAGTTCGAAGGATTCGTTTTCCGGAAGCTCTATAAATAAGTATGTGCGCCGCCGACATTCGGCAATCGCGGCGTCGAAAACCGCAGTGACGCGGTCTGGTGGAATGACAAACTGCTCGCGAAACCGTTTGACCCGGCCAGGCAGGTCGCCTTCGCCGTCGAGCAGGACATCGATGTCCGCAAGAATCCCTTCGAAGTGTGCTGCGTCATAGTCGGGTGCCGTGGCGCCGAACAAGCGCAGCGCCTCCTCATCGAAGGGCGGCTTGTCTCCGCGGTTCACCGCGATTCTCGTATGCAGTGCCTGCAAGCGACCCTGGAGGTTTTCGATTCGTGCAGCTTGCGCTTGATCCGTCGATTCCGCGCCTCCGCTCTCGGTACGCCGGTTCATCAGGCGACGCTCGAGCAATGCGGCACGCGACTCGATGGCTGTCATGGACAGCGCGGCTTCCTCGGCGTCCGACCGGATCTCGTCCGGCCCGAAATACGCGTCGACATGCGCTCCATCATGCCGCGCCATGGACAACTCGAGCATCAGGTACTCGGCGGCAAGGATGTCGAAATCCTCGATCGGGGGCTCGGCGGGCCCATCACCGCAAGCCGCGGTCAGGATCGTCAGGAGAGCAAAGCTGATTCGAAGTTTCATTATTCGGACGTTAAACTCACTGGGACGGGACAGCATAGCAGTCGCGGGACCCGAAAAATAAAACGGGCGGGCAAAAAGCCTGTCCAAGGATGGTTGAGACCAGGCGATAATGGCTTCCAGACGATGGCAACGCGCAAAACAGAGTGGCTGATTCCGGTATTGCTGGCGCTCGGCGCGGCCGGCGCGCTTTGGTATTACTGGATCCAGGTGAGCCGGCCGCCGGCCGAACCGGCGCCCGTAACGGAAGCCCCGCCGCCCGAGCCGGAGTCCACTCTCGAGCCGGTGCATCCGGTGCCCGAGCCTGCTCCGCGTTCGGCGGAACGCCCTGAACTGGTGCCGCTGCCGCCACTGGACCAGAGTGACGAGTATTTCAAGCTCGCCCTTAACGACCTCATTGGCGAGTCGATCGACGACATGCTCGTGGAGTCGGGCCTGATCGAACGCATAGTCGCAACGATCGACAATCTTCCCCGGTCGCACGTGGCAGAACGGGTCCGTCCGCTGGAACGCATCGGCGGCCAGTTCCTCGTCGATCGCCAGGGTGACGACGGCGACTTTACGATCGCGCAAGGCAATTTCGAACGTTACGTCCCGATAGTCGATATGGTGACCGGCGTCGATCTTCGCGCGGCGGCGGAAGTCTATCGGCGTTTCTACCCCTTGTTCCAAAATGCCTATGTCGATCTCGGCTACCCGCAGGGATATTTCAACGATCGTCTCGTGGAAGTCATCGATCACCTGCTGGCGACGCCGGATGTCGACGACGCGGTGGCACTGGTCAGGCCTCACGTCCTGTACGAGTATGCCGATCCGGATCTGGAGGATCTTTCCAGCGGCGAGAAGCTGCTCATACGCATGGGCAGCGATAACAGAGCACGCGTCAAAGAAGCATTGCGGGAATTTCGCGCCATCGTGACACAGATGTGAGGTGGATTTGGCGCGACAAGGAATATGTGCTGATATTCGTGCCCCGATATCGAAAATAACGACACCATTCACTAACAACTCAATAAAGCGGGGAAATTCATGAGGTTCACGATTCTTGTGCTCACGGCACTTTGTGCTGCGGCTTACGCGGCGGACGAACCCATTCTCGGTTATGACGAAGCCTCGAGTGCGGAACAGCGCGAGGCAGAAGTGCTTTTCGACGCGAGCATCGATGCTCAAGAGATGGACGGCTGGCTCAAGCACATGTCGTCGAAACCGCATCACGTTGGTTCACCCAAGAGCAAGGAGAATGCCGAGTACATGGCAGAGCTCTTCGAGTCCTGGGGTTACGACACGGAAATCGCTGAATACAGGATCCTGTTGCCGACGCCCAGGGTTCGCGAAGTCGAACTGCTTTCCCCGACGCAATACACGGCGACGCTCAGGGAAGATTCGCTCGAGGAAGACCCGAGCACTTTCGTGCGCGACGATTTGCTTGCTCCCTACAATGCATTCTCGATCGATGGCGAGGCCGAAGGCGAGCTCGTGTTCGTCAACTACGGCATCCCCGAAGACTATGAAGTTCTCGAGCAATACGGCATCGATGTCAGGGGTAAGATAGCGATCGCCAAGTACGGCCGCTCGTGGCGCGGCATCAAGCCCAAGCTCGCGGGAGAAAAAGGCGCAATCGCGACCATTATTTATTCCGATCCGATCGACGACGGTTATGGCGCCGGCGACACCTATCCCAAAGGACCGTTTAAACATGAAAGCGGCGTGCAGCGCGGATCGGTGATGGACATGCCGACATACCCGGGCGATGTGCTGACGCCTGGGCGCGGCGCCACGCGAAACGCGCGCCGTCTCGATCGCAATGATGCGCCGACGATCACAAAAATCCCGGTATTGCCGATCTCGCAGCGCGACGCGCTGCCATTGCTGGCCGCACTGGATGGCGAGGTCGTACCGCCCGAATGGCGCGGCGGTCTTCCGATTACCTATCATTTCGGACCGGGCCCGGCGCGGGTGCGCATGCGGGCGCAATTCGACTGGAACATGGTGACGGCCTACAACGTGATCGCACGTCTGAGGGGGAGCGAATATCCCGATGAATGGGTCATTCGCGGCAATCACCATGACGGCTGGAATCACGGCGCCGCAGATCCGATCTCCGGCATGGTGGCAACGCTTGCCGAAGCCAAGGCGGTAGCGACACTGGCAAGGGAAGGACGGCGCCCGAAGCGGACCATGATCTACGCGGCTTGGGACGCCGAGGAACCGGGGCTCATCGGCTCGACCGAGTGGGCCGAGCACCATGCCGCCGATCTCAAGGAACATGCGGTCGCCTACATCAACACGGACGGCAGCGATCGCGGTTTCATCAACATCGGTGGCAGTCACGTGCTTGAACGGTTCTTCAACCAGGTCATCGAGGAAGTCGATGACCCGCGGTCCGACATCACCCTGAAGGAACGCCGCCGCGCCTATGAACTGATCTACGGCGATGACAAGGCAAAGCAAACGGCGGAAGAAAGAAACGATCTGCGGATCTTCCCGATGGGATCAGGATCCGACTACACGCCGTTCTTGCAACACCTCGGCATTGCATCGGCGCACGTGAACTTCGGTGGCGAAGCCAACGACGGCAGTTATCACACCCTGTACGACACTTACGAACACTACACGACATTCCAGGATCCCGGACTCATGTATGGCGCAACCCTTGCAAAAGTGACCGGCCGCGCAGCGCTGCGCCTTGCGAATGCGCCACGCCTGCCGTTCGAATTCACTGGATTCGCCGACAACGTCGCACTTTATGTCAGCGAGCTCCAGGAACTCGCGGAAACGATGCGTGAAGAAACCGAAAAGACGAACAAATTAATCGACGAAGGAACATACGCTGCGGCGATCAATCCCTATAAATCGATTTCCGTACCGGCGAAAAAAGAACCTGTACCGCATTTCAATTTTGCGCCGCTCAAAAATGCACTTGATCGCCTGCAAAAAGCCGCGGCACAATTTGACGCCGCCGCCGATGGAACGACGGACGTTTCGTCGCGCATAAACAACTTGTTATATACGAGCGAACGTTTGCTGACGCGCGATGCAGGTCTCGACGGACGCTCCTGGTACAAGCATCACATCTATGCCCCGGGCTTCTACACCGGCTATGGCGTCAAAACGATTCCCGGCGTGCGCGAAGCAATTGAAGAACGCGAGTACGACCAGGTAGCGTCGCAGATCGCGATTGCCGCGTCGGTGCTCAACACCATGGCCGCGCGCATCGAGGACCTGAGTGAGCGGATCGGGGGCGATTGACGTGAAGCACTTGCTTGCGGGCCTGCTCCTGCTGTTTGCCGTCAGCATAAATGCCGCAAACCTGCCGGACGTCCCCGAGGGCGCACAGGCGATTTCACTCCTCGGCAAGCCGCTGTACCCGGCGGCGCCGTCAGAGCGAACGCTCGAGCAGCTGGCCGAGGCAAGAAAAAACTACGAGTCAGATCCGAACGATGCCGACAATATCATCTGGTATGGGCGACGCACTGCCTATACGGGCGATTTTCGTGGCGCGATCGAGATCTACTCCGAGGGCATCGAAAAGTTTCCCGATGACGACCGTATGTACCGACACCGCGGCCACCGCTACATCTCGATCCGCGAATTCGATCGTGCGATTGCCGACCTCGAAAAAGCGGCGACATTGATCGAGGGCAAGCCCAACGAGACCGAACCCGATGGCCAGCCGAATGAACAGAACATCCCGGTCAGCAGCCGCCACGGCAACATCTGGTATCACCTGGGGCTGGCGTACTACCTGAAGCATGACTGGAAAAATGCACGACGAGCTTATGAAAACGGTTTCAATGCAGGCCGCAACGACGACAATCGCGTATCGACGACGCACTGGCTTTACATGATCAGCCGGCGCATGGGGGAGGAGGAGGGCGCGAAAAAGTACCTCGATGTCATATCGGCTGACATGAACGTCATCGAGAACTTTTCCTATCACCAGCTCTGTCTCTTTTATAAAGGTGAGATCAGCGAGCAGGAACTCATCGGTGACGGCGAGGACACACCGAGTGGCGCAGCGGCCGCCTACGGCCTCGCCAACTGGTATTACTACGAAGGCGACGTCGATAGTGCAACCAGGCACCTCGAAGCCCTGGTTGCCACCGACAGTTGGGCCGCGTTCGGTTTTATCGCCGCGGAAGCGGATCTCGCTGCAAGGTAGTTCCGATAGACTAAGCGGTTTCTCCAATGTCCCAGTTTGAATACGTTGCTGTTCTCATCTCGATCATCGTCGGTCTGGCGCTGACGCAAATGCTCCGCGGCGTTGGCCGGATGGTTACTACTAAAGACGGTCCCAAAGCTTACTGGGTGCATCTCGTCTGGACCTTTTACCTGTTCGTCAACATTACGTTGTTCTGGTGGTGGGAGTTTCGTCTGGGAACCATCGAATGGAGTCTGACTGTTTATCTTGTCGTAATCGTTTACGCGACGCTTTTCTTCTTCGCGAGCCTGGTAATGCAGCCCGTCAATCTGGAGGGCGTTGCGAGTTACGAGGAGTATTATTAAGCCAATCGACGCTGGATTTTCGGTTTGATGATCTCACTCATTGCCTGGGACTTTGTCGATACCGCAATCAAAGGCATGGATCATCTGAATAATCTCGGCATTGGTTACTTCGCGGTAAGTGCCACGATGTTCATCGGCGCTGCGATCGCGATTGTGACGCCGAACGAACGGTACCACAAAGCGTTCGCCGTAATCTGGATGACTATCTACCTGAGCTTCAGCATTCCGACATTCTTCGTTATCAGCTAATCCGTACGGACGTTTACGACGGTTTTCGAAACCGTCTCGCAATTGCAGCCGCTACGCCGGCAGATGCGGCCCGCAGATAACGGGCGGCCATCACGTTGCCGATCTCGCGGTAGACGATAAACAGTCCGCTGGCGATGATGATCAGAGCGCCGGTGACCACCCAGATATCCGGCACCTCACCCCAGATGAAGTAACCGGCGATTGCCGCGCCCACCAGGGCCGTGTATTCGAACGGTGCCAGCAGCGCGGGTGGCGCGCGCCGGTAACCGTTGACGATGCCGACCCAGGCGAGCGCCGAACACAGTCCCGCGAGCACGAACAGGAACCAGGCGCTTGGGGTCGGGCTGGTGAAGTTTCCGGGCACGAGTGTGGAAGACACTACGAACGGGCCGAAGACGACGTAAACAGCTAGTGAAAAACTGCTTTCTGTTGCTGCGAGTTTTCTCGCGGTCAGTGCGAGGCCCGCATAACAAACGGCGGAAAACAAAAGACCAACTGCCGCCAGGTTGAACAGTCCTTCGCCGGGCCGCAGGACGATGAGCGCGCCGGTAAAACCGAGGACCACGGCCAGCCAGCGTCGCCAGCCGACATGCTCGCTGAGAAATGGCACCGATAGCCCGGTGACGAACAGCGGCGCCGTGAATGCAATGGTCAGGGCATTCACGAGCGGCATTTGTGAAAGGCCGTAGAAGAAGCCGAACATCGCACCGGTCGCCAGGAGCGTCCTCAACAAGTGCCATTGCCAGCGACTGGTTTTCAGCCCGCCGAGACCGCCGTAGAAGCGAGCGGCCACCAGGAAGAACAGCAATCCGAAGATGCTGCGCAGGAACACGAACTGCGGCAACGAGTAATCGGCCAGCAGCCACTTGGCGCACAGGTCAAGGCAAAGACCCGCCGTGATGCCGAATAAGAGATAGGCGACAGCGGCGGCGTAGTGATCGCCAGAGGATTTATTAGGAGTCAACGTTGTTCAGCTGAGGTTAAGAAAACTCGATACCTGATTCAGCCTCGATTCATCGTCGCTGATCTTTAATGGCATCAAGCAGGAATATTGTGCGTTAGAGGGAATCAGGATGTCTACGTTGTCTGCAGTATTTGTAAAGCGTTTGAACATAAATGTGCTGATGATCGTCAGCTTGCTGGCGCTCGCCATCTCCGGAGTTGCTTTTGCCGATGGGACAAATGAAAACCGTTCATCCAAATCGCATCACATCGTACAGGGTGGGCGTGAAAATCCGGCACTGACGAGCAAATCGACGGATGAGTTCGAGTCGCTGGTGATGACGGGATCGCGCAGCGACAATGGATTGCGCAGCAAGGATAGTACGCTCAGCAGTTCCGGGAAGACGGGAAGCGGCACGTCGGGCGCTCGGAGCATCGATCACGACTTCTGGATTTTTGACGCGGATGTCATCTTGTTCAATGACGAGGACAATGACGGTTACTTCTACGGCATTGATCTCCTTTTCGACGCCGACACGATTTACTCCGCGGCCGAAGTTTATGCAGTCGTCTACCTGAGCCTCGATTTCGGACCCTGGAACGAGTATGGCGTCACCGAAGACTTCTGGATCTTCGGCGCGAGCGGCAGCGACGAATACGTGCTCGTCACCGAGCTGATGTCAGGATATCCGACCGGTGATTACGATCTGCTGATCGAGCTGTTTGACGCCGTGGATAATACCTTCCTCGCGAGCTTCGGCCCTGAGGATTCCTCCGAGCTGGCTTACCTGCCGCTCGAGGACTTCAACAAGGATGTTCCGTTCGTCGATCCGCCGGTTGCCATCAGTCACGGTGGCGGCGGTTCCGCCGATGCCTGGACGATTGCCATGTTGCTGTTGATACTCGTCGCGACTGCCGCGAGAAAGATCTGGCGGCACCGCAACGACAAACTGATCAGAATCGATTCGCCGTCTTCGTGGTCGCAATTTCAGCTAAATACCCGGCGGCCGTTTCCCGATTGAATTGATTTCGCCGAAATTGGGAGGTTCAACTGACCAGTTTATCGATCTGCAGTTGCCGCACGATGGCCCTGGCTTCTTCTTGAAGCACTTCATCCATGCTGGCCTTTTCGAAACAGGTCGACTGGATCGTCCACAGACGCTGCCCGTTGCTTGCGTCGTACAGATTTGTGACTGCGACCACGGTATGTGCGAGTTTCACGGAGTCGGCCAGTTTCAGCTCGCGCCGTTCGTAAAGTGAATACTGCACGGACTCGTCGCCGCGGCACTCGGCCAGAATGCTTTCTCCGGGTTCTATTGTCATGTGCGTATCGATACTTGCGATATGCGTGATCAGAATTGCATCCGCGTTCGCATTTTTGGCGGCCGCATCGATCTCTTCCTGCAACATCGTGGTTTTCAAACCAGTCTGCGTGTATCCGGCTATTGCCGATACTTCGGCCGTTTCCAGGTTCGACACGATGAGTTCTTCGAGACGCCGCCTCGTGCCGGTATCGCCGGCTACGCTGATGACCAGCAATCGCTCGTATGACTTGTCGAGCCCCGCCGATTCATCGTAAAGCTTGATGACTTCCGTTTGCGGCACGCAGGCTGCGATTGCAACAAGGACACCAAGTGAAAATATTGTGGCCGCAGGTGCTGTCGTCATCGGTTACTCCCGGAATCAGCAAGGATCTCGGTTTCACAATCCATGCTACGGGCAAAGCTATGACCGGCAATTGGTATTTCCACCTAATGGGTAACGAGCCTCAGGCAGGGGCCCTGGCTGTGGCCTGGCTCCTTGCAGTGCGCATGACTTTCCTGCCCCAGGCCGCGAGCGTGTCGAAGTAGGCATAGAATGCCGGGACGACCAGCAGGGAAACGACCGTCGAGAATGCCAGCCCGCCGATGATCGCGCGTGCCATCGGGAAATACGGCGGACCGTCGCCACCGATCTGGGTGGTGCTCACCGCAAGCGGCGTCAAACCGAGAATCGTCGTAGCGACCGTCATCAGGATCGGGCGTAACCGATCTCTTCCCGCTTCTATAATTGCCTCGTTACGCGGTAATCCTGCCTGACGGAGATTGTTGATGTGGTCGACGAGAACGATGCCATTGTTAACGACAACGCCGATCAGGATCATGATGCCGATCGAGGCCATGAACGAGAATGTTGTGCCGGTCGCGGCGAAGAAAAGGAACACGCCGAATACGGAAAACAGAATGGATCCGAGAATGATCGAGAAGGGAAATAACAGCGACTCGAACAAAGCGGCCATGACCAGGAATATGCAGGCAATGCCGAGGAGAATGTTGGTCGCCATCATTTGTTGTGTTTCGTCCTGCCGTTCGAAACCACGACCGAATTTCCAGCTATACCCAGGTGGAAGCTCGAATTCGTTCATCAATGCTTCGACGCGCGGCTTGACTGTTTCGAGGCTCTCGTTTTCGCCCAGGTTCGCGGACAGGATGACGGCCGTCTGCCGGTCGGTGCGCTGGATCGTGGCCGGCGCGGTTCCGATCCTCAAACTGGCAACGGTGCCCAGCGTGATCCTGCGCCCGTCGGGTGTGTAAAGCGGCAGATCGGCGAGCTGGCCGATCGTTTGCTTGTCCGAATCGCGAAATGTCAGGCGAACCGCGACTTCGCCGAGCTCTCCGCGAAACTCCCGCAGGTTCTGGCCGCGCATCGCCACACCAATAGCTTCGGCAATTTCCCGGGTTGTCAATCCGTTTGCCGCAGCACGCGTCCTGTCGATGCTGACCTGGATTTCGCGCTGACCCAGTTTGGCATCCGATCGAACATCTTCAAGACCGCTCACCGAGGAGAGTAAACGCACGACCTCGGCGCCGACATCATTGAGGATGGCTGTCGAGTCGCCGGAAATCTGCAGGCTGAACCCGTCACCACCGCCCTGCTGGTCGAACTCGAAGCTCGGTTTGCCGATGGCAATGACCGGTAGTTTCGCTTCTATCTTCTCGATGACTTCGGTGGTCGAGAGCGTCGCATCCTCTTCCTCAGTCAGAAGAATTACCGTCATTGCCTCACCGCGTTCGTAGTAGCTATAGACTGAGCGAATGTCGAATTCTTCCTGGTTCTCGAAAAGATAGTTTTCGATCGTGGTGACAGCAGCCTCGACACGCTCCAGGGGATGCTGCCCTTCGATATGCAACGGCATATAAAGACGCCTGCCTACGTCTTGCGGGAACGCGTCGAACTTGATGAGTTGCAGCACCAGTGGCGATATCCCTATCAGGCAAATCAGCATGACGCCGCCGAAGGTCTTCCACGGCCGCGTCAGGATCCAGTCGAGACTCGCAACATAACGACGCGTCAGCCGCGACATCAGGGCACCTTCCTTCGATTGCGGGGGGGGCGGTACGCGTGCGGCGAGCATCGGTACCAGTGTCTGTGCAATCAGCAATGATGCCAGTAGCGCGACGATGATCGTGATGCCGACGTGTGTCATGAAAACTGCAATGTCGGTCTTCGCACCGAACATGATCGGAAGGAACACGATCATCGTCGTGAGCGTCCCGGCGATCACGGCCAGGCCGACTTCTTTCACGCCCGCAAGCGTTGCTCTGACCGGATCGGAAGAATCAAGGTTGCGATGCCGGAACACGCTCTCTGTGACGACCACGGCGTTGTCGACCAGCATGCCGACCGCGAGCATCATCCCCATCATCGTCAGGATGTTGAGACTCAGTCCGGCGAAATACAGTGCGCCAAGGGTAATCAGCAGCGAAAATGGCACTGAGGCCGTTACGATCAGGGTGGTCAAAACCTGGCGCAGAAACAGATACAGAACGATTACGGCCAGCAGCGCGCCGACTGCGCCGGCGTTGAGCAGGTCACTCAGCGATTTGCGTACGCTGTCACCCGCATTGTCGAGGGCAAAGATATTGATGCCTTGCATCTGCGGCAGCTGGCTGATTTCTGCGACTTCCTCCATCACGCGATCCGCAACATCGACCAGGTTTGCGCCGGTTGCCTTGGTGATCGCGACGCCGATCGCGTAGGAACCATCGAGATGACGGCCGTATTCCCGCTCCGGACTGCGCAACTCGATGTCCGCAACATCACCGAGTCGTAACGCGTATTGATCGATGACGATATTCCTGATGTCGTCGACAGACTGGAACTCGCCCTTCGGCCGAACACTGAAGCGCTGACCACCTTCAGTAATTCTGCCAGCGCTGACGGCGAAATTGCTTTTCTCCAGTAACTGACGCAAGTCATCTATCTCGATGCTATGGGCAGACAGGCGATCGGGATTGAGCAGAATGCGGATCTCGCGCGGGTCCACACCATGTAAGTCCACCTGGGAGACGCCCTCGATCCTTTCGATGCGTCGCTTGAGCAGGCGATCAAGCAGCTCGTAACTGCTCGACAGGTCCCGTTCGCTCGATATGCGTAGCTCTAGTACCGGCATTTCGCCCAGGGAGCCGGTGAAAATGAACACCCGGCGGACATCGTCAGGGAGCTCGTGACGTATGCCGTCTACCTTTGCCCGGGCGTCGATTCCCTTCGAGCCCATGTTCTCGTCCCAGCCGAACTGCAAAAACACCCGGGACATGTTCTCACCCGATTCTGAGGAAATCCTTTCGACGCCAGATAGCGTCGCGAGTGCCTCTTCGATCGGGCGCGTGATCAGCCGCTCGACTTCCTCGGGTGTCGACCCTTCGTAGGGAATCTCAATGAAAATGCCCGGAAATTCGATGTCGGGCCATTTTTCCAGCGGCAGCATACGCGATGCGATCAGGCCAACGAGCGCGAGTGCCACGAACACGACCGTCGTCGTGACCGGACGTCGTAGTGCAAGCTCCGTGTGTTTCACGCTATCAACCCGAAGCCGGCTGCGCCAAAGAACCGCCGGCCTGCTCGGCAACCGACCACTTCTTCCGGTCGAGCAGGGAGTACACGACCGGTATAACTACCAGGGTCAGAAGCGTGGAGACGAGCAGGCCGCCGATAACCGTGATCGCCATTGGCGTGCGAACCTCGGCGCCTTCGCCGAAGCCGATCGCCATTGGCAGGAGACCGAGCGCAGTCGTCATTGTCGTCATCAGAATCGGCCGTAATCTCGCGCGGCCGGCTTCCATGATCGCAGCGGTTTTCTCGACGCCTTGTGCCTGCAGCTGATTGATGAGGTCGACGAGGACGATCGCGTTGTTGACGACGATGCCGGCAAGCATGATGACACCGATAAATGCAACGACATTGACGGTTGTCCCCGTCAGGAACAGTGCAAGCACCGCGCCGACGAGCGCAAGCGGAATCGTAAAAAGGATAACGAAGGGATGAACGAGCGATTCAAATTGTGAAGCCATCACGAGGTATACGAGAAAGACGGCCAGGGCGAGTGCAAACTGCATCGAGCGGAAAGAGTCCTGCATCTCCTCGTTCTGTCCCGAAACCATCGCCGAAATTCCCTGCGGCATTGGCGCAGCAGCGATAATCGCATTCGCTTCAGCAACCGCTGCACCGAGATCGCCATAGATCAGGTTTGCGGTAATGATCGCTACCCGCTCCTGCGCGACACGCCTGATCTCGGCTGGCCCTCTTGCGACATCGATCTGGGCAACGGCTTGCAGCGTAACCGGCCTGTCCGAGGCGGGATTGACGATCAGGTTGCGAATTTCTGCGATGCTGGCGCTGGTCGTATCGACGCTGCGTACAAGTACGTCGATCTTTTTGTCCTGCCAGGTATACCGGGTCGCGAGTTCACCGCGCACATTCGCGACAACGCGATCGGCGATATCCCGAACGGCAAGCCCCAGCGCGGCAGCACGTTCCTGGTCGAATACGATCTGGATTTCTGGATTGCCGAGTTCGATCGTCGTTCTGACATCGGCGAAACGATCGGATGCCTGTAAATGCGCGACGAGTGTTTCATTGACTTTTTCAAGCTTGTCCAGATCAAATCCCGATATCTCGATCTGCAAAGGACTCGCGAAAGTCATCAGTGATGGCCGGCTGAATTCGTATTGCACGCCCGGTAATCGCGCCATTTCCGTGCGCAGGCGCTCCATGACGGCTGCTTCTTCTTCGCGACCTGCACCCGGCTTTAGAGTAATACTCAGTGTGCCGGTATTTTCTCCCGCATCGACCGGGTTGGCATCAAGTCGATTTCCGGTACCGGCCACTGAGTAATTGAGGTCCACCGTTTCGATGTCGCTGGCGACGTCCTGCACGGCCTGAATTGCCCGGTCTGTCTCGACGAGTGGGGCGCCGGGCGACAGGCGCAGATCGACATCGAATTCGCCCTGCGACAATTGTGGTATCAGTTCTGTTCCGAGCCGCGGTAAGAGCAGCATCGTGGCCGCGAAGATTGCCGCGGCACCGGCGATCACCGCACCGCGATGATTCAGGGACCAGCGCAGGAGCGGCTCGTAGCCCTTTGCAACGAGGGCGTACATGCGCTGCAGCAGCCAGCCGGGTACCCAGAGTATGGCCCAGCAGAGCCACTTCAGTCCGGCAAAAACATAGCCGAACACGCGGACGACGTGCGCGATGCCCCGCGTGAAACGGTTCGGCGGAGTATCAGCGCCGGCTTCCTGGTAACGCGATCCGGTACCGAGCGCGGCCAGCATAGGGATCAGGGTCAGGGCAACGATGAGAGAAAAAATAAGGGCGAACGTCACGGTCAATGCCTGGTCGCGAAACAGCTGGCCGGCGACACCGCTGATGAATACCATCGGAAAAAACACCGCGATCGTCGTCAGGGTTGCCGCTGTTACCGCCGTCGATACTTCGGCGGCACCGTTACGCGCGGCGTCCAAAATTCCCTGGCCCTGCTCGCGCTTCCGAACGATGTTCTCGAGCACCACGATGGCATTGTCCACCAGCATGCCTACGGCCAGTGCGACACCACCCAATGACATGATGTTGAGCGAAATATCGTTCGAGTACATCAGCAGGAAGGTACCGATGACCGATACCGGAATGGCAACAGCGATGATCGTCGTTGCCCTGGCGTCCCGCAGGAATCCGTAAAGAACCATGATCGCCAGCAGTCCGCCGATGATGGCGGCCGACGTCACCTGCTGTATTGCGGCGGAAATGAACTCGGACTGGTCGTATATCTTGACGAGTTCGAGTTCCTCCGGCAGCGCGTCGCGGATATTTTCCAGACGACGATCGACGCGGTTGGCGACCTGTACCGTGTTGGCGTCACCTTCCTTGTAAATCGCAAGCTCCACCGATTCTCTGCCGTTGATCCGCGTGATCGCCTCGCGCTCCTTGTGTCCGCGCGTTACCGTAGCAACGTCGCGCAGATATACCGGCCGGTCCGCCACATTTGCGACGATTGCATCGGCAAACTCTTCGACGGTTTCAAACTCGTTGATCGTGCGCACGAGGTATCTTTGTGTCCCTTCCTCCAGCCTGCCGCCGGACAGGTTGACATTCTCCGCGCGAATTCTTTCTGCGATCTGCTGGATGCTGATATCGAGTTGCGACAGCTTTTGCTGGTCGACGTGAATCTGGATTTCGTCCTCGAGACCGCCGCTGACCTTGACCGCTGCCGTTCCCTCTTCCGCTTCGAGGTCGTTCTTGACGCGATCTTCCGCAAGGCGACGAATTTCCTTGAGGCTTGCTGCCTGTGATGCACTGCCTGCGGGCAATTCATCTTCGGCCTTCTGCAGTAAACCGAGGCGCATGATCGGTTCGGACGATGGATCGAAACGCAGTAAGAGTGGCCGGCTCGCCTCAAGCGGCAGTTCGATGATGTCGACCCGCTCGCGCACGTCGACGCCGGCAATATCCATGTCGGTGCCCCAGAGGAACTCCAGCGTGACATCGGACTGGCCGGACCGTGACACGGAACGAACCATGCGCACGTTTCTGATTACCCCGACCGCTTCCTCGATCGGCTTGGTCAGGAGATTTTCGATTTCGGCCGGAGCCGCGCCGGTCAGTTCGGTACGCACGGTAATGGTCGGATACGATATGTCCGGCAAAAGGTTTACTTTCAGTCGCGACAGCGACACGAGGCCGAACAATACGACGGCTATCGTGAACATCGTGATAGTGACCCGGCGTGTTGTGGCGGTTTCGATCAGGCGGCGCATCGTGGATTTCCCGGTCAAATTCGGTTCAGGTTGAAGTCATGCCGGCGTCGGCCGGTTTCTCGCCGGCATCCGCAGCGTTAATGATCGAAACCTTGGATCCGTCCTTTAGGCTGGTCTGGCCGACGATGACGAATACCTCCGTTTCACCGAGGCCGTCGAGGACTTCTACCTGTCCGCCGTCCGCATACCCGGTGCGGATAATCCTGCGCTCGGCAAGGTTGTCTTCGACGACATAGATAGCCGACTGGCCGGCTTCTTCCACGATTGCGCTGCGTGGAATCTGCATCGCGTCCTTGTGCATGTCATAGACGATATTGATGCGGCCAAACATGCCCGGTTTGAGACGGCGCGTCGGGTCGGATACCTCGATACTGATCTTGAAGGTTCCGGTAGCCGGATCGACGACGGGACTGACCCGGGAGACGGCCGCAATGAATTCTTCGCCGGCCAAGGCATCGACAATTATGTTTACCTCCTGTCCCGGATCGATCCGACGGTACTCGCGTTCCGGAACGTGAAGGTAGGAGATCAGGGGCTCGAAACTCGTGACTTGAAAGGTCGGCGCATTGACGTCGATCGTGTTGCCGAGCTTGACGAATCGCTCCGAGATGACGCCGTCGATCGGTGCGCGAATCTCGGTGTAGCCAAGTTCCAGCGCGGCGAGATCGAAGCTGGCCTGCAGCGCTTCCATCTCGTACTGGATCTTCTCGAAATCGCCGGCGCTGATCAGCCCCCGGTCCTTGAGATCGACGTTACGTTGATAATCTCTCTGCAGTTTTCTGAGGTTCGCGCCCGCCTGTTCCATTTCCAGCCGCAAGCGGTCGCCGTCGAGGTGCGCCAGTACTTCGCCGCTTTTCACCTCGTCGCCTTCCTCGACGAGGATCTCGCGTACTTCGCCGCGGACTTTCGCAATGACCGTCGCATCAGCGAACGCCTCAATGGGTGCGGTTCCCGAGTACACGGCGAATATGTCGCCACGAGTCGCGCTGGCAATCTCCACCGGTATGGCGGCAACTTCATCCTCGTTGCTGTCTGCGTCCTTATCGTTGTCGCCTGGCTGGCAAGCAGCGAGTAAAACTGTGGTTAGCAGGATTTCCGGCCAGATGTTTCTCGCCAACATGTCGGTCTCCCTGTGTGTATCGGGCCCATCGCGAAACGTGAACCCTGTGTTTTTTATTAACCGGTAACCGGCCCCCCGGCTCCAATGCTCGCGAAGACCCGACTGCCGTCGCGCAAACTTCCCTGGCCGGTTACGACGATTTGCTCGTGCTCCTCGAGCCCGCTCAACACCTCTACATTTTCGCCCGACTGGATGCCGGTTCGGATAAGCCGGCGAATCGCAGAGCCATCTTCGACGACGTAGACGACAGCCCGGTTGTCTTCGTTGACGATTGCCGCGGCAGGAATGACCATTGCATCGGTGTGCTGCTCGTAGGCGATTTCGAAGCGCCCGAACATTCCCGGGGCTAGCAGGCCCTGCCCATTTTCGATATACGCCGTCGCACGAAACGTGCCGTTGCGC